>Ga0115002_10004609_pt1 | contig 16599 bp, 12 predicted proteins | sample ArcticOcean_MG_C_8_FD_89576 | JGI IMG/M metagenome (GOLD analysis project Ga0115002, IMG submission 89576) | Marine microbial communities from western Arctic Ocean - ArcticOcean_MG_CB11_86 | ecosystem: Environmental > Aquatic > Marine > Oceanic | place: Arctic Ocean: Canada Basin | collected... | reverse complement strand
GCTCCGCTGGGGGTAGGTCAACTGCCTGCGACCCCAGGAGAACGACGGTGCGTTTCGTCCACTGCTACATGGTCGGCGCCGAGACCTCGCGACTTGAGTCGGCTGCGCTGAGCGCCCGAGACCAGGTAAGCGCGAGCCAGGCGACGAGCGCCGCTGCAAGAAGTCCACCCACTCGCGCTCCGCCATAGGGTGCGACCAGCGCCGTCTCGAGCGCGTTCGTCACTGCGAGCGTGCCCAGTATCAATGGCACCAGCGCAGGCACGCGAGCGCTGAACCGGACGACGATGGAAATCACCGCGACCGCGAGCACCGCAGCACCAATCCAAGCCGGGGTCGACTCCTGTAGACCAGCGGGAACGATCACGGCGCCCATCGCAACAACCGTGAAGCCGACGATGTTCCTGTAGACCAAGTGACCCGCGAACCGCGCTGTGGCTGCAGAGAGCGTGAGCACGCCGGCGGTGAGGAGAAGAAACGGCAGCGTGGCATCGAGCGGCCCAGCGAAGATCGTGAAGAACGCCGAAGCCCCCGAATAGTCGGGGAGCGAGGGCCGCTCGGGCGAGAGTACGGACGCCATGCTCCCGAGACCGGCGAGGAGCATACCGAGCGAGGGGCCGATCCAGCGGGGAGCACTTTTCCGGCTACCCGGCCCGACCCAAGAATGGCCAAGCCCGGCGACCAACCCGATTCCGGCTCCCGCGATGAGCGCGACCAGCAGAAGCCCGAACACCGCTCCTCCCGCTTGCAGGGGCCAAGGCTGTGCGGTCGAAAAGATCGACGTGACCTCAGCCCAGCCATTGCCGACGGAAAGTGCCAACGCTACAAACGCGGCGCCCGCAGTCCCGAGCACGACCCGCGACTGAAATCCCCGGCGACTCCAGACGACAATCGCGATGATGGCGGCAGCCGTGAAGTTGATCACGAGCGCCATCACCAGTCCCCCGAGCACGAGGTTCCGTCGAGTGCCGCTCTCACGCCGCTCACGCGCCCACTCCTCCGGGACGTGTACAAAACGGCGGGCGTCCGAAATCTCGCCGCCAGCGATCGTGACCAACACTCGAGCCTCGCCTTCGACATCGGCCAAGAGCGCCGGATCACGGAAGGTGAATGCCCAGTCGGTCCGTGCCGGCTGCGCGGTCTCTTCCGCGCCCACTTCTTCAAGACCACGGGCCGCCTGCTCATCCATGAGCGCCCCCGCGGCGGCGAACGCCAGGACCCTCGCCGAGTCCTCTGAGAGGGTGGCTCCTACCCGTCCCTCGGGTAGCGTATGAGCGATGCGCCTAAGCGCCCCTTCACCCGATACGTACACGCGATACTCCTCGATCCTCTGCTCCGGCTCGGCATCCCAGTTCGCGTATCGCACAATCCACTGGGGGTCACTCAAGTAACTTCCGAGCAGTTGATCGAACGCTTCGTCCTCTCCTCGTTCCACCACGTAGGCGTGTCCGGCAGAGCTGCCGCCCCCAGTGTATGCGATCTGAGTCCACCCGCCGAGCGCCACGCCGGTGGCCTCCAACGCATCCTGGGCGATGGCCACGACTTCGGCCCGATCAACCGCGAGCCTCGGTGCTGGTTCCCGCACGGCGGCCGCAACAACCCAGAGTATCAAGCCAACAAGGCCTGCGGCGTAGACCAGAGCTGTGGGCACCGGCAGATCGGAAGTCGAGGCGACGTCGGCGTCGGCGACGGCGTGGGCGTGGGCGTGGGCGGGCGTATCGCTCACATTTAGCTTTGAGTCGAAGGCCGAGACTGCGGGCAACTCCAACTCCGGTGGCGCCCACGCCCGATTGTAGGCCCACCCCGGAGGACTCGATCGTGCCCTCCCGCCCCTTCGGGCCCACAGCACGATCGCGAGCGGCGTGAGTCCGGCCGCGACGATTACACCCTGGTCGAAGAGCGCGTCCGAGGCGAAGAGCACCCCCGAGATCAGCGTGAGGTCGTAGAGGAAATGGGTGAGGATCGTCGGTACAAGTCCGAAGCGGACGTACACCACGCCCCAGAGCAGGGCCGGAATCGTGAGCTCGATGACCCGCGCGTATGGAGGTTGCTGCGGGTAGTTCGCATGCCCCGCGGCAAAGACCACTGCCTGCACCAACACAGCCCCCCACACCCACAGGTTTCTTCGCCCATACCTCGCGCCAATGAGGGCGGCACACGCGATGGGTACCGCACGGAAGAGGCTCTCCTCCCACATCGCAGCGTAGAGCGAAATCGACACCGCCTGCAGCGAAGGCATGTAGGTCGCCAATAGATCCGGCTGCAGCAGCGCGCCCGCGGGGGACCACCAACCATCCAGCTTGGAGGTACCCAGGTAGAAGAGTACGAGGTAGCCGAGCTCGAGCCCCAAGAGCACGTAGGCGGCGGTCGTCAGGCCGAGCGCCGAGTTGGACGACGCCACCTCTGGTGCCCACAGGCGCCACTGTTGCAAGTGACCTGGGAAGGCTCGGCGGCCCAAGGACTCCCCCGCCATGAAGAAGAACCCCAGCACGGGTGTGCCCAGCAGGAAGATCGCGCCGGCCGCCGCGACTTGTTGCAATACGAACGTGTTCGCTGACAACGCCGTGTCGTACGACATCCACGACAGCGGCAACGCATTCACCCCATTCAATCCGATGAGCAGCGATGAGAAGCCACCCCATACGAGCGCGGTGCGCCACTCCACCCAACGCCGCCGCAACAGCAGGGCAGTTCCGACGCCGGCGCCGAAGAGCACGAAGAATAGGATAAAGATCGACTGCGACACGAGCGCGATCGCGTCGTTGGTCGAGCGCATATCGGCATACTGACGCGAGAACGACTCGGGTACGTGCACGAACGGGGTGAGCTGTGCGAACCGGTCCCCGGCAACAACGAGCCGAACACGGAACCGAGCCTCCGCGAGCGTGATGTCGGGGCGCTCGAAAACAAACGTGTGGTCCACGCGCCCACCGGGCTGGGTCTGCTCGGAGGACTCCAGCAGCGAATAGTTGGAGAGGTCGATAGGCCAGGTGGCGGCGCCATCCGCAGCCGCAGCGAGAGCGGCCGCCTCGTCGAGGTTGCCACGGCCGGCATCGTCCTCGGAGAATCGCAAGCGGAAGCCGTGCGGGGTGCCTTCTGGCGTGAATCGCACCAGCGCCTCCTCAACCTCACCCTCCGCAAACCGGCGCACTGACCACTGGTACGACTGGTAGACACCTGCGTCCGCAAGGCGAGCGAACTCCACAGGACCCCCGCCCTCGAGCTCAACGTACGTCTGGACTTCCGAAGCTACCTGCCCGAACGACGCAGCCGAGCGCGCGTCGGAGGGCGCCCAACCGTAGCGCTCAGCGAGCGCCTCGGCTTCCACCAACGCACGCTCTCGGTCCATGGAGATATCGAGCGCAACGCTGGGCATCGCAACCGAGAAGAGCTGGATCGCCGTAACCGCCCCGGCGATGCCGAGCGCACAAAACAAGATCCAGAACACGGGGCGGCGGGTCATGGGCACTTCCGCCTTGGGAGCAAGGTGACCCTCCCCTGCACGACTACGCCACAGATCAGTGGATCGACTTCGAGAAGATCGTGCGGAATTCCTGATCGATCTCACAGATCGGAAGAGAACCGAAGGTCCCATCAGATCGGGAGCCGCTTTCTTCTTGCGTGCCAGCGGGTTCGGGCTCTGGACAGCCCGCCACAACGCTCAACTGGATGCGGTCGCGAGAACGAAAATCAAGCCGTATGTACCCGGGGAGTGAGGCCGCAAAGAGAGTCTCTACGCCGTCGCGGTCGACTCCCCGAACCGGCGTCCGTTTGCTCGCGCTTCCGGAGACGAGGTGATGCCAAGTGCCCGTCTCAGGGCCTCCACCCCCACTCTTCTTCAAATCGTGCACCTGAAGCGAGTGATCGTGGCCGGCGGCAAAGAGGACCGAGGCGCGACTCGAAGCTACGAGAGGTTCGATTGCCCCGAGATAATCGCGGTAGGCTGCGGAACTCACGTCCTGACTCAAGAGGCGCGCGCCGTGAGCAAGACCCTGCAACATATTCGTGTTCCCGCCGTGGGGGCCGCCGGTGACCAGCGGATGGTGAGCGGCCAGGATCACTTGAGTATCCCCAGCGGCAGCCAACTCAGCCTGAAGCCGTCGCGATACATCCTCCTTCGATTGGGAGGCACAGTCAGGGTTCGCAGCGACGCCGGTGATCCACCACTGAGAATCAATCGCGAGCACCCGTGCCAGCAGCGCACCCTCCGCGCTCCGGAGATCGACGCTCCTCGGCCCGGGGCATCCGGCCTCAGGGACCATCGGGAACGTGTCGCTTCCCATCGCGCCGAGCGCGATGGCATCATCTCTGAGCGCCCTCTCCTGTGCGCGGAGCCGCCGCCGTCCCTCAGCGTCGCTCGTATTCGCCCAGTCGTGGTTGCCAGGCAGGAAGCGCGCCTGAGCCGAGGCTCCTCGTACGACCTCGACCTGCCCGTCGAGCAGCTCTAGATCGTCTTCTAGGTGATCTGCGCGTACCCCGGCCTCGTACACGTTGTCCCCCAGATAGAGGACCATCACAGGAGTACCCTGCTCTCCCAACGCACCGACACGCTCCTTGAGATCTTGCAGTACGGGATTCTGCTCGAAGGGCACGTAGCCAGCATCCCCGACAAGAAAGAGGACCGCTTCCTGTGCAGCTCCGCCGTCCGGGTCCCCGCATTCGAGCAGCATACTCGTGCCCTGGGAGGGCGACGCACACGTCGTGACGAACTCGTTGAGGCTACAGCCGGCCGCCATGCACACGATCACGATGACAGCCGCGGCGAGCGGTGTGCGCGTGTGCCGTCCAGGGACCATCAAAACCTCACGGACCAGTAGAAAAGAGGGACCGCAGCTATGCCGGCGCCCCACGCGCCGCCCCCCCAACCGTCATGACCCTCACCGGGACCGGCGAAGACCTCGAGGGTCCCGACCAGAGCTCCGGCGCCAAGTCCAATGAGCGCACCCGCCATCGCACCCCCAGGCAACTCATCAGCGAACTCTTCGCCTCCCAAGCTCGCGAGAGCCGCTGAGAGGACCCCGACGGCAGCCCCAGTCGCAACACCGGCCATCGCTCCGCGCGCTGCCGATCCGACAGCCTGCCCGGCGCTCGCCCCCTCCCCTGTCGCGATGGAGATCGCTCCGACGGCCGCTCCCGCGATGACCCAAGGCAGAAACTCGCTGACACCTTGGCTCACCGAGCTCTCTATATAGCTGTCGAACACGTTCGCCTTGAGCGTCAGGAAGGAGGCACCGGCCAATAGGCCGGTGAAGACACCCAACGCAGCGCCGCCGACAAACGATCCTCCTCCAGACTCGACGGTCAGGGAGGACTGGAGGGACGATTGACTCGAACCGGACGAGGGTCGGAGGATCGCAGTTAGGACGAGCGCCGCGGTGAGTGCGGACCGCAAACCACTTCGATTGGGCATATGCGCGCGTCTTGGGAGAATTGCGCCGGACTCGACACCTCCAATCTAGCCCATGCCCAGCGTAGGCGGCGGTGCGGAGCCGAAGCGCTGTCAGCCGAGTAGGCACCCCCCATTGCCGTGACCGAAACGGGCGGTTTCGTTGTTTCCTCGACGAGGCCCCGCATGCGGACCTCAACAGTCTGGGCGACCTATAAGCGGACAACCCCGAAAGGGATGACCCGCAGCGGACTAGCTAACATGATGACGATGCGGAGAACCGCAGTGTGGATGGTATTGGGGATGGGGGCTCTCCTGTTCGCTTCATGCGCCGGTGGCACGACGCGCGCAAGCACGCCGTCGCCCCCCGATTTGGACGATGCACGCCCCCTACCGCGGGGCGGCCAAGACCGAACGTACTCTGACGTCATTGCAGAGGATGCCGTCACCGACGGAGGAGTCTTCGCCGTGCACGAGGTCGACGGCGACTACTTCTTCGAGATCCCCGACTCACTGCTCGATCGGGACATGCTGCTTATCAGCCGCATCTCAGGTGTGCAGGCGGGCATGGGCGGTTTCGCTCCCGCGGGTGTCGCAGCCAACCGCCAGATGATCCGCTTCGAAAGACGAGACGACCGTATCCTCATGCGGAAGTATTCCGGCGAAGCCATGGCGGACGACACGCTCGCGATCGCCCAGTCTGTCGAGGCCAACTACTTGGCTCCGATTCTCCGCTCATTCGACATGGAGGCCCGGGGGCCCGACAGCACAACGTCGGTCATCGAAGTGACCGATTTCTTCGAGGGTGACAACCGGTCGATCTCGGGGCTCAGCCCGGCGCAGCGAAGCAACTACGGCGTCCGCCGGCTAGACCCTGCTCGCAGCTTCATCGACCAGATGAACAGCTATCCGCTGAACATCAACGTCCGTCACACGCTCACCTACGACGCGAGTGATCCGCCGTCAGATGAGCGCGCCAACACGGTCTCGATGGAGATGAACCAGTCGCTGGTCGTGCTACCGCTCGAGCCGATGCGGCCTCGGCATGCCGATCCACGCGTCGGTTATTTCAGCATGGATCGCATCAACTACGGACTGGACGAACAAAAGGCGGCGACCCAGACGTTCATCCGGCGGTGGCGGCTCGAGCCGTCGAACCCGGCTGCCTACGCCCGCGGCGAGGTCGTCGACCCGGTGAGGCCGATCACGTACTACGTGGACCCGGCGACCCCCGAGCGCTATGTGGAGGCCGTGCGGCGGGGTGTCGAGAATTGGCAGGCCGCATTCGAGACCGCCGGCTTCAGCAATGCGATCGTGGCGCTCGATCCACCGAGCGTGGAGGAAGACCCCGACTGGGACGCCGAGGACGTTCGCTACTCGGTCGTGCGCTGGTCCGCCAGCACGACCCGGAACGCCCAGGGCCCGAGCACGTCGGATCCTCGTACGGGAGAGATCATCGAGTCGGACATCGTGTGGTATCACAACCACCTGCGTTCCTACCGCAACTGGATGATGGTCCAGACCGGAGCGGCCAACCCGGACGCACGACAGCTTCCGCTCACGGATCGCCTTATGGATGAGGCGATGGAGCAAGTCATCACGCATGAGATCGGCCACGCGATCGGGCTACCGCACAACATGGTCGCGAGCTCGTCGTACCCAGTCGACTCGTTGCGTTCGCAGAGTTTCGCCAGCCGCATGGGCGTAGCCCCGACGATCATGGACTACGCGCGCCAGAACTACATCGCGCAGCCTGAGGACGGGTTGCTGCCCGAAGACTTCCTGCGTCGCATCGGCGTGTACGATCACTACTCAGTGAACTGGGGATACCGCCTCATCCCGGGGGCGGCGACGCCAGAAGACGAGTTCGAGACGCTCGACGACTGGATCGTCGAACGTGCACACGATCGCATGTACAAGTACCTGCCTCAGGGTGGCCTGGGCGTGAGCGACCCGCGAGCACAAACGGAAGACATGGGAGACGATCCGGTTCGAGCCAGTGAGTACGGCATGGCGAACCTGAAGCGCATCGTTCCGAACCTCGTCGAGTGGACGACCAAGGCCGGCGAGGACTACAGCGACCTCGCCGAGATCTACGGCGAGGCAGTCGGTCAGTGGAATCGGTACGTCGGCCACGTCCTCACGGTCGTCGCAGGTGTGCATGTCGACTTGAAGACATCAGACCAGTCGGGTGCCGTGTTCGACGGCGTCGAACGTGATCAGCAGAAGCGCGCCATGGACTGGCTAACGCGCGAGGTGTTCACCGCGCCGACGTGGCTCAACGAGCCAGAGATCCTGGAGCGGCTAGGACCGAACAGCGGCGGCTTCGCCAACATCTCGCGCAGGCAGGCGCAGATCCTGGACCGGCTGGTAGATCCGCGGCGCATGGCCACGCTCTCCGAGCTCGAAGTCACTCAGTCGGAAGGAGCCTATCCGCTCGCCGAGTTCCTGGATGACGTGCGCGACGCAGTGTGGGGCGACCTGAGAGCGACTTCGGCAATCGACGGGTACCGGCGCGCGTTACAGCGTGCCTACCTAGAGCGCCTCGAGTATGTGATGACGGAGGAGCCCGCCAGCAATCCACGGCAAGGAGCCGCTCCGGACATCAGCAACTCGGACATTCGCCCACTGGTTCGCGCACAACTGACCGAACTGCGCACCGAAGTGGAGCAGGCGGCGCGACGGATTCAGCACCGAGTGAGCGAGGCACATCTGATGGATGTGGTGTCACGGATCGATGCGATTCTGGAGGGGGGTAAAGGAGCGTAGCGCGCGAAGGTTAGCAAGGCCCGACTCACTCCGACAAATGCTTCTTCATCGCCTGGAGCGTCATGTTCACATGGCGCATTCCCGCACCCTCATCGTAGACGATCAGCGCGGCCCCATGCTCGTCGACCCGCTCGACCCTCGAGCCCGCATAGTACGCCAAGGTGCGAGCGAGAATGGCCCGAAGATCCGGCTCTTCATCCCACTCCGCGAGGAAGAGCGCGTCGAGCGGCAGGTCATGAGCCGCCCCCTGGAGTATGGCAGTCACAACCATCGCGACGAGCGTGTTAGGTAGGAAATTGGTGTGGAAAGAGAGCGCGGTGAAGCTCTCCCGATCCGGACGTCGTCGTTCGAATTCCACGATCAGGTCATCCCGGTACCTCTTGAGAAGCCCGTAGAGCTCCGCATGCTCGACAGCATGATCCGCCAGAGCGGGAGGCGCTTTGTCGACGAACGCCCAGGGGTCGGGCGAGAGCCCGTTCAGTAGGCAATCGACCACGTTCTCGCGCTCCGCTCCGCGGGTCCCGGCTTCGTTCAACCGCGCGTACTCGCGTGCCAGTGTCGCGAGAGCGGCCAACAGCCACGGATAGTCCGCAGCGTTATCGGGTCGCAGGAGGCCGAGATCTCGCTTGTACATGAGCGCGAAACCCCATCGCAGGTGGCTCCCGAGAACGGCCGACCCCATGAGCGCGAAGCGCACCTGATGCGCCTCGGGGAGCGTCTTCACCCTTTCGACGAGGTCGTCATAGGCCTGATCGTCGGGATGATAATGAGCGACCGCGAGCACCAGGAGCATCTCGGCATTCCCGACGAACTGTTGGCCACTGCCCTTAGGGCCCTGGAGATGACCCACGAGCCCGGTCACCCGGTCGAGTGTGGCGTCGGGGTCTGCACCGTCCCACACCCTCATGGCGAGCAGCGCCAAGACGTGCACGAAGTAGTTGTCCAGGAGAATCGCGAGTGAGGCCCGCGTCTTGGGCAACGCTGGACCATAAGAGTCGCAGTGGTCGAGCATCAGCGTCGGAAGGTTGTCCTTGCTGAACCGGTGGTCCCCAAAGTCCCACGGGTGGAACACATGGAAGCCCTCCTCGCGCGTCCGCCTGTCGAACTCGAAGATCATGTCTCGCAAAGAAAGTGAACCGGAAGCAGTCCGGAAGACGTGAGTCTGCAAGCCAGAACGCAGGCGTTTCAATGCAGTTCCGAAGGTCTCCGCTTCGAGCACCCAGTCGAGAATCTCACCGCGCACGGGGCCAGTGAGCACAGTCTCGAGCACCGCACAGGCGTGGTCGCAGGTGACTTCTGAGGTCGATGGGTTGTTGTCGGGTTCAGGCATACGTAGACATCCAATGTGGGTTGCCGGGATGGTACCTGGCCATCAGGCGCGGTCGCAAGTGAGAAGCGAATGGCCGAGGGGGTGGGCGTCGTGCATCCTTCCGGAGCGACCTTGCGTTTCGGCGGTGCGGGGAGAAGGGTGGAAAGAAATGCGTGAGCGCAGGAAGGATGCACGACGCCCACCCCCTACCCGTTGAGCACCCCCATCCAAGCCCCAATCGCCCGCCCGAAGTACTGAGGACTGAACAGAGTCCAGTCCTCCATCCCCCGGGGCAACGCGTACTGCTCGCCGGCCTGCTCCGCCGTGATCCCCTGCTCGATCGCTCTCCTGGCTGCCGCCTCCACATCCTCGAGCAACTCAAGGTACACGCCCATAGCCGCGTCGTCCGCCAACGGCCCGTGACCCGGCACGTAGGTTGTGGGCTCGGTACGTCGCATGACCCGCACATTCGGGGTCAGTTGGTTGGGCACCGCGTCCACGTAGTTCGGAAACATCCCATTCCAAACCAAGTCGCCGCAGAAGACCACGGACGGATCGGCGATTTCGATGCTTACGTCGGAGTCCGTGTGTCCCCTGCGCGGTACCACGAGCAGAGACCGATCTCCGAGGTCGATCTCGGTGGGTCCACCTCCGCTGACCAACTCAACACGTTCGAGCACGTCCGCCGGAGCATCCCCGTTTCGCTCCAGAATCGTGTCACGTGTCAGACCGGTCGCCAGCATTACCACGTCCGCGCTTTCTGCGGCACCGCGCAGACCTCCTGTGTGGTCCCCGTGGTAGTGGGTGACGATGACGTGCGTGGGCGGGCGTCCCGCGAGACGCATCGCCTGTTGAGCCATCCAGCGGGCTCCTTCGTCGGATGCGAAGCTCTCGATGACAACGACACCCGCGCGACCCGCAACGATCCCGCCGTTGCAAAGCGTGGTGCGATCCTCGAGCGGGTTCGAAACCAAGGCCCAGATGCCATCAGAGATCTGTTCTAGCCGACCCCACGGCTCCGACGCCACCACCGGAAAGCGTTCTTGCCGTGTCCAGAGACCACGAGCCCACAACGGTGACGCGGCCGCCATGACACCCATGTGAGCGGCACACGACGTCGTGCGACCGAGGAATTCACGCCTCGAATAGCTTCGACAATCCTCCAAGACAGCCTCCAGCATCAGAGTGATGCCGTAACCTACGGGTCCACAGACGTCTGTCGACTCCCGCGTCACGGCAAAGCGCACGAAGAGCCGGCCCCGCGCTTCGACTGGCGCCACACGGTTCCGAGCCCCAAGCTGCTTGCCCATGGATAAGAAGCGCGTATCTACGACGAGTCTTGTGGTCTCTATCGTCGCGGCGGCAACCCTCACTGCCGAAGCCACCGCACAGAGTTTCGAAACCCCGGCGTCACTCGACCGATTGCTGCAAGATCTTTCCGTGCTGGCGCACGACTCCATGGAAGGGCGCGCCCCAGGGACGCAAGGCAGCGTCCGAGCAAGGACCTTCCTGATCGAGTCGTTGACTTCCATCGGGGCTATACCGCTCGGCAACAGCTACGAGCACGGCTTCGAGACCGCCAATGCGCCCGCAGTGAACATCATCGCGGCCATACCGGGCCGAGACACCACCAAGCGACACATCGTGCTCACTGCCCACTACGATCACGAGGGCGTGCGAAACGGCCTCGTGTTCAACGGTGCAGATGACAACGCTTCCGGGGTCGCCGCTGCCTTGGCCATCGCACGCGACGTGGCGGCGAACCCGCTAAGCGCTACCCTCGTGATCGCGCTGGTAGATGCCGAGGAGTCGGGACTACTCGGCGCCCGAGAATTCGTCGCGCGGCCCCCGATGCCACGGGATCAGATCACACTCAACGTCAACCTCGACATGGTCGCCCGCACCGCTGGACTGCTCTGGGCCGCGGGTGCACACCACACGCCAGCGCTCCGACCCGTCATCGAGCAGGCGACCGCAGGCGCCCCGGTGACCGTGAGGCAGGGACATGACCGCCCAGACGCCCCTGAAGGCGACAACTGGACCAACGCCTCTGACCACGCGCCCTTTCACCAAGCCGGAATCCCTTTTGTCTACTTCGGAGTGGAGGATCACGCCGACTATCACCGGGCCACGGACGATTTCGAGAACGTGGACCCTGACGAGTACTTGGCATCGGTCCGGACGATCCTGACTGTGGTGCGCGCACTCGACGAGGCCCTCCCATCCTTGGAGGCTCATTAGGCGATGAGCAACGCCAAGCCGCGGTTCAGCGTGCCACATCCTTTGGTTCTGCTCGCGGGCTGCGTGCTTCTGGCTGCGGCCGCGAGCTACGTCTTGCCCGCTGGCCGGTTCGACCGGACTGACGACGCAGCAACAGGACGATCAGTTGTGGTCGCGGGCACATACCATGCTGTCGAACGCACGCCAGTGAATTTCTTCGACGCTATAGTCGCGCTGCCCCGTGGAATGGCCGAGGCCGCCGACGTGATCTTCCTGGTCTTCCTCATCGGTGGAGCCTTCACCGTGGTCGACGAGACCGGTGCACTCCGGCGTGGGGTCATGTCACTCGTGCGTGCGCTGGGTGGTCGGGACCTGCTGGTCATCCCTATCGTGTCGATCCTATTCGCCACTGGAGGCGTGGCGGAGAACATGCAGGAGGAGATCATCCCTCTGATGTCGGTCCTACTCATCCTGACCCGGACCGTGGGCTTCACACCGCTCGTCGCGGTCGCAATGAGCGCCGGCGCGGCTTTGGTGGGCTCGGCCTTCAGCCCCATCAACCCATTCCAGGTCCAGATCGCCCAGAATTTGGCCGGACTTCCACTGGGATCAGGGGGACTCTTCCGCAGCGTATTCTTGATCCTGGCGCTCGCGCTTTGGATCGGCATGACGATGCGCTACGCTGCACGAGAAAGGCAGGAACCAGAAGTCTTCGAGGACTCTGGCGACGCGGGAATCTCCGGTAAGGACTGGGTGATCTTCGGACTCATCGCCACGACGTTCGCCGTGCTCATCACCGGCCTTACCCGTTGGGACTGGGACTTCAACCGAATGTCGGCCGCCTTCTTCATCATGGGCGTCATCGTCGGTCTACTCGCCGGGATGGGTCTCTCCGGTACAGCGGACGCCTACGTGCGAGGATTCAGAAGCATGGCCTACGCCGCTCTGCTCATCGGGTTCGCGAGCGCGATCTCTGTTGTGCTCGAAGATGGCCAGATCATCGACACGATCGTAAACGCCATGTTCACGCCGCTGGAAGGCCTGCCGCTAATCGCCTCGAGTCTGGGAATGATCGTCGCTCAAACCGCGATTCACGTGCCGGTACCGAGCGTGAGCGGTCAAGCTGTGCTCACGATGCCAGTTCTCATTCCGCTCTCTGATCTACTCGGGCTCTCACGGCAGGTCGTCGTGCTCGCATATCAGTACGGTGCGGGCCTTTGCGACCTCATGACACCAACCAATGGAGCGCTGCTGGCGATACTCGCGGCCGCGGGAGTGCGCTACGAGGACTGGGTCAAGTTCGCGATGCCGCTCTACCTGGCACTCGTGGCACTCGGGGCAGTCTCCATCGCGATCGCTATCGCGATCGGGCTGGCTTGAAGCGAGGAGCCAACAGCACCGCAGGTACAAAGCTCCACAAGAACGTCTGGGTCGCCACCGGAACGAGCCTGCTCACGGACGTCTCGAGCGAGATGTTGGACAACGTCCTGCCGCTCTTCCTGATCAGTCATCGTCTCGCCAGGGATCGTAGCTCGGGAGGGTCACGTCGAACCCTGGCCCACCCTCAAGGCCTCCGCGAGCGTCACCCGGAAGGGCCGCCCGACCCGCAGCGCGCGCGGCTGCGGACTTCTCCAAGAGCGCCACCACGTGAGGAGGCAGCTTCAATGCCTCCGGAGGCTTGCTAGTCTTTTTCGGGCGGCTGTGGACGACCTTCCCCTCCTCGACATCCGAAACGGCAGCTGCATCGTGCACGTCGTCCAGATCCGAGCGGGCTGCCCCCGCACCTAGAAAGGCCACATCCCCCCCTTCGGCCCGCCCACTGTAGGAGCCCGTTCCGGAGCCTCCCGATGGCCGACGCCACCACACCGAATGCAAGGATCCACAACAAGGTCGTGGGGATCGAGGCCTGCCGCCCGGTATCGACGGTCGGAACAGAGACCTGCTCCTCCATCGCCTGTTCGAACACATCCGTCGCCACCACCCCGGGCAGCTGTTGTGGGATGCCGAGGCTGGTAAACGCCACTCCTGACACCAGGAATGGCGCTGCTACCAACAAAGTTCGCAGGCGTACGCATTCACGCCGAGAGCGGATCTTCATGATGCTATATAGTTTCGACCCATCCCAAAATCGCTTGAGTCCCGTGCCCGTCACGAACTCACTTACGACTACCCACCGCCGCCGAAGACCATGGAGCTTGAACCCATTCCCGTCGTCGCGGCGGTCATCCGCCGGGGCGACCGGTATCTGGTTGGGTGCCGGCCGGTTACCAAGCGACATGGGGGCTTGTGGGAGTTCCCCGGAGGCAAGGTCGATGTCGGAGAGTCGTTGCTAGAGGCCGCACGACGCGAACTCGCAGAAGAACTATCGATCTCCACCAACCACATCGGACGAACGCTCTTTTCTGCTCTCGACGACGATGCCCGCTTCGAGATCCACTTCGTGGAGGTCGAAATCGAGGGCGATCCAGTACCACATGAACACTCGGAGGTCGGGTGGTTCACCCAGCTGGAACTCGAGCGACTACCGCTTGCCCCCGCCGACGCCGAGTTCGTCAGGAAGCTCGGAGGGAGCGACCAGCTCTAGAGCGGCTCGCGGACCGTTGCGCGTAACGCTCTCAACAAATCAGCGGACCTCGCTTTCGGGATCTCGCTCTTCAGCCCGTCGACGGTAGCGGCTCCCCGGCCTATGACGTCTCCTTCGTAACGCAGGGCAACGGGGCCACGGAGGTCTGGCTCGAAGTCGATCGTCTCGCGGAGTGAAAGCTGGGTCATGCGTTCATGATCGATGTCGAAGACTCGCTCCCGCACTGACCCACCGAGCCAGCGCAGCAGGTCGTTCGTCGGGCGCGGGCGATCTCTCGAGTCGAAGTCGACCGCTCGGAAGCCGACCGAGATCGGCCGCCACTTGCCCTCCCTCCAAGGGCCATCGCGCCACGCTTCGAGCGGCCACTCGTCCAGCGAGTGCACCCAAAAGCGGCCACCGCGACGGATCCAAGAGAGGTCGGCGAGTTCGCCTCGGTCGACCCCGAACCGCTGCTCGAGGTCTTCGCATGCCGTCCGCACGTAGTACGACGCGTCCGAGCCATCTTCCGGATCGGAGCCATCTGCGGGATCAGAGCCGTCTGCCCGATCGGGGCCGTCCGCCGGGAAGCTCGCCGGGACCGTGGTCCATCCGTCATCTCCAGCTCCATCCGACTTCGCAGAGCCGTCGTCCAGTCGGCGCAGCACAGCGAGAAAGAGTCCACCTGAGTCGAAATGGTGTGGATAGATCCGGGCTGCGCCCTCCAGCCGGGGGTCGTAGCGGGCTCCAGCAAAGGAGGTGACGCCGGGCGCGTGCGGCACGGGTAGCGAAATGGGTTCGAGCTCGACGGGCTGGCGCTCAAGAATGTCGCTGACGACCGCTTCGTTTTCTTCAGGAGCGAATGTGCACGTCGCGTACAGGAGCGTGCCGCCGGGACGGACCAGTCGGATGGCCTTTTCGAGCAGCGACCTTTGAGCCGCACCCACGTATCGGCCAAAAGACGCTGACTTCCGGGACGCTTTGCCGCCACGCCTGCGGAGTGTGCCTTCGCCTGAGCATGGGGCATCGACGAGCACTCGGTCGAAGAGCGGGCCTTCCGGGAAGTCACGGCCATCACCCGCAACCACGAACACGTTGGGATGACCCAGCCGATACACGTTGCCGAGCAATCCGCGAATCCGACTCTCGCTGATCTCTGACGCCACGAGACATCCGCTGTCCTGCATCAGGTCGGCGGCATGGGTGGTCTTACCGCCCGGCGCGGAGCAGAGGTCGAGCACGCGCTCACCCGGCTGCGGGTTCAGCAACGGCGCGGCAACCCCGGTTGATGCCTGCTGCACGTAGAAGAGCCCGAGCCAATGCTCCAGCGTCAGAGAGATCGGTCCCGGTCCAGATTCGACTTCGAGGAAGTGGGGAAGCCCCTCTTTCGGTCGTAGCACGAAGCCTTGATGCACCATCCGGTCCCGCAATGCATCGACGCTGATCCGGCCGGTACGAACGCGCAGCACCGTCGGCTCTGGACGCTCAGCCGCAGCCTTGAAGTCGGACCAGTCGGAGATGATGTCGCGGTACCGCTCAAGATCTACGGACTTCGAAGGCTCCGGACGTCCGCGGCTCCGGCCGCGGCCCCGCCTAGAACGAGAGACCGTCCTCGTCCCCCTCTGCTTCCTCACGAACGAGTGTCAGGATCGCGGCCTGCGGCACGACCAGATAGCTCTCACCGTCGAAGGTGATCTCGACCGCCGCGCGCCGAAAAAAGACCGCATAGTCCCCCACCTGAGCCTGCACAGGAAGGTAACGCGGCTCCGGAGCCCCAATTTTCCAGGGCTCGTCGCTGAGCTCGGTGGGAGCCGACAGCGCGTTGCCTGGACCCGTCGTCACGACGGTGCCGCCCTGTACCGCCTGGTTGTCCACAGCCGTCGCGGGAAGGTATAGCCCGACCTTCGTCCGATCCTCACCCTCTTCGGGCTGAATGAGGACTCGATCGCCGACGACGATCAGCTTCTTCTTCCGTTCCGACATCATCCTCCTCAGACGGTGCAGCGACGAGGACCGCAGAGACGAGCGACCCCACATGGGAGCTGAAAGGTCGGGACCGGAGGGTGCCGGCTCAAGAGGCACCATCAGACTCAGGAGGTGAATCGATGCTTCCTAATCTTGGTACTGGCCTCGCGGGCGCGCGAAGCGACACCTCCCGCGGTCACCGCAAGCAAACGATCGACGGAGAACGACTCGACTGCGAACGACCCCATCGCCGCAGCCTGCTTGAGTGCCTCCTCCATCGACTGAGGTGACGGCCAGTCACGAGCGAGCGTGGCAACGAGACCGCCGGCGAACGCATCACCGGCACCCGTCGGATCCTTGACCTGCGCCGGTCGCGGCGCGGACACGGCAATC
>Ga0115002_10004608_pt1 | contig 16600 bp, 17 predicted proteins | sample ArcticOcean_MG_C_8_FD_89576 | JGI IMG/M metagenome (GOLD analysis project Ga0115002, IMG submission 89576) | Marine microbial communities from western Arctic Ocean - ArcticOcean_MG_CB11_86 | ecosystem: Environmental > Aquatic > Marine > Oceanic | place: Arctic Ocean: Canada Basin | collected... | reverse complement strand
TAAGGACTTGTAACGAAAAATGAGCTCGCACGACTTCAGCTTGCTAGTGACAATGAACCATTTTCAAGCCGCTTTCCCGTGGCTGGAGGTGGTTGACGTACAAGGACAGGTTGGTGTTTGCGCAACTGTTGGACTTTCTTCCACGACACGATTTCGACAAGTGCGTGCGGCGTTATCGTGGCAACTATCGGACACGAGACTTTTCGTGTTGCGACCAGTTTCTGGCGATGGCGTTTGCGCAATTGACCTACCGCGAAAGTCTGCGAGACATCGAAACCTGTTTGCGATCGGTTCAGACGAAGCTTTATCACATGGGATATTCGTGGTCGCATTGCCCGCAGTACCCTGGCCGACGCCAATCGGAGACGCGATTGGCGAATCTACGCCGACTTTGCGCAAACGCTTATCCATCGGGCACGAAGGCTCTATGTCAACGAACCATTGGGCGTCGACTTGAAGGGGGCTGCCTATGCACTCGATTCGACGACCATCGACCTTTGTCTGTCGCTCTTCCCGTGGGCTACGTTTCGTCGCCGAAAGGGGGCCATCAAACTTCACACGCTGCTCGACCTGCGAGGCAACATTCCTTGTTTTATCCGTTTTTCTCAGGGAAAACTGCACGATGTAAACATCCTCGACGAGCTGCCGATCGAGCCAGGCGCGTTCTACATTATGGACAAGGCTTACCTCGACTATGCACGCCTGTATCGGCTGCACCAGCAAGCCGCGTTTTTCCTGACACGCGCCAAAAAGAACCTCGATTACAAACGCCTGAAATCGCATCCCATCGACAAGGCAACCGGTCTTCGCAGCGACCAAACGATCGTATTGGCGGGCGTCAAGTCGTCGCAATCGTACCCCGAACCGTTGCAGAAAATCTGTTATTTCGACGTCGAAACCGACAAGCGGTTTGTCTTCCTGACGAACAACTTGGTGTTGCCGGCGCTGACGATCGCGCAGCTTTACAAGTGCCGCTGGCAAATCGAACTGTTTTTCAAATGGATCAAACAACATCTGCGAATCAAAGCCTTTTATGGCACGTCGCCCTGCGCCGTGCGGACCCAAGTCTGGATCGCAATCAGCGTTTACGTGCTCGTTGCCATTGTCAAGAAAGAACTGAAGATCGAACGAAGCCTCTCCGAAATCCTCCAAATTCTGAGTGTCAACCCCTTCGAGAAAACACCTGTTTTACAGCTCCTCACCAACTCGTCGTACCGTTTTCCAGATACCCCTTTCCCTAACCAGTTGCCACTATTCGACTTCTAACCGGACAGTAGTGATCAAGACTGGATATCTTGCGATTCGTTCCCTATGCTCCATAGAAAAACGCACCTTTCCCCATGGAATGCCGGATAATGCCCATCTTGGGGATGTGTTGGCAGCCGTAGACTTCACCACGGTGGAAGTCTGGACCAAGGGCGGACTGGTGACGTTTTATCTGTTGTTTGTCATGGAACTGAAGACGCGAAAGGTTCAATTGGCGGGAATTGCCACAAGTCCCAACACATGCTGGATGAAACAGGTTGCCAAGAATCTTACCGACTTCGACGGATTCCTAGTGGGTAAGGAGTACTTGCTGATGGATCGCGACGGAAAATTCTGTCCCGCATTCCAGCAGATTCTCAAAGACGAGGGTGTTGAGCCGTTGCTCCTGCCGCCCCGAAGTCCCGATTTGAATGCTCATTTGGAGCGATTCATGAGAAGTATCAAATCGGAGTGCCTGTCACGCATGATCTTTTTTGGTGAGAATTCTCTGCGTAGAGCAGTCACAGCTTATCTTGGCCATTATCACACTGAAAGAAACCACCAGGGGTTGGCCAATTTGATAATTGTACCGGATCAGCAAGTAGGAGACCGCGAAGGTACTATTGAATGTCGAGAGCGATTGGGCGGGATGCTCAAGTATTATTATCGTCAGGCGACCTGAACCATGTTTCGCAGGCTTGGAAAGAGATTGAAAGAGTGGCTCGAGGACGTGCAGCGACGCGAGATCGTGTGGCTGAGGCAGGAGACGATACAACTTAAGGAAGAAATAGAACGGGAAACCAGTTGTCCGATTGAGTTAACACCAGAACAGCGAAGTCGACTTGCTGAAGTGTCCAAGGGAATGGATCCTGAGACACTTAAGGAGATTTCCGTGTTCGGTCCGGAGCAATTCACGACCGTCGAGATCGAGAAGGAATCGGCCGAGAATTCGTAGCTTACCTTGCCACAATCCGTTTCTGCCAAAGGAGATTAACGTCGGCGGAATAACTTTACCTTACGCCGACAGCGCGACAAAAAATACTTGCCACGGTTGCAGAATGAAACTCATGGAGACACCGGATGCTCAGTTCCGAAACTACACAGCATCACGGACACTCCGCAGGTAATCAAGCGGCTGAAATGACATAATCTGGCGTGCCACAAGTCATGGGCAGAACTTGACTTGCAGTTGGGCTGAATATTTTGACCTGACGGGATTGACGTCTCCGCGAACTAGACTTCTCCGCGCTAGGCGTCTTCGTGCTCCATTCGCCAGCCGGGCAGCGTTACTGATTCTTGCGGCTCGACCAGTTTCGAGTAGAGTTCTGGTCGCCGCGCCTTCAGATAACGCTGCCCGGATGACTTTTCTATCTTGTCTGCGGTCAGCAGCCCCACAACCACGTCATCTTCCAATACGTGGCTTTCGATGAGTACCTCGCCAAACGGATCGAGAATCAATGCGAGTCCCGGTTTGACCGTGTCGTAGTCCCAGCCGATCGGGTTGCTGAACACCGCGTACACGCCGTTTTCGTAAGCGCGCGTGGGCAGCCACCGCATCAGCCACTCCCGCCCCTTCTGTCCGAGAAACTCCTGCCGCAGACTCACCGGGTCGTTCGCTCGATTGTCCCACAACTTCCGATCTACAACACCTCGCCCCGGCATCGCCGACGGCAAACAACAAGTCACGTGCGGCATAAAGATGATCTCGGCGCCCAGCATCGCGGTGATGCGCACATTCTCTGGCAAGTTGTTGTCGTAGCAGGTTAAGAACCCGATCTTGCATCCAAGCAAATCGATCACGTTGTATTCGCCGCCGGGCGATAGGTGTGGATTGACGAATGGATGAAGCTTGCGGAACTTCGTGATGAAACCGTCGGGACCGACAGTCACGTAGCAGTTGTACGCATGGTCGCCCTCGCGCTCGATCAGTCCGCCCATCACGATGAGGCCGAATTCCTTGGCGATCTTGATCAACTCGCCGACACAGGGGCCGTCCGGCACGGGTTCAGCGATATCCAGCAACTCCGACTTGCTCAACGGCTGAATCCACGAATAGCCCGGCATGCAGCCTTCGTGGAAACTGACGATCTCCGCGCCTTGATCAGCGGCCCGGCGTGTCAGTTCCCTCATTCGCGACAGGTTGAAGTCCCTGTTGTCGTCGCGGTTTTCAAATTGAGCGGCCGCCACGCGGATGTCTCTCATGTCTCTTTCTCCGGCATGTGCGGGCGTCGTATGCGTCAAATTCGGCGCGCCGCCCGCAAAGATTGACCTAAAGATTAGATGAAGTCGCCGAACACGCACTTTCGCCGAGTGTTGGGCGCATCGTTACAAATCCAAATAACCCGCATTCGCGGTTCATTTACAGTCGAACCCCATTAACCCTATCAGCTCTGCGCTTTGCGGATCAGTAAAATGGGCTACCGTCGCCAACACAGGCTGATTTTCAGCCCATCGATTTTTCACTCGACTTGGTCTCATCGCTGTTCTTTCTTGAAACGACGCTCACTTGAGCAGCCAGGTAACCAATTCTTCCTCAATTCTATGAGGGTCGTCTAGCACGGACATTTCGGGCGCACCACCGTCGGCAAACTGATACGCCGCGGCGACGATGCCAGGCATTTCGTTTCCCTCGCCAGCAATCCACAGCCGGTGGGGGGCCGACAACGCGAGCAGAGCAGGCAGATCGCCGTATTTTACAGCGCCCGGGAGCAGATTGACGTCGCGCCATGAGGTGAGACTCTGAAAACGAAATCCGCCCGTGTCGATGGCCGCCCGTTGAACTTGATCACCGGCAATCGCGCGTGCGACTGCGGCCCAGGGACCTGCTCCTTGTACACCCACCAGATGCACTTGTCCAGCGGCGTGTTGATCGTGGATGACGAAAGAAATCAACGTAAGAATGTCATGTACCCGTTGGGCAAACAAGGCAGGATTATAACCCAACGTGTATCCGGCGAAGTCACGCGGATTTTCCACCTTACGAGCTTGCCGCGGCGGTTGGCCGTCCGGTAGAAATTCACCCTGATAAACCAGGTCGACGCCGACCACCGACCGGCCCGCTTTCAAGAGCCGGAGTATCTGAGGCTGGGGAGTTCCAGCTGGGGTGTAGAGGGCCTGTTTGCCACGACCATCGATCCATAACACAACTTCGCCTACCCCGTCTTTAGGATGCAACATCACGACCGGCAATTCTTCGCCCTGAGCGGAATACTGAACGAGGTCACGAAACTCGAAAAACTCGCCGCGATCGTGCTTTTCAATTCTTACACGTGCGATGGACCCTGCGGTAGGAAGACCACGACCGACCAGCGTTTCGAAGGCACCCCCCACGACTTCGCGATATTTCTGCCACGATGCAGCGTCGCGCGGCATCAACTCCGCGATCTTCTGGTCGGAAGCCTTGGTCATCGCTTGCAGTAGCGCCCGTTCATGTTCGGCGCCGCCGGTTGGCATTGGGTGCTGGTCATTCCATACCGACATTTCCTCGATCGACAGAGGTTCGAAATCCTCTTCGACCACCGGAGTGTCGAGACCCAAGCCCAAATGCTTGTTCATCCAATCATACATGACAGCCCGATTTACATAGTTGTAGTTGTGTTTGAACTCGACCCGCGTCGCGGCCATCACGTTGTCGGGTGATCCCAGCAACTGATAAAGCTGCCTCAATTCGGGCAGCCCTTTGGTGGCGAGCTCGTGCGTCCAATCGTCTGCGGCCGTTATGCACAGTGGCTTCGGGGCAAACAATCCGGCGAATTCGACGTTTCCCGTACCGACCCGCAGGCAGCTGGCGTTTTCGCACGTGCAGCCCCCTTGCATGGCGGTCGAGACCATGACGGCGGGCACAGAAACCGCGACCCTGGGATCGATTGCCGCGAGGATCATGGTCTGCGTCCCCCCACCGCTGGCGCCGGTGACACCGATCCGGCTGGAGTCAACCTCCGGCAGGCTGCATATCCAGTCCAGCGCGCGAATCGAGTTGTAGGTTTGCAGTCCCATCACACTTTGCAACCGCAGGGTGGCTTGGGCGCCGAAAAACCCCCAATTCTCCGGAGTGTCAAAATCAAGCCGAGGCTCACTGTGGCGGTGCACAAGAGCGAGTGAGAGTTGCTGGCTGTCGGCGTATCCCTCCATGTCGTAGTGGAACACGATACAACCCATTCTCGCCAATTGGGCACAACGAGCCTGGAGCGGATGCCGTCCCGACGTTTCAAAACGCTCACCCCCTGCGACGATCTGATCACGTATTACGTTGCGGCCGTGGTCATGAAATCGTCCGTTGGGCCAATGACCGTGAGGTGACAGAACGGCCGCATGAGGTCCCTTGCGATTCTTGGGACGATAGAGGCTGCCCGTAACGAAATGGCCCGGATAGCTTTCCAAAAAGACTTTTTCTACGGTATAGTCCGCGCGATCGACCAACCCGTGTACCGTGGCCCGAATGGGACCTTTTGCAGGCATAGGCCACAGGCCATTGGCCACCAGAATCCGTCTGCGGATCTTGGCAGCCCGCGTCTGGCATGCCTCAACCGTGGCGGGGACGGCCAACGGAAAATAGCCATCCAGGTCCTTCAAAGGCCCCAGGCGGCTGTCATGGGGGAGTTCGCCGATCGGCAGGACACGTCCCAATCCGTTTTCCAGGCCACCTGTGGCGTAGTCTTCATAGAGTTGGTCAATATTGGCTTCCTTGGCATCACCTTCGTGAAACACAAAACGGTAACGAAACGTTACTCGCTCGTTGGCCGATATCTTCATGTCGCCCGTTCCGGCTGGCTTATTTTCAAAGTCGTGCACACCGAACGGGTTGGCGGCGACCAGCCCGTATTCGCGCGCGTGCCACCATGTTGGATGTCGCGGATTGGTGGGATGATCGAAGATGGCGATGCCCACCGTGTGTCCCTCAATCGGTCCATGGTAGTCCACCCAGCGGGCCCGCTTTCCCCACACGGCTTGATCTGAGATACCACTACTGTTGACCGCCCGGCCTGCCGCCGTGGTGACCCCCTGTTGGGGATCGTTCTTGAGCCGCAAATTGGGATGCATGCGAATCCCCATCGTTCCTTCTTTGGTGTCGCCAAAAACCAATTCTCGCTGGGAGGCGTGGATGGTCACCTTCCAATCGATCATGCTCGCGTTTGCGTGCGCGCGGAAGGTGATTTCTCGCTCGTCCGAGCAGACTTCCTGGCCCTCTGGACCTACCCAACCGTTGTGAGTCACTATCGTCGCATAGCCGGGACCTTCCGCGATCTCGGCCGCACCTCGCTGGACGATCGTTCCCGCGCCGGGGTTTTTCGACCAGAAATCGATTCCGTTCACGCTGCCGTGCGTGAACCACATGGAACGGTGATGCGGGTGATCCTTGGCCTCACCTGCGACGCCCGTTTCGATCGGAAAGCTACGCGTCATCGGTACGCCATGGGGTCCGAGAATCGGATAGATAACCGGATTGGGAGAGCCCTCGTAACGGTATTCCGCAAACATCTGTCCGTCGACAACCACCTGCAACTTGCCGTCCAGTTTGTTGACGCGAACCAGGTGGGCGTTTTCGGATGCGGCAGCGCAGGCGCCGGACATTGCGGAGAAACTCACCATGGCAACGGACAAAGCACTACAGAATCCCCACGGTTTCATTTTTCTACCTTCTGCTCTATGAACCTGATTTCCACTAGTGCGTAGTCTACTCTGAACAGGGCTGAATAGAAATAAGCTAATGAAAATGCGCGATTTGAGCGGGATTTTCCCGAACAAGCCGGGTCACCTGTAGCTTCGGGTCTACGCAGGGTGTATTGCAGCTGAAGGCAAACGCGCTGCGTGGGGCTGAAGCAGGCTTCCGGGTAGTCATCCGGCTCGGAGGTATAGCCGAGGATTCGATTCACGATGCAGCGCGAGGCATTGAAAGGGCCAGTCCATCGTTCGGCTGCGAAAAGAATCGCATCGTCGCGCATGAAAAACGTTGAGTTCGAGTGGCTACCCGCTTACGCACCGGAGCTTAACCCGGTGGAAGCCCGTTGGAGCAATACCAAGTACTCTGATCTGGCCAACTTCGTGCCTGACGATACTCCTCATCTCAAACGCTAGGCACGATCGTCGCTGAAGAAACAGAATCACAGGCATCGTCTCAAACAATCGTTTTTCAAAACTGCACAGCTAAGGCTATGATGGGGTCTTTGGCCACGCAAGGATCAATCAATGCTGACCGGCAGCGCCTTCAGTCCTCGATGCAGCAGGTTTCTTTCCCACTGCAGTTGGTCGCTGCTGAGCTGTAAGTTCGGAAGCCGCGCCAACAGCGTTCCGATGGCCACGGCGCCCTGCAGACGAGCCAGATCCGCGCCGAGGCACAAATGCACGCCGTATCCAAAGGAAAGGTGCGCGTTCTGCGATCGAGCAACGTCCAGTCGATTCGGCTGGCTGAACTTTGCCGGGTCGCGGTTGGCTGCCCCCATGGCGGGCAACACCATCTGCCCTTCCCGAATCAATTCCCCCTCGATCTGGACGTCCGTCCGCGCACGTCGCCACATGCGTTGCAGCGGGCTGTCGTAGCGGAGCAGTTCCTCGACGGCCGAGGGAAGCAAAGTCGGATTGGATCGCAACCGCTGCAACTGGTCAGGGTTTTGCATCAGTGCCAGCATGCCGTTGCCGATGAGATTGGTAGTTGTTCCGTGGCCGGCCAACACGAGCGTGACACAGGTGGAGAACAACTCTTGCTCGCTGAAGTCGCAATCGGAGATGAAGTAGCTGATCAAGTCTTCGCGGGGTTTCCGGCGGCGGAGCTCCACCAGTTGACTCAGGTAATCATACAACTCCAGCATGCTCTTGCGGGCCTGCTCCATGTTTTCTTCGGTAGCATGCCCCGTGCCAAATAAACGCACGCCAATGTCGTCCGACCACAGCTTGTACTGATCGCAATCCTCGGTAGGAATCCCCAACACTTCGCCGAGCACGGTGGCCGGCAGCGGGAAGGCAAAGTCGGCGATGAGATCGAATTCCGTTTGGCCCGACAGATTGTCGAGCAGTTGCTCGCACAACGCCTGAATGCGGCCGCGAAACTGCTCTATTCGTGCCGCGGTGAACATCGGCTGCAACTGGGCGCGAATGGGACTATGTTCGGGGGGGTCGAGGTGGGTAATCGCCTTGGAGAAGTGGCGCGTTAACGGTTCCGCCCGTTCGCGCACCGCTGGGGAAAGCTCGCTGAGGAAGGCGCCAATCCGTCCCGAGACGGCAAACCGGTGGTGGTCGCGAAGCGCCTGTGCTACGTCGTCGTAGCGCGTCAACAGCCACCCACCCAGCGCATCACTCCAATGCACTGGATCCTCCTCACGAAGGCGATCGTAGATCGGATAGGGATCGGCGTGGAACGAGTCGGTTTGAAGAAAATTATCGAGCGTGTCGGTGGAGTCGTGATTCTTCATCGGCCACAATCCTTACCCGTAGATTGCCGTGACGTGTCACTCGAGACGACTGCGGAAATAGGAGACTCATTACTTCGACTGTAACGAATCTAACGCGAAATAGGGAAACAAGTTGACTGTGCTGGCGTTTTGATGCTCTGCGCGAACGCTGTAATAGTACGAAACTGCACGGAGAGGCGATTTCTCGTAGAAATCACAAAACCGTTGAGTTCCTAGTGCTGCTCAGCTGGTAACCGCCTTGCTGACGCTAGCAAGGCTAACTGGTTACACCATAAGTCGTTCTCCTCCTTCCCAAAGTCTTACAGGCGAATTACTCAACTTACTATCTATTCCATTGTCGTCCTAGCTGCGAATTTGGTGCATGGAGAGCGACGTGAATCCTGCTTTCCGACTATCAGCGGGATAGATTCGGGGCTCTAGGTGCTTTCTATCAAGATTGGTGACGATGTTGAAGAGTTATCTCTCAGTTTGATTCTGGTGTCGTTTTTATCCGTTGTCGCACAGGCACAGGAAGCACGGATTTACGTTGCGAGAGACGGCCAGCCCGTCGCGACTTCGTGATGTTTTTCCACATTGCCGTCGCCGGGCGTCCTGAAGTCTGTACGGTTCGATGTTCGTAGACACGCTGTCTATTCCTTAGTCGATCGAGTGCGCGACTCTTTCTTGATGGGGGCAGGGGTCTGGTAGGGGTATAAGATGGCACAGCGGTCACCAGCCCTTCCAACTGCCATCGGCGTGTCGATACTGGCGGTAGGGCAATGGCTCGTAGGGCATCTTGGCCAGGTCAGCTTCCTTCACCAGCACTCCTAGCCCCGGCGCGTCCGAGATATTGATATACCCGCCCTCAATCTTCCAGTCATGCTCGGCAAAGCCGTCGTACTGGTCGAAAAACACGGCGGTCGTCTCTTGGATCAGAAAATTATTCATCGCCGCATCAGCGTGAAGCGTAGCGGCATGAGCAATCGGACCGCCCACATTGTGTGGCGCCATGAGCATCTGGTTACGTTCGGCATGCTGAGCTATGCCCAAGAGCGTCGTAATACCAAAACAGTGCGTTACATCCGGCTGTAAGTACGCACAAGCACGCTGATCAATGAGAGGTTGAAAATCGCTCGAGCTGAATAGCTTCTCGCCCGTTGCGATGGGGACTGGGCTTTTACGCGAGACCTCAAACAGTGCGTCGGTCGATCCGACCTTGACCGGCTCTTCTAGAAACAGCGGTCGATAGGGGGCTACGCGGTGCGCAAACGCAAGAGCTAACTCCACCGAAGGGCTTCCGTGCGTATCCAACAGAATGTCAAAGTGAGGTCCCATGGCTTCACAAATCGCCGCGACGCAGGCAACCGATAGTGCGACCGCTTCTTCGTCCCTTGGCCAAGTACGTGTTTCCAGCGGATTCGCCTTCACGCCAGCGTACCCGGCGTCAACAACTGCCTGGGCGCATTTGACTGCTTCGTCAGGCGAAGCGAACGTGCCGCCGTTCGAGTAAACCCGAACTCGGTCCCTGCGCTTGCCGCCAAGAATCGTATGGACTGGCACGCCCCACGCTTTGCCGGCGATGTCGTAGAGCGCCATGTTGATCGCCGCGACGGCCGTGCCAAAGACGGGCCCGCCTTTCCAGGGCAGGCGGTTTGTGATGTCCTCGCTGAGCGCGACGACTTGCGTCGGGTCTTGGCCGACCAGCAAGCGCGACCAGTCGTGCAGTGTGACCTCGACGCCGGGTGTCAGTCATTCTCCAGAACCTTCTCCCCAACCGTCGATTCCCGAATCCGTTTCTAACTTCAAGAACAGCCACGGTTTCGTTGAGCTAGACAACGGCTCTCCGGTGTGTGGGTCAGGCGCGTCCTGTTTAGTGGGAACGCTGAACTTATACGTTTTTATCTTCGTGATCTTCATGTTCGAACCGCGCTGACAACTTCGGTAACGACGTCTTGTCCCGAGTCCACAGTTTCTGCAGTATCCGTCTGACGAATCGGAATAAACCAGTTGAAGACGAAAAGTGCCACACAGCCGGTCAGGCCCAAGGCAGCCGCAGCCACAAACGGCGGGGATGATTGAAAGTTACTATAGTTAGGGTCCCAAACGTAGCCAGAGACCCAGGCGAATGTCGTAGCACCCAGCCCCGAGACGGTGATTGAGCAGCCAATTGCCGTCGCTCGAAGGTCTTCGGGCATGTGTTCCGACAGATAACCCGCATGCGACCAACGCATGAATTGCCGCGTAAACTCAAACAGCGCAGCGCACGCGAACAACTCCCATGCGATCGTACTCCAGCCCATACCAAGTGAAGCTAATGCAAAGCATCCAAGCATCGTAACCGCGGCAATACCCGGGGCTCGCCTGCCGGCCAACAGCCCAACGGCCAGGCCGCCAGGTATCCATATCGCGGTTCGCAAAAGTTGAAGCCATATCCAGCCTTTGTCAGCTGAACCCGACTTGAGCAGGATTCGTCGCTTGCCCAGTTGCTCCTTGACGATCTGATTCTCGATTCGTTTGTATATTTTGACCATACGGGTTGGTATGCTCTCAGGATCGAGTTTTTTACAGAAATATCGCTTGACTCAGGCCGCGCGTGAGTAAGAATATGTCGGGACTTACAAATAACCCCCGACGTTTTCTTACCATGACCAAACGTGAAAAACTCCTTGAAATGGCCCACAAAGCGGGGATTCTCCGGCCTCAGGACGCAGAAGCCGCCGGCATTTCAGCGGTCTACCTCAACAAACTCCACGCCGAAGGTGCACTGGAACGGCCGAGCCGCGGTATTTATGTCCTGCCAGGCACGGATTTTGGGGAGAATCAAACACTGCTAGAGGCCTGCCAACGGGTACCCAGCGGAGTCATTTGTCTGCTAACGGCCCTGAGATTCCATGATCTCACCACGCAGGCTCCCTACGAAGTATGGATGGCGATTCCAGAGAAGGCGCGTCGACCGCGAGTCGAGTACCCCCCAATTCGAATCGTACGCTTCTCAACGGTCGCCATGAGGCACGGCGTTAATAAAGTAAAGACTAAGGGCGGCGAGATCTGCGTTTACTCGCCGGCCAAAACGGTGGCCGACTGTTTCAAATACCGCAACAAGATAGGCCTCGACGTGGCGATTGAAGCGCTGCGAGACTGCTGGTCACAGAAGAAGGCCACGAGTGACCAGATCTGGCAGGCGGCCAAAGTATGCCGTATGACAAATGTCATGCGGCCTTATATGGAGGCGCTGGTTTGACAGACCGCAAAGTAACCAACTTAGCTGCTTCGGTACGGCAGAAGCTACTGAATTTATCGCGCGAGCGGAGTGAAGCATTCGAGTATGTGCTGAGCCGCTATGCAACGGAGCGGCTACTCTATCGAATCTCGCAATCGCAATACGCGGACCAATTCATTCTCAAGGGAGCGATGCTGTTTCAGCTGTGGTCAGATCAGCTGCATCGACCAACACGAGATGTTGACCTATTAGGTTTCGGTGACCCTTCCCCGGAACGGATTGCCCAAATCCTAACGGAAATCTGCGCGCTCGAAGTCGATGACGACGGCTTGCTGTTTGATTCCGATTCGATCATAGCCCAGCAGATCAAGGAGGACGATGAGTACCAAGGGATCCGGGTTAAACTAACGGTCTATCTGGAAAACGCACGTGTTGCCTTGCAGGTAGACATTGGCTTTGGCGACGCGATCAATCCGCCAGCCGAAGAGATCGATTATCCTACGTTGCTCGACCAGGCAGCACCGCGGCTAAAATCGTATCCTCGCGAAACAGTCGTGGCTGAAAAGTTCCAGGCGATGGTCATGCTCGGCATGGCGAACAGCCGCATGAAGGATTTTTTCGATCTGTGGACACTGGCAACGCAATACGAGTTCAAGGGAGAATCGCTGGCCAAAGCGATCCAAGCCACCTTCGAGCGCCGACAGACAGAGCTACCCTCCACCGTCCCACTGGCCTTCACTGCCGAATTTACTGAGGACGACGGCAAGGCCAAACAATGGTCCGCTTTTCTCTTGAGGGGTAATCTTCAGGCCGAGAATCGTACCCTCCTGGAAGTTGCCGAATTGTTGAGCAACTTTCTGATGCCACCCGCCAGCGCGATCAGCCAGGACGAAGATTTTGGAAAGACTTGGAAACCGCCTGGTCCTTGGAATGCAGGTTAGTAAGCTCCCAAGAGCGGTCAACTATCTCGTCAGTACCTTTTCAATCTATCCCGTTTTCGTATCCCGTATTCAGGGCGCACTTGGGCCTATTCTGCCCATTTGTCGAAACACTTGACTCGAATCTAACTCTATTCTACAAACGACTTACGTTGATTTTCCTTAGAGCCTGAAGTAAGCGGCACTATCCTGGGGGTCAAAAGGTCGCAGGTTCGAATCCTGTCGGCCCGACTGTTTGTAAGTCTTTGTCGATGAAGCCTTTATGCTGACCTGCACTTGGCAGGACGCACACCGATGGCCATCGTGACGCTGAAAGAGTGACGAGCACGTAGCCGAGTCTCTCCAAGACTTGGACACCGCGGCACAAACGGGGCCCGCGGCGGACGTGAGGATTCGCCGCGTCGGGCAGATTGCGAAGGTTCGGCCCGATCGCCTTGCCGAGTTGAAGCAAGCGTACCAAGACAACCGCGATGCGATCCAAACGTTTCTTAGCGAGTACCAACTTCACAACTTTTCCATCTACGTCAAAGAACTTGAACCTGGGAGCCCATATCTGTTCAAGTACTTCGAGTATGTAGGCGACGATTACGCCGCGGCGCGTAAGGCGATGCAGCAGGATCGGCGTCTCCAGAAGTGGAAACAGCGATTCTGGGCACGCTATTTGGAAGAGCCGAAGCCTGACGCGGAATCGCCATGGATCGACATGGAAGAAGTGTTCTTCTTTGCCGGACGCGACGACGTCCAAGTCGACCCGTCAACCGCTTTACGTCACGCGATGGTCATCGGGCTGCGCCCGGAAATGGTTGAAGGGTACAAGCAGTTGCACGCGCACCCTTGGCAGGGGGTCCTCGATGCAATTCGCAAAGGGAATATTCGCACTTATCCAATCTACTTGACGACGATTGGAGAAAGGGTATTTATTATTGGGTACTTCGAATACGTCGGTCACGATTTCGACGCCGACATGAAGGCGATCGATTTTGATCCCGTTACGGTCGCCTGGATCAAGTTCACCGACGAGGCCTGCCAAATACCGCTGGAAACCCGCGCCCAAGGCGAATGGTGGGCCAACATGGAAACGATTATTTCGCTCCAGTGATCAACCGATCGAGGTCCCGATCGCCATCAACATGATGGCGCAGAACCTCACAGTCAATCGCTTTTCATTATTGAGGCGAAACTATTTGTCGGACGGCCGGAGAGGAGCTTTGGGGGGAACGGGAAAAAGGAGTGACACTTAGCCTCAGACGAAATTGCCAAACCTGGCCCGGTTGCAGATCAACCCGGCCTCGACCCGAGTTGATCGCGTTTGGCCAGCCAACCCATGGTTCCAGGCAAAAGAAACGGTTCTGGGGATCTAAGCACGACACCCAAACAAGGTCTTTTTCACTTGCTGCAGAAACTTTCTCAAAAGACATTTCTAGCGCGCGGCTGCCATCAGGGCAAACGAGGCGCACCGGTTCGTCAATCCGGGCAGGGATGATCTCGCTTTTGAGAGCAGGATCTAATAGGCAGATTGAATCCGACGGCAGTTCGAAGCGTTCGGACGCTTGCGCCATCTTATCGGTTTTCCATGCAAAACGGCCGAGGTGCTCAACCGATCCCTGGAGCCAATTGTCTCCCCACCAGGAAGAAAAATCGAAACTGAAGTGCAAACCAAGTGCAAAGGGCATTGGCCCCGAGTTTTCTGATGAAGCTTCCACTCGAAAGCTGATCTCCAGGCCATTGTTCGAGAGTTCCTGGCTGGTCGAAAGATGGTAGTCGAAGGGGTAAATATCTCTATGGCTGGGATCGGAGAGAAGATGAGCTGCAGACGTCACCCCGCCGGCGGTTGCAACAGGCGGAGTTGAGTGCCAGGCTTGGTGACGAGCAAAACCGTGGCAGGGCATCGTGCGCCGGGCGCCGTTCCAATGCCAAGAGCAATCCTCCTCAGATCGGTCTGGCTTTACCGTGTTGGAAGAAGCGCGGGAAGGGGCATAGCATCGACCTGCAACTGGCCAGAGCCACGGCGCTCGCCCCGGCCAATCATCGATCCTCGCCCATTCGTTGCCCCGGTAGAGCAACTCGTTCCACTGCGCGTCGTCGTAGACCGCCAGAGCACTAAGCTCGGCCCCGTCGGCAGGAGACATACATACAGCGAGCCCCTGGCGAACATCGCATATTGCTGACAGTTCCCGACCCCGCTCTACAATCTGGTGACTGACGAATCGTTCGTCTTTAATCTTTCGCAACTCTGAACCATTTAGTTCGAGTCGACCGGGTAGCCGAAGTGATTCAAGCCATTGATTCCAACCCACATTAACTCCTCAGGGTTTGTTCTCTAGCAGAATAATTCAATGTCGAAATGTTTTCAAATGGGTGGGTTATCTGACCCACCAGGGTCTTCAAATGGGAACAACGGCCTGCGGCGATGCACGAACTCCAACCGAAGCATATCGGCACTCGTGACGCCGGGGGTGTCGACACGGATGAATCGAGGGCAGGTGTCACGGTAGGCAGCCAGCGGGGCGTTAACTCCTTTGGCCACGATAGTATGAAAGTCTACGGGATTGATACCGCAGCTGGTGACCTGCTTCAGGCTAAACGGCGGTACCCGGTGTGTTGTCAAGATAACTGTCGTGCCAAGATCAGTAGACACTACGGCGGTAGGACCCATGTCATACCCTGTACGACCGCCATGCCTTACATCGGGTTCTGTAAACCGCCCCTTGTGCTGGCTCACAACGGTGACGTCTCTCACCAACGGCCGCCCATGGAGATGATCTGTCTTTGCGCCCATGCTGAGCGAGATTTTTGCGCCAACCCCCGCGTCAAGGGCCTTTTGCACTGCTTGGGGATCGTACAAGCAAACGAGCGATCTCCCATAGTCTGCGGATTCCAGCGCGTGTGCCAAAATTGTGCCGTCACCGGGTCCCCCACCACCAACATTGTCGCCCATATCTAGCAGGCACACAGGTGTTGGCCCATGAGCCGCTTCGCGGATCGCCTCGTCGGTACTTATGGACCGGCATGCATAATCATTGCGGTGATGCAGCAACCACAAAGCTAACCGGTTGGCATGCTCTCTCGCCATAGTCCTGTCGCCATTGCCATTGGTGATTTATCACAACTCACACAACAGCGGGATTCCGTTGAGCGTCGAGATGGTTGAGTCGCTGTCACGGCACGAGAACATCATCGGCATCAAGGATTCCGGGTGCGATTTTGCCATGCATCAGGCGCTGCTAACAGCGTTCGCAGGCCGGGATGACTTCATTGTATTCCAAGGCGACGATACAACCATGGCCTCGTCGTTCCTGTTGGGCACGGCGGGGGCGGTTGCTGCACTTCCAGTGATTGCGCCACATCTTATCGTCCAACTCTTCGAGGCTGGCCAAAAGGGAGACGTGGCAGCCGCACACCAATTGCAGCGACAGGGAATGGATCTGTTCAAGATTTACTATGAGGTGACCGGAGAGATGAATGACAGTTCTTTTTTAGCGACGCAGAAAGCGGCCTTAGAACTGTTGGGCTTGTGTACTCGTCGGCCGGTGGCTCCCGCCGCCCCGCTGGACCCAAGCCTCCTGCCGAAGATCCGTGAGATACTCTGTCGACACGACCTGCCGATCCGAGTTGGTGATTCTGATTAAAAACATGAAACTTATCCGGTTCGGCGAAACCTCCGAAGCGGATCTCAAGAGGAGGTGACACTGTGCTGAAGATGGATCAATCCAAGTTCCTCTATGAACGCGCATGCCAGTCGCTGGCGACAGGCGTCTCGACATCCTTCCGAACGAATGTCACGTCGCCACCAATGTACGTAGAGCGTGCTG
>Ga0115002_10004604_pt1 | contig 16609 bp, 14 predicted proteins | sample ArcticOcean_MG_C_8_FD_89576 | JGI IMG/M metagenome (GOLD analysis project Ga0115002, IMG submission 89576) | Marine microbial communities from western Arctic Ocean - ArcticOcean_MG_CB11_86 | ecosystem: Environmental > Aquatic > Marine > Oceanic | place: Arctic Ocean: Canada Basin | collected... | reverse complement strand
AGATTAATTCTTATGGCAAAAAAACCTAAACCTAGACCAAAGCCTAAACCTAAAGGATATTAATATGGCAAAAACTGATCCTTATGAAGCAGTATTACTTGGAGAAAGTAACGCAGTTGCTGATATGCAAAAATGGTGGCATGATATGACACCAATAGCAAAAAGAAGAATTTACAATGCTGAAAAAGCAAAAAAGAAATATGGAAAAGCAATTAAAGCAAAAAAGAAACCATAATGGGCATATTAAAAAGACCTGAATACGAGGAAACAGAAACTGACAGAATGATTAAACGTCAGATGGAAACAGAAGAAAAAGATCGTAAAACAAAAGAAGAAGCACGAGATGAACGTAAAAGAAGAATTGCTAAAGGCATGGTAGGTTCAAGGTCTATGTTTTCCAAAGCTGGTGGTAGAGGATTTTATGATGATGAAGGTAATAAGTATTCATAATGGGAAGTAAAAAATCAACAAATTCTAATTCTGGTGGTGGTGGCAGAGGTGATGGTAGAAAAGAAACTAATAGAAGAAGAAATGAAATTAATCCAAATGTAATTAAAGCTGGTACAAAGAAAGTTAAAAAAGATATTGGGTTCAATCAAAAAAAACATCCAACAGAAGGAATTGTAGATTCCTATGCTTTGAAAAGTAAAAAAGGTGGAACAGGTATGTATGGAGAAGAAGTTTCTAAAGCCACTAATGAATATTTAGTATCTATTGGTGAGGCTAAAAAAAGTAAAACTGGAAGTTATTGGCTTACTTCCAAAGGAAAAAAAATGAAATATGGAGATCATGCTGTAGCTTTAGGTACTGGAAATAGAGATACTATTGCTGGAAGTATACCTATTTCAGAACAAATGTTTGAAAGTCAAAAAAAATTACAAGGAGCATTAATAGCTGGATTATCTTTTACAGTTCCAATGGTTGGAGGACAAATAATGAGAGGAATAGCAGCAGATACAATGCAAGGCACTTATGGTGGTTATAGAAATAAATTTAATAAAAATTTAAAAAGTGACAAAGCTTTTAAAGCTCGTAATACTGGGGGTAATGAAACAGCAAATAATGAAACAGCAAATTTATCTATGGGAACAACAGAACAAGATACAAATAAAAAAAATAAGAAAAAATCAACAAATAAGAACACAGGTCGATATTTTGCTGGACAATATTCAGATGAATCAACAGATAAAAGAACATTTTATAGTTAATTATGGAAACAAATATAGATATAAGTCCTAAAGTAGCTTCTAATTCAAAAGTAGAAGCTATATTAAAACGTTATAAAGAAGCTGATGCTCTTAAATTACAATGGAAAGATAAGTTTGAAGAAGCATATGAATATTGCTTACCTCAACGAGAATCATTCTATGATGAAGAATCTGGTCAAAAACGTACCGATAAAATATTTGATGAAACAGCAGTTGTAGGTATACAAGAATTTGCTAGTCGATTACAAGCTGGTATCGTTCCTACGTTTGCAAGATGGGCAAACTTTGAAGCTGGTTCAGAAGTTCCTGAAGATAATATTGAAGAAGTTAATGGAGCTTTAGATAAAATTACACAGTATGTATTTGAATTATTAAGTTCAAGTAATTTTAATTCAGAGGTACACGAAGCTTTTATGGATTTGGCAGTTGGTACTGGATGTATGTTAATAGAAGAAGGTGATGCAGTTAATCCAATAAAATTTTCAGCTATTCCTTTGCCACATTTAATTTTGGACAATGGCCCAATGAATACGATTGATACAGTTTTTCGTAAACGTAAATGTAAAATAAGTGAAATTAAAATTATATATCCAAAAGCAACTATACCTGAAGATGTTTTACAATCTATGAATCCTGATAAAAAGTGTACATTAATTGATGGTGTATACAGAGTATATGATGAACCCAATGTTGAAAAATATAAACATTGTGTAATTCTATTGGAGAAAAAAATAATTGTATTTGAAGAAATGTTTGAAGGTGTAGGGTCTAATCCCTACATAACATTTAGATGGAATAAAGCATCAGGCGAAGTATATGGACGTGGTCCAATCTTTAATGCCATATCTGCAATTAAAACGTGTAACTTAACGATACAATTAATTTTAGAAAATGCACAGATGGCTATATCTGGTATTTACCAAGTAGAAGATGATGGAATAGTTAATCCTGATAATATCCAACTAGTACCAGGTTCTCTCATTCCAATCGCACCAAATTCAAGAGGTTTGCAACCTATTAATTCGGCTGGACGATTTGATGTCGCTCAATTGGTACTAGAGGATATGAGGGCTAATATTAAAAAAGCATTGTACATGGAAACACTTGGTAGACCAGAAGGTACACCTATGACAGCAACAGAAGTAGCAGAACGTATGGCAGATTTGTCAAGACAGATTGGTTCATCATTTGGTAGACTTCAATCTGAATTTGTTATTCCTATTTTAAGACGAGTTATAAGAATTTTAAAAGAACAAGGTAGAATAGATTTACCTTTAGTTAATGGTAGAGAAGTTAAAATACAAGCTGTATCTCCATTAGCAAGATCACAATATCAACAAGATATAAGTGATATAAATAGATTTCATGAAATTATTGGTACAACGTTTGGCCCACAAATGCTTAACTTAATTGTTAATCAAGATGCTGTGGCTCGTCATATTGGTAAATTAATGAATATTCCTGAAAAATTACTTCGTGATGAACAGGAACAAGCACAACTAGCCCAACAAATGCAAAGTATGGCACAACAAGGACAACTAGAAGGAGAAGGAAATGACCTCATGGGATCACCTCAAGGACAACAGATCAGCTAAAAAACCAGTTAATTCAATTGACGGATATCAACGATCTCCTGAAAATGAAAAATTAATTAATCAATTAATAGCTTCAGTATTTAAGGATGATAATGGTAAACAGGTATTATCTTATTTAAAATCCATTACAACGGAAGCTGTGGCTGGGCCAAATATGTCCACAAATGAATTATTTCATTTAGAAGGTAGAAGATTTTTAGTGGCAATAATACAACAACGAATTAATGCACATCAAAAGGAGAAAAAATAATGGCTGAAGAACAAACTCAAGAAACACAACAAGAAGAACAGGAATCAAATAAACCTGAATACATATCCGATAAATTTTGGGATAAAGATAGAAGTGAAATAAATGTTGAATCATTAGGAACATCATATAATTCTTTGGAAAAAAAATTAGGACAGCGTACAGATGAATTAACAAAACAGATACGCACAGATATGGAACAGGAACGTAATGCCAAAGTACCAGAAAAATATGAAATAAAATTACCAGAAGATATTCCTGATAATATTTCCATGCAAATTAATGAAGAACAACCTTTGCTACAATGGTGGGGGGAAAAAGCTAAATCTATGGGATTATCTCAAGATGAATATAATGAAGGTATTAGTAATTTTGTTAATAATGAAATAGCTGGATTACCAGATAGTTTTCAAGAAGAACAAAAGCTAGGTGATAATGCTAAAGATCGTATTGAATCTGCTAATTTATGGTCAAAAAAACATTTATCAGAAGAAGGATATAATACTGTAACAAAATTAGCTGAAACTGCCGAAGGTATAAAAGCATTGGAGGAGATAATGGCACTTAATAAAAATTCTAATATGCCTCAATCACCAACAGCAGTAGATACAAAACCAAATGTAGGTGATTTACGCAACATGATGAAAGATCCTCGTTATTGGAAAGATGGAGAAAAAGATCCTGTTTATATTGATCGTGTATCTAAATTATTTGAACAAGTTTAGTGGATCATAATTTAGTATTAGTAATTTGGCGTGATACAAGAGAAGTTGATACAGGAACTTGGCACGATAGAAAGGAAGTAGGAACAACTGCTTCTTCAGTTATTCGTAGTGTTGGGTGGATAATAGAAGAAAATACAGTTGATATAAAAATATCAGCAGACATTCCAGCAGATATTACCGATACGGAAGTAGGTCGCACTACAGTAATTCCTAGAGGTTGTGTAGAAGAAATAATAAATGTGCGTTGCATAAAGGAAAATGATTAGTCATTACTCCTTTTAAGACCTTTAGAGTACGCAAATTGCCCATTAGGATAACTTTTTAGCAAACTTAAGAGATAATCGGTTAACCTTAACAATGGAGAAATAAAATGGCTAGTACAGTAACTAACGCCTTTATTACTCAGTTTGAATCAGAAGTACACATGGCGTATCAACGTATGGGTGCTAAATTAAAAAGTCTGGTAAGAACTGTAAATGGTGTAAGTGGCTCTAGCGTAAAATTCCAAAAGGTTGCAAAAGGTACAGCAACTACCAAAGCACGTCATGCTGAAGTAGTGGCTATGAACCTTGCTCACTCTAATGTGTCTGCGACTTTAACGGATTATTATGCTGCCGATTACATTGATAAACTAGACGAATTGAAGATCAACATTGACGAAAGACAGATAGTTGCACAAAATGCAGCTTATGCACTTGGTCGTAAAACAGATGACATACTGACAACAGTTATGAAAGCTGGAACTTCAATCGCAAATAACGTAAATTCATCTGCAACAGGTATGACATTAATCAAAGCTAAAAATATGCAAAATATTTTTGGTACTGCTGATGTTCCTGATGATGGACAAAGATATTGGGCAGTTGGCCCTACTCAATGGGGTGACCTAATGAGTATTGATCACTTCTCTCGTGCTGAGTATGTTGGAACAGAAAATTTACCATTTACGAATGGTGAATCTACAGCAAAAAGATGGATGGGCTTCTTATGGTTCGTTCATTCTGGTTTGACTGTAGCGACTGACCGACAAACTTTAGCTTGGCACAAATCTTCAGTTGGTCTTGGCATAGGTCAAGATGTAAAGACTGAAGTTAATTATATACCTGAAAAAGTATCTAATTTAGTAACTTCTTCTCTCTCTATGGGAGCAGTAGTTATTGATGGTGACGCTTTAAGGGTACAGCTTTGCGCAGAATAGGAGAAATATATTATGGCTTATGCTTTAGACAATCCTATTAAAAAAATCTCTCAAATGGGTGATTCCAATGCAATGTGGTATTACACAGATGGTGATGCAATAGGCACAATCGACAATGATGATTACTTTATTTTATCTTACGCTGAATTAACGGCTGGAGATATGATTATTGTAAATAGTGGTGGTTCAAATGCAGTTATAGATATTTTAATAGTATCTGTAGATGATGGTGGAACTAATCTTAATACAGTAATTCTTGCTTAAATAAAATAAATGAGGGGGGTTAATCCCCCCTTGTTATATAAAATATGGCAACAACAAAAGTAGATATATGCTCCACAGCTTTAATCATGATAGGAGCAAACTCAATTACTTCATTCTCAGATGACAGTACGGAAGCTAATGTATGTAATGTTGTCTATGAAGATATAGTAAAATCTGCTCTTACTCGACATAGATGGAGATTTGCTACTGAACAAAAACAACTATCTTTACTTACTGCTTCACCTACAGGACGATTTACATATGCGTATCAATTACCTACAAGTCCTGAATTATTACAACTTATTACATTAACAGTTAATGACTTTGTTATTCCTTATGAACGATATGGAGATAAAGTTTATTTAGATAATTATGGAAGCTCATCTTCTGTAATCTGTGATTATACATTCCGTCAGGATGAAGCTGAATTTCCTCCTCATTTTATTTTAGCTCTTGAATATAGTTTAGCTGGTTTATTTGCTGGATCAATTGCACGAGATTCAGGTATGATAAAACAATTTTCTGATATGGCTGAACGTCAATATTTAATTGCGAAAAATATTGATTCTTCTGAACGAACAAATTCAGTCATAGATCATTCACGATTTATTAACCTACGTAAATCAACTAGATCGACAGGATAATATGGCTAGAACAATGAGAACTGTTCTATCTAATTTTAGTGCTGGGGAGCTTAACCCTTTACTAAGATCACGCACAGATGCTAAAGCGTACTTCAATGGCGCACAAACTTTACGCAATTGGTATATGATGGATAGTGGTGGTCTTATGCGTAGACAAGGAACAACGTATAAAGCTACACTTGCTGGTGAATCAAGAATCTTACCTTTTGTATTTTCAGATGATGAAATAGCAATATTTGTTTTATCCAATAACCGATTGGATGTTCATAATAGTGCTGGTACTTCAGTACAAAGTAATTACACAACAAATTGTAACTGGACAACAGCTCAACTATTTGAATTAAATATAGCACAGTTTGGTGACACAGTATTTATTGCCCACAGAAATAATCCTATTGTTAAACTTAAACGAACTTCAGCTACAGCTTTTACAGCTAGTCTATTTGCTTTTGATTCGCATACTTCAGGATATCCACGATACAAACCTTATTATAAATATGAAGATAGTGCAGTTACTTTAACTCCAGCAGCAACTACAGGAACAACAGTAAACATAACAGCTTCTAGTGCAATATTTGATACTAATGCTAATTGGGTTAATAAAACAATTCGTATTGGTGGTAAAGAAGTTGATATAGCTTCACGATCAAGCACAACAGTTGTTGTAGGCAATATTCGAGAAACATTGGTAAATACAAATGCTACAGCAGAATGGGATGAAGAATTAATATCTTCTCATAGAGGATACCCACAAGCAATTACATTTCATGATAATAGACTATGGCTTGGTGGTGTTAAATCTAAACCATCTTCTGTTAATTCTTCTCAAGTAGGAGATTATCATAACTTTAGTGTAGGTACAGGATTAGCAAATCAAGGTATTGATGTAGCTATTGGTGGTGATACAGTAAACGAAATACGTCATTTATATTCTGGTTCTAACTTACAAATTTTTACAGATGGTGGAGAATATATTATTCCTACATCTTCTGATACATCAGCTATTACTCCAAGCAACATTGTATTTCGTAGACAAACACCATATGGATGTTCAAGAACAAGACCCATATTATTTGATGGAGCATCAATTTACACACAAAAGAATGGTAGGGCTATTCGTGAATTTATTTATTCTGATTCTGAAGCTGGGTATGTATCAACTAATATTTCGGTATTAGCTAATCATTTAATAGATTCACCAAAAGATATTGCCATGATAAGTGGTTCATCTACACGTCCTGAACAATTTGCAATATTTACTAATTCTGGTTCTACTCATAATGGTAAACTTGCTGTCTTTCATTCTATTCGAGAAGAAGATATAGCTGGATGGACATTATGGGAAACACGTTCAGGTGATACTTTTCATAGTGTTACAAGTGCCAATGAAAATATATTTGCTGTATGCAAACGTACTTTAAATAATGTAGTTACTTATACTTTAGAAAAGTTTGGTGATGATGATTCTTTAAGCCTTGATTGTTCAACTACCTCCACGCTCTCCCAACGTGGTACTCCTCTTGTAAAAGGTGCTTCTCAATCAGGGCTTACTTTAATTATGGATGGATTAACGTCTAGTCCACAAATACAAGAAGCTTTTACAATTAGTGGCGTATCAGGAACATCTACGATAACTGCTGTTACAAACAATGGTAGCAATACCTATACAGTTACATTGGATGCAAATTTGGCTTCCTCCCCAGCAGATAATGCTTCTATTACTTTTACCAAAGGATTTTTGCATACAGTTAATGGTATTTATACCAATGAATCTGTTAATGCAGTCTATGGTAATTCGTCTTTAGGAGCATTTACTGTTTCAGGAAGTGATACTTTAACTTTTACAGTAGACCCACAACCAACAAGTGTAAGTGTAGGATTTAATTATATACCAGAATTAGAAACAATGCCTATAGATTTAGAAACAGATACTGGCCCACTTACTGGATTACCAAGAAGAATAGTGCGTTGCATTATAGATGTAGCTGATACATTAGATGTATCGTTGAAGTCACCTAGTTCAGCTTCAGCACATGAATTAGTAATATTACAAAGTGGATTTACTGTGGGTGGAGATTTAATAAAACAAAGTGGCAAAAAAGAATTTTACTTTTTGGGATATGATAAATCCCCAACAGTAACAGTAACACAAAATGACCCCTTACCTTTAAAAGTTTTAGGCATGGCGTTGGAGGTGCAATTTAGTTAGTATGGATCCAGCAACCTTATTATTTTTAGCTAATTCAGGAAAAAGTATACTTAGTTTTATTTCTGCAAGAAATCAAAATAAACAATATTTACAAGAGCTTCATACAAAAAGATTAATAACACAATTACAAGCAAAGTCAGATATTAATGATCGTTTAGAACAATCATCAGAAATACAAGCAAATAATGAAACATATGCTAGTGCTGGTGGATATGATCCTTTTGATTCAGGTTCATTTAAAGCAATATCAATTCAAGTTAAAACAAAAGCAAAAGAAGATGTTGAATCTTTAGAGCTTGGTATGAAAATTCATACAGAAAGTATTGACAGATCATTAAGTAATTTAAATAAACAAATGCGTTTAAATGAATTTGGATTAGTTGCAGATTTAGGATTAGGATATACTCAACATAATATGTATTTACGTGATAGACGATATGTTGAAATACAACGTAAATTAGAATTACATAAGGCAACTTTAGCTAAAAACAAAATACGTTGGGCAGATCGGTACAGCGTTAATAAAGGATATTTTTACAGACCTAGATAATGTTAAAAAGAGATAAAAATTCAGTACGCCTACCTAGTGGCTCAAACATAAGTATCAATGCTCCTTCTCAATCAGTTTTTAATCCTTTGTTTGATAGTTCCATTAAATATTTACAGGATAAAATTGAAAATGACGATAAGTATAAAGCAGATATTTTAGCCTCAAAAATAGAAAATGAAAAAATTAGAACTGGAGAATATGATGCTTTAAACAGAAAAACTAAATGGCAAGGGGAAGAACTTCAAAGACGAATAGATGAAGATAAAAGACTAGCTGCACAAAAAGCATTAAGTGAAAAAAAATTAGCAGATAAACTAGAAAAAGAAAGATTAAAAGAAGCTCAAAAATTAAAAAATGCAGAAGATCATAGAACATACAGTATTGCAGAAATGCAATTGGGAAATCAGGTTTTACACTTAAGTCAAAAATATTATAATAATCCAGCAGAATTTGATAAATTATTTTTAGAATATTATCAAGAACAGGCAAAAAATGTTCCTCTCAACGAAAATCAAGATTATGAATTAGATTTTAGTTTAAAATTTAATAGTTTACGTAATCAATTTTATGGACCAATTTATAAAGAATTTAGAACAAGCAGTGCAAATGCTGATTGGGAAACACTTAAAAACGTTTCTAATCAAGCATCACAAATAACTTTTGAAAGTATTAAAAATATAGAAAGTATACAAGAATTAATGTTACACGGAACTAATTTTACTAATCAATTAAAATCTTTAGAGAAAGGTTTTACTGTTTGGAATGATGCTCATGTACAATATAAACAAGATGCAGATTATCTAAAAGAAATTCATTTTCCCATAATGCAAGATCATGATGAAAATTTATTAACCCATGCTTTAGCTAATAGTGAAAAATTCGGTATATTAGATGGCACTATTGAAAGTACGTTTCTTGCAGAAGAAATTTTAAAGGTTTGGTCTGGTGAAACTATATCAAAAGAAATTAATAATTTGGATTTATCTAAGGAAAATAAAGCTATGGTTAAAACCTTTGCTGGTATTCTTATGAATAATACTCATCCAAATTGGGGAACAGAAAAACAAGATATTGCTGACCATGTACAAAATGAAATAGAAGCTACTCGTAAAAAATACAAAGATGATTTTATTACTCGTAATAAAGCTATGCAAGATGATAATATGGATTGGATTGATAATATTAATTGGAATGATCCTCAAATTACTTTTCCTTCTGAAAATGATTTAAGAAAAAATGCAACTAAAATTGATAATGATGGATTGGTTGTATCAGATGAAGATTTATCAACTAAACTAATCAAACAAAGAAATGACTATAACCAACTTCGTACAGCAGTTGAACATATGTCAAAAGGAGAAGGAAGTGTATTGACAGCAGTAGACTTGCTTGATGGAACTCAATGGGAAGGAAATGATGCTGTAAATACAATCATGGAAGCTAAATATAGAAAATTATTTGGTGCTAATTTTAATAGCGTTTATACATTTGATGTTTTAGCTGATTCAATTAAAAATGCTCCAAATGGTCAAATACCCCCTGTAACAGCTTCTATTTTGTATCACATGGAAAAAGATAAATATTTTCCACAGGAATTTATTGATACGTTAAAAATTATGGAAGGTCTAAAATTTGATACAGAAGATGAACAAAACGCCTTAATTAATATGGCTATTGTTTATAATGCCTCTGTTGGAAAAAATACTGTTGGTGTTGGTAACTTGCAAGATATGCCATTGGCACGAACATTGCATGACGTTTATCATACTTGGAAATCCAATCAAATGAATCCTATTCCAGCTATCCAAATATGGAAAGAACAGTATAATTATGATGAAAAAGCAAAAGGGGAATTAAGAACTAAAATAACTGAATTTGTAGCTAATAATGAAGAAATTTCACTTTTTTTTAATGAAGAATTAGTTAACTTAAGTGATTTTGCTGAATGGGTATCAATGGCTAAATATTCTGGTTTACTTAAAAAATCTCTTGGTGGTGATATTAATTTGGAAAATATACTTATAGACGCTAATACTTTTTATTTTGGTTTTTGGAAAAATATGAGTATCGAAAAAAGTGGTTTAATTGAATATAAAAAAATCGTTACTGAATTATTAGTAAAAGATTTAGGAAATAATACAAGTCCTAGTGATTTACAAATTAAAGAAAAATTAGAAAATTCTAAATTTATGGCAATACTACAAATGAGCAAAAATGAGTATGATATTAGTTTTATGGATTTTAATCATGAAGTTGGTAATGGGCCAGTTTTAATGAAAAAAGGTACATCAATAGCATCTATTACTGGAATGAAAAGAGAGCAATTAGCTACAAGTGCGTTAGCATTTAGTATGCAAACATTACAAACTATGTCAGGAGAAGAAATAGCTAATCAGTTAGGTATGAACTTTCCAAGTGATGATATAGCAGACAAATGGTCACGTATTTATGATCTTGTTGATGAAAATAAAATTAAGATGGAATATATGCCTTCTACTGCTGATAAAGGAAATGAACAGTTTCATATCTGGTTTAAAAATGATCAAAATATTTGGACAGTTTTAAAGAAAGAAGGTGTGCCTGTTGCATGGACACCTAATAATCGTTATTCTATGAATATGGGTTATACTCGTAGCTCATTAATGGAAGAATTAGCTCAAGAACGAGCAAGACAAAAAACAGAAGAATATTTTTCTAAAGATAAAAAATGGTATGATTTAAGTGTTGCAGCTGGAAGTGCTTATCCAAACACAGAACAGGGTAGGGAAGCTTTTTATAAAAATGAATTATTTTTACAACAACAATTTCTTGTTCCATTAATGGATAAATGGGAAGTATTTAAAGATTCTATTGCAGAAACATTTGGATGGAATGATCAAATTAAAAATACAGTTAGTGAAAAAATATCTGCTGAATTAACGGAAATAGATATTAGTGTTCAAAACAAACAACAAGAATTGAATGAATCTTTTGATAGCAATACTTTATTATTTACGCACTACTCCTTATTTAGCGATCCATTGGACATTAAAAATGATGCAGACGTTGAATCTTTAAGAAAAGTATGGACAGAAGATAAGGTTTCTAAAAAGGAACAAACAAAAAGATTGGAAATGATTGAAAATGGAACAATGACAATATCCAATGAAGATAAATTTCAAATGGTTAATATGCGTGTAGCTGAAAACTATAATACATTAGGGGAAATTTATAAAGATATAGGTGTTGTTGTTCATCCAGCTCATCAATTTGTATTACAGGATATTATAGATGTAACTGGTACAGAATATATTGATAAGGGAACACCTATTTATAATGCTATAAAAAATGAAAATTTTGCTTTAGCATTAAAAGAAATTAAAAACTTAAATCATCAATTCTCAAATAAAGCTCGGTATGAAGCTTTATTAACTTATTGGGGTAATCCTAAAAAATCTATAAAATGACAGAAATAAAAAATCTTGAAGGACAAGTTATTCAAGAAGAAAATGTCTTTGCTCCCAACAAACCTAATGAAACTTGGCAAGACAATCCTAATGTAACTTTTGGTTCTTATCCTAAAAACAAATTTGATTGGTCACAAATGTTTCAGTTGGATACCCAACAAGGAGCAGACTTTATGGAAGGGTTTAAGGATGAGAATTTTCTTGCTATGGCAATTGACAGTTATTTAAATCCTCCTCCACATTTTGTATCTGATCCAGCATACATGGTAACAAAAGATTCTGATCCAACTCATAGATATTTTTTTTTAAGAGATCAGGAATACTTTTCTCAGGCTACAAGTCATGATCATTTTGATTATTTAATTAAAAAAAGAAAAGAAATGTTTGAAAAAATACAAAGCCAACCAGCTTATATTAGTGGAAGAATATTTGGAGGTGTTACAGATATAAGTAATGTATTTTTAATGTCACGTATGGCTGTTCCTTTATATCAATCAACTAAAATAAGAAGGGCTGTAAATACAAGTGCTGTTTTAGGTGTAGAAGAATTTGGTAAACAGTTAATAGATGAGGATCGAACAAAAGAAGAAGCTTACGCTATTATTGGAGGTAACTTTATTCTTAATATGATACTTCCTAAATTTAAAGGATTAACAAAAAAAGATTATAAATTACTAGACACTTTTATTAAGCACAATGATGTTATTGATGAAAAAAATGCACTTATTAACGCTAAAACTGTACAGGTGATAGAAGGCCCAACATTAAAATATAAAAATGCTGATGGTCATACCATAAAAATAAAAGAAGGCGAGATAGCTCCTAAAGGATATGAAGAAGTTGGAGCATATAGAACTGTAGAAGATGGTGTAATGAAAATTCGTATTAATCGTAAAAAAATAGCTCAAGATTTTAAAAATAAAGTTTGGCTAAAACCTAAAACAAAAGGTGTAACGCCTTTACCTAAAAATCAATTTAAAACATTAGAGGAATATGAGGAGTTTGTCATGAATCATGAAAAAGCTCATACATACATTGATAGATTAGATGGAGAAAGTACAGCTAGTTATGAAAATAGAATTAATCAACACGCATTAACTAGAAAAGAAACAATACCATTTAATAAATTTGAAACACAAAAATATTTAGATAATGAAACTAAATACATGGAGGAATTGGAAATAGAACAATTTCAAAAAACTGTATTAGCTAGTATGGGTGAATCATCAGACTGGAACGCTATTCAACGTTTAGTTAATCATGGTAATTTAACAGCTATAAAATTTGCAAAACAAATTATACACTCTCCATTATTAACCAAAGGAAATTTTCATGGAGTACCTAATACACATTCTTTAGAGCAATGGTTAAAGGCAGACAATAAAGTATATGGCTATACTATTATGGACATACAAAAATTATATAAAGAATATAAAGTAAATAGCTCTAATCCAATTTCTTTTAAAGACTTTAATAAACGCATAACTTTATCTTTATTGGATGAAAAATATGTGGATGATATACCTCAAGTAATTTTAGCAAAAAATAAAGCAAGAGAATATTATGATTATGTAGGAAAAAAAATAAAAGATTCTGAAATAAGAGTAAATGAACAAGAAATATTAATTGGTACACTTCAAAAAACATTAAATGCTTTTCACAATAAACCATATCATTTACCTAGAAGTGGAAAAATTCAAGTTACTATGCGATTGCGTAATGGAGAAAAATTAACAAAAAGTTTTACTAAAAAGGAATTTCAAAAAATTATAGATGATGAAATTAAATTTTTAGAACAACTAAAAAAAGACCCACTTCGTAAAAATTACGTTAATCGTTTTGTTAATTTAGGAAAAATACAAGATAATATACAAGCTTGGAGAGCTTTTGCTACAGCTAGTTTAAAAAGAACTAATCCATCTTTTTCTGATGATATTATTAATGATTTAGTGCGCTCTTATGAAGATAAATTTGCATGGAAAAAATTTGATCCTATTAATTTAAGTAAATCAATTGATGATACAAATATTGAAGAATATTTTTTTAATCCTTCTGGTTCATCAGGAAACTTAAAAAAACGTGGTAAATTTATTTTAGATCAAAAAGAATGGATACAAGCTGGATATATGGAAGGAGATGTATTTTCTTTAATGCAAGTGTATCATAAATCAGCGTTACCAGATACATATCTAGGTGCTATTTTTGGAACATCTAATACTCATGGAGGAGCATTTTTACAAGGAAAAGGCTATCAAGCTGGTATACGTGATGTAGCTAGAGAATATGAAATAAAATATAATAAAGCTAAAACAAAAATAGAAAAACAAAAAATTCAAGAAGAACGCAATGCAGTAATTAAAGATATGGAAGCTGTTCGTGATTTGTTTAAAGGAACATATGGCGTACCACCTGATCCTACAAAATTTTGGAGTAAGGGTATTCGATTAGCAAAACATTTTAATGCTTGGACATCATTACAAGGAGCAACAGCAAGTTTAATTGATATAGGGCGTTCTCTTTTTTTTAATGGATTACAACGTAGTTTAGGAACAACATGGGAATCTTTTAATAGTAGTATTACTAAATCTATTTGGAAAATTTCATTAAAAGAAGCACGTATGTCTGGTGAAGGTTTTGATATGTTATTGTCTACAAGAGCATTAGCTTACAATGATTTAGATACTATTTATGGAACACTTAATAAAATAGAGCGTGGAGCAAATAAAATGTCAGGTGTTTTTTTTATGGCTAATTTAATGTCACCATTTAATCAAATGATTAAAACACATAATACCATGATGATAATAACTCGTCTTTTAGAAGAAAGTGAAAATTTAGTTAATGGAACAATTACAAAATTAAATAGAGCTAAATTAGCTCAATCAGGCATTGGATTAGATGATGCAAAAAGAATTATAAAACAATATGAAAATCATGGACAAGGTAAAAGATCATTACAAAATGATGGTAGTTTAGAACATATACGATTGGCTAAATCATTTGATTGGATGGATGATGAAATAGCAAAAAAATTTCAATTAGCTGTTCAAAATGATGTAAATTTAGCCATTGTTACTCCTTCATTAGCAGATACTCCTTTATGGATGTCTACTGAATTAGGAGGGTTGGTAGCTCAATTTAAAAAATTTACTATGGCTATGACAAACAGAGTTTTAATTAGAGGACTTCAAGAAAAGGATGCTAATTTTTTTGGAGCTGTAGTAACAATGTTAGTTCTTGGTATGATTGTCGATCAATTAAGAGCAAAAGCTTTTGATATGGATTATAGTAAAATGAGTAATTCACAAAAATTTAAAAATGGTTTTGAGCGTTCAGGAGTAGGTGGAATTTTTACAGATGTATATACTGGATTGGAAAGATTGATATTTGGTGATATGGGTCAAAAAATGGGATCAATAGGTGGCCCAACTGGTTCACAATTAGATAAAATGCAACATATACTTTTTACTAATGATCCAAGCGTTAAAGCTTCAAATGTGCGTAGAATAATTCCATTTCAAAATATACATTACCTAGATTCATTGTTTGATCAGATAGAAAAAGGTATACAATAAATGTCAATAACAATATCCGATACTACACCTAGAGTACAATATACTGCTGCCAATACACAAACGGCATTTTCAGTACCTTTTGAATTTTTTAATAATGGAGATTTGGTTGTAATCAAAACTTCTGGTGGAACGGATACAACATTAACCTATAATGCCTCTCCTCCTGATGCTACTAAATATTCGGTAGCTGGAGCTGGTTTATCTGGTGGTGGCTCAATTACTTTAGGAGCTAACTCTACTAATGGGGATATATATACTATTTACCGAGAACTACCTATCTCACGTACTACTGACTTCTCTGCTTCAGGATCATTTCCTGTAGAAACACTTAATACAGAATTAGACAAAATTGTGGCTATGTCACAACAATTAGAAAGAGATTTAAAATTATCTCCTAAAGCTTTAGCTACAACTGCCAATACATTTAATTTAACTTTCCCTAATCTAGTAGCGAATAAAATACTATCTGTTAATTCGGCTGGTAATGCTTTGGAATTTGCTGAAACAACTACCAATGTAAATACTGTCGCTGGAATAGCTGCCAATGTAACAACTGTGGCTGGTATTTCTGCCAATGTAACAACTGTCGCTGGAATTGCAGCTAATGTAACTGCTGTAGCTGGAGATGCAACGGACATAGGTGCTGTTGCTGGAAAAGCTACTGAGATTGGACTACTAGGTACTTCTGCTGCTGTAGCAGATTTAGCAATACTAGGTACTTCTGCGATTGTTACTGATTTAGATTTATTAGGAACATCTGCAAATGTAACAGCTATGGGTCATTTAGGTACTTCAGCTAATGTAACTGCTATGGGATTACTTGGCACAAGTGCTGTTGTAACTGACATGGGATTATTAGGAACAAGTGCTGTCGTTGCCGATATGGCTCTCATTGCAACAAGTGATTGTATAGCCGATATGGCTCTCCTTGCAACTTCTGATATAATT
>Ga0115002_10004601_pt1 | contig 16611 bp, 18 predicted proteins | sample ArcticOcean_MG_C_8_FD_89576 | JGI IMG/M metagenome (GOLD analysis project Ga0115002, IMG submission 89576) | Marine microbial communities from western Arctic Ocean - ArcticOcean_MG_CB11_86 | ecosystem: Environmental > Aquatic > Marine > Oceanic | place: Arctic Ocean: Canada Basin | collected... | reverse complement strand
TGGGGCCTGCTCCCCGCGTACACGTACACGACCACGACCACGGGCAGCCCATCCCTGCCAAAGCCGGGATGCGTCGCCTGACGATGCGCGACCTCGGCGTCAGACGGGAACGTCGGCGTGACGGTCACAGAGAAGGCGACGTCGGGACATCGACCATCGGGGGTGAAATCGATCCTGTCTGCCCGCGATCGTCGACCATTCCCGGACGGTTGCCACGCGCCATCCCTGACCCGCACGATTTCCGGCACATCCGGCATGGTGCCGTACTCGATTCCAAGCAACAGGTGCGGGATCTCGACACGACGATGCGGCCACGCCGCCGCTGTTTGCACGCGCGCACCATCAACCGTGACCAAAGGATCGGGAAACATTCCGTGGATCTGCATGAGGACTCCGTCCCGCTGGTTCTGGCCGAGCGTAACGCAAGAACCCGTCGCGCCGACCAGGATTTAGCTGCGGATAGCCATCCTGCCACTTGTTGTTTACCTGCAACAACATACCTCCATTCGACGAGGCCTTGTGGCCCTTGCGCAGAGCGCGAGCATCAGCGCAATTTCACAATTGGGCAGAACATCAACAAAGCAGCTAGGATCACGTTTTTTGGATTGGAGTCACGATTGAGAGTAGACAGCCACCATCCATCCTTCCCGGAGCTTGACCTCGCGCGAAGCTTCTCGGACCGCATTCGCGCATGCCAGGCAGACACCACCATCAACCGGGAGTTGCCGCCCGACCTTGCCGCCGTGCTCAAAGAAGCCGGCCTCTTTCGGTTGCTCCTGCCGCAGGCCATGGGCGGCAGCGAACTACCGTTGCCTGGCTACGTCCGCTGCATCGAAGCGATCGCTGAGGCAGACGGTAGCGCCGGATGGTGCGTTGGCCAGGGCGGCGTATTCGCCAACAGCGCCGACGGGATGACCGCTGAACTTGCGGGCGAGATCTGGGGCAGCAACATCGCCGCGGTGGTCGCCACTGGTACGCCGACCAATTGTGAAGCGCGGGAGGATGGCGACGTCTTCAGGCTGACCGGGCGCTGGCGCTTTGCAAGTGGCTGCATGCATGCGGACTGGCTGGCCGCCATGGCCAACCTCGTCCGGGCCGATGGCAGCACCCTCTTCGGTATGTGTCTGGTACCCAAAAGCGAAGTCGACCTCGGTGATGGCTGGAATGTCACCGGCTTGCGCGGCACCGGCAGCCGGGAGTACGCGACAAATGCGCTGGCGGTTCCCTCGCACCGGGCGATACCGATTGAGGTTTTCCGCAACCACTGCGGCGCGGCGACCCGGCTCCCGTCGGGACTGCTGTTTGCAACCTCATTTGGCAGCGTTGGGCTCGGCATCGCGCGCCGCGCCGTGGACGCCCTTGTCGATCTTGCACAGGACAAGGTGCCCGCATTCGGCAACCGCAAATTGCTGGGAGACACGCTGGTTCACATCGGCGTCGCCCAGGCAGAGGCGCAGTTAGGCGCAGCGCGCGCCTACTTGCTGGATGCCGCCGAGGAGTGCGCGTACCAGCGGGCGCGCGAAGGCGAACCATCCGGCGCGGCCCGCACACGCCTGCGCCTCGCGGCAACAAGCGCCATACGCTCCTCAGGGGCGGTCGTCGACAAAGCCTATGAACTGGCCGGCAGCGACGGCATCTTTGACGACCATCCAATCTATCGCTGCTTTCAGGATATCCACGCCATCACCCAACAGATACAGGCCCGTCCGGCGCATTTCAGGGCAGTTGGCAGGGTGCTGCTTGGGGTCGATTCAGAAGATAGTGTGGGCTGACTCGTGCTGTCAGAATCCCGGAAACGCAGCGCATGCAACTCGGGACCCGCATTATCGGGATAATCACGTCGGGGCAGTATCGTCGGGGCATGCTGCGACAGGGCATGCTGCGACAGGGCCCGTTCCGACACCGCGCGATTCGTGCAGAGCTTAGCCAGAAGCTGAAACTACCGCATCAGTGCAGGGATGCTCTCGTACCAGGCTTTGTAGTCTGATTCGTGCTGCCGGTTGTCGCGTTCGGTCGTTCGCGGCATCAGCAGGTAGCTGCCCTTTGGGCCGGTACCGTAATCACCGAAGTAAAGCTGGCCCTTGACGGAAGCCTCGACAGTCACGAACCAGTTCCAGCCGTTCTCGTTGCGTCCTTCATTGATGACCTTCCAGTGACGGCCATCGACACCAGTCAACTTGACCCCGACCCGTTCGATGTCCGCAGCGCTCGCCATCTCGCCAAGCCTGGCGACACCCATGAAGTCTACGCCCTCCGACGTGGCCCGTAGTTCGCCCCAGCCTCCGGCGTACTCGCGCTCGGTGAATCGGGTCCCGACCGGCATTAGCATCGAAAGCCGTACTTCTCATCGTAGTAGGTCGCCCAGCCCTCCTCTCCCTGCAATCCGCCGGTCGCGTTCAAGCCAATGGCAAGAAGCAGGGTCGGCGATCGTTTTCATTCTGCTCATCCGATGATCCGTCCAGGCATCAATCCCTCCCCGCATCGACGCTCTGCGCGACTACCGGTGGCCTGACGCTCAATGTATCGCGGTCAGAAACTCGAGCAGTTCAGCGTTCGTGGCCGTCGCGTACTCCTGCTGAATCCAGTGGCCTGACCCCTCGATGATCACCGACTTCGTTAACGCCGGCAGGGTTTTCTCAAACTGGGCAATCGCGGCACCTCCCCACATGGTCGGACCGTCCCGCGAGCCACCGATAAAGAGCGACGGCACAGTGATGGCTTTCCCAACATACGCCTTCAGCTCTGCCCAGTCACGATCCACATTACGGTAGCGGCACAAAGGCCCGAAGAAACCTGAGTATTCAAACTCACTGGTGTAGTGGTCGAGATCTTCTGTCGTCAACCACTCCGGCATCGTTTCTGGCAATACAAGCTTGTCACGCAGTTGTTTGCCGCGCTCCACGAGGGAGATATTCGGTCCATCTTTGATGTCGGCAGACGCACAGTGGTAAAAGCCGAGCAACCAATCGCGCACGTTCTGCTCGATCTCAGCCTCCGCCCGCCCAACTGATTGAAAGTACTCGATGTAGAACTCGTTGGCCTCCCCCGCCATTGCCCGCATGCCATCCGTTGGGCGCGTGGCACCAGCGCCGGGTGCTGAGAACGGGACCGACAATCCCGCTACGCCGCGCACCACATCGCCGCGTAGCAACGCGGTGTTCCAGACAATCGGCGCGCCCCAGTCGTGGCCGATTAGTGTGGCTTTGCCATCACCCACTGCATCGCCGAGTGCATCGATCAGGGCAACGATGTCGCCCACATTCTGCATCATGCTGTAATCGGCGACCGCCGTCGGCTTGGACGAGCGGCCGTAACCCCTGACGTCGATCGCGACCGCACGAAAGCCCGCGTCAGCGATCGCGGACAACTGGTAACGCCACGAGTACCACGACTCCGGAAAGCCGTGGACCAGGATGACCAACGGACCCTCGCCACACGCAACGTAGTGACTGCGAATGTTGTTCACACCCACCGTCTGATGAACAAGATCATGCATGTTGCTGCCCTCCTGCGTTCTTCGGTTCACTCACGAAGCGTGACCGGCAACTCGCGAATACCGTGGATGAAACTTGACGCCAGATACACCGGGTCACCGGAGACCTCAACCCGACCAAAACGCCGGTTGATTTCCTCCCAGATGACACGCAGTTGCATCTCCGCAAGTCGATTGCCAACACAGCGGTGCACCCCATAGCCAAATGCCGTGTGCTGGCGAGGATTGTCGCGATCGATAATGAACTGGTTGGCGTTGGGGATGTAGGTTTCATCCCGATTCCCCGAGATGTACCACATCACCACACGTTCGCCGGCACTGATCTTTTTGCCGCCGAGTTCTGTGTCGACCAAAGTCGTTCTCGCCATGTGCGCGACCGGCGACTGCCAGCGAATCATTTCGGGCACCATCTTTGGGATGAGGCCCGGATTCTGCAGCAGCTTCTCATATTCGTCAGGGAACTGGTTGAGCGCGAGCACGCCCCCCGAGATCGAGTTCCGGGTGGTGTCATTGCCACCGACAATGAGCAACATGATGTTGCCAAGTAGCTCATTCGGTGGCATGTCACGCGTTGCTTCATCGTGCGCCAGCATCGAGATGAGATCGAACTTGGGCGGCTCCTTCTTGCGCGCCTCAAAGTACTCGGTGAAGTACGCAAGACATTGAAAGAGCACCTGGAAGCCGTCTTCGCGCGTCTCGAAGTACTCGGGATCTCCAATGTTCTGTATTGTGTCAGACCACAGAATCAGCTTGTGCCGATCTTCTTGCGGCACATCAAAGAGCGTCGCAAGCATCTGTCCCGTGAGTTCAACGGACACGTCGCGGACAAAGTTGAATTCCTCACCAATCGGCAAGCCATCCAGAATCTGCCCGGCACGCTCACGAATCAGGGGCTCAAGATCCAGCAGGTTGCGCGGCGTGAACATCGGGGAGACCACTTTGCGCTGGGCATCGTGTTTGGGCGGATCTTCCTGGATGAACATCGGCATCGTGTACTCATCCTCCCGATCCGGGACGCCGCCGAGCGCAATACCGCCCTTGCTTTGCAGGGACGAGAAGACCTGGTGGTTGCTGTCGACCTCCATGATGTCCCGATAGGTGGTCACCGACCAATAGTCACCAAACGTGCTGTTTCGTGTCTGGTGAACCGGGTCTTCCTTGCGAAGTCGCTCGAAGTGCGGCCACAGCGTGTCGGCTGCGAAGAGTGCTGGATGTGCCGGGTCCATCTCATCGAGCGGAATCGAGTAAGGATCGTAGTGTGGGTCAATCGAAAACGCATCGACGACCTCCCGGTTGGACACGCTCATGTCACCATTGCGCATCCGATCACGAATCGACTGTCGATCTTCATCCATGGCTGGCTCCGCAGGGCGAATGCCCTGGCTGATGATTTAGTGATGGTTTGGTGCATCCTAGCGCGCTTGCGACGCGTCGGTGTAGCGCCATTTGGCCGCTCAGATCTACGCGTCTCAGCGAACCCGTGATCCGCACAGCCAATACATAAACCAGACATTCCGGCGGGACCTGATTGACACCTCAACCTATCAGACGCCATCATCCCGCTGCGATTGATCAGGTGTCCATCCGCCCTGGCGGATGGATGAAACGGGAAACCAGTGCGACCCCGCGTTTTGGGCGTCAATCCTGGTACTGCCCCCGCAACGGTAAACGAGTCAGTCAGTTCAACGGCCACTGTGCGGATAAGACCGCATGGGAAGGCGAACTGACGGGATATTCCGCTCGTGAGTCCGGAGACCGGCCCGATTGATGAGAACGCAAGTCCGCGGCGGGCGGCTCGTCTTATGTCGGCCCTCGTCGTGTCTATTACTCATTTGTGCTCGGGTGGAGCGCAGGAGACACGTCAATGAGGCTATCGCCTTCGTTCTGTCCTATCCCTGTTTTGTCGATTTCTTCTTTCTCCAGGTCTTGTTTTCCAGGGTCTCGTTTTTCAAGGTCTCGTTCTTCAAGGTCTCGTTCTTCAGATCGTTCTCGTTTTCCGATCTCTCGTTTTCTAATCTCTCGTTTTCTAGAGGGGGGCTCGACGCCAGCCGCTCGAACAGCGCTGACGCTTGCGGTTCTCGTCGTGGTGATGACGGGGCCGGGCTCACCCGCGCAAGCAGCCACAGACCTTGAAGAATTGACCGTCACGGCCTCACGCGGTGAGATACGACTTAGATCCGCGGGTGCCGCCGTCACCGTCATCGATCGTGAAATGCTCCTGGCCAGCAACGGCGCGACGCTGCTCGACGTGCTTCGTACTGTCCCCGGTCTCGCGGTCAGTCAACAGGGCGCCGCGGGCACGGTTAGCCAGATCCGCATGCGCGGTGCCGAAGCCAATCACCTGCTCGTGCTCATCGATGGTGTCGAGGCCGCGGACGCCGGCGCGGGGGGCGAGTTTGACTTTGCCCAATTGCCTGCGGGCAGCCTCCATCGGGTCGAAATCGTACGCGGCCCGCAAAGCTCTATCTGGGGCAGCGATGGCATGGCGGGCGTAATCCAGATCGTGACCCAGCCAGACACCAACGCGACAGCATGGGAAGCCTCACTCGAATCCGGCTCTTTCGGCACCCATCGCGGCTCAGTCGCATTTAGCGGTAGCGGTGAAGACAGCCGCGCCCACCTTGCAATTGAGCACACTCAAAGCCGCGGCACAAACATCGCGCGGGAAGGCCGCGAGAAAGACGGCCATGAGAATACGAGCGCCTTTCTGACCGGCAATCTAGCTCGCGATGCGTGGTCACTCGGCTATTCCCTGCGCGCGACGGACGCGCAATCAGACTTTGACGCCAACGACTTCATCAAGACGGGCTTGCCGGTCGACGCGCCGCATTTCACTGACTACGAGCGCCAGGCCGGGGGCGTCAGGTTAGATTACGATGGGTCGCAGGCACTCTCCCACCGCATCTCCGCCAACGTCAGCCGGAACCGCAACGAGACCGACACCGGTGCCGCCGTGAACGACATCGTCCGCAGCGAGCGGCGCCAAGTCGCCGTTCAGACCAACTGGGTGTCAACACGCCATCGCGTGTACCTGGTCACCGAGGTCGAAACCGAGGCTTCTCGTCAACGTGGCACGGCAACGGTCTTCGGCAATCCCAATAAACGACATGATATTCAGACCACCAGCGTCGCCGCTGAGTACCGTTTTGCCGGGGACCGGCTTGATACAGGGTTAAGCGCACGTCGGGATTTCAACAGCGACTTTGACGACAGCACCGCGTACCGCGCAAGCGGCAGCTATTGGATTGAGACCACGGGAACGTCCCTGTACCTCGCGTACGGTCTCGGCGTGAAGAACCCGACCTTCACTGAACGTTTCGGCTACTTCGATACGTTCACCGGCAACCCGAATCTTGAGCCCGAGCGTGGCACGAGCGTTGAATTCGGCGTTGGTCAACAATTCGGTGACGCTACGATCTCTGCAAACCTGTACCGGTCCGTGCTCAGAAACGAAATCAACGGCTTTGTCTTCGACCCGTCGAGCGGCGGCTTTACCGCTGCAAACAGCGCTGGTGATTCCATGCGCAAGGGCGCCGAAGTCGCGTTCACCTGGCCGCTCACCGAATCCGTGTCCCTGGCCGGCGCCTATGCGTACCTCAATGCGCGCGAAGACACGCCCACGGGCTCGCGCATCGAGATTCGACGCCCACGCCGTACCGGTTCACTCGTCATCCGCTATACCGGTGCAAAACTGCGTCTGCAAGCCTCTGCCGCCTATACCGGCTCTCAATATGACGATTACTTTCCACCACGCCCGCCGTGGACCGAGACCGTGACGCTTCGCTCGCGAGTTGAGCTCGGGATTTCCGGCGCCTTTTCGGTCACCAGGTCGTTGACCGTGACGGCTCGCCTTACCAACCTGCTGGACCGACCTTTTGAGGAGGTCTACGGGTATCGGGCACCCGGCGCGGCGGCTTTCATTGGACTGCGACTCGGCTGGTAAAGGTGATGGGCAACCGACCCGGACAAGACAGCATTCGCATCAATGATCAATGCGGATTCGTTTGGCATGGCACAACAGTTTCGCATAGCACTACAGATGTGCAGGTGATGTAGAAATCGTTGACTGCCCCTGTTGACGCGTAGACAACGTGTCCGGCTGTGCGGCCCTAGCCCCATGCACCAATCCGGTTGCACGACCCCGGTGATTCTCGTAAAAAGACATGTCATGATCTGTCATGACAGACAGATAGAGCGAAGAGATGACCACCATTAAAATCAGCTCCAAAGTCGAAGAAGAGACCTGGAATTCACTGAAAGCGCTGGCAGAAGAGTCACAGCAAAACATCTCCGGTGTGCTGACCGAAGCCGTTGCCGAGTATGTTCAGCGCCGTCGCATACGACCGGTCGTCCGGGATGCGCTGCGGGCCTCCATTGACGAAAACCGTGAACTGGGGGAGTTACTTGCCCGATGAGGAGATGAAGTTCCTCACACTGGACGAGGCCCTGTTGTTGCACGAAAAACTCATTACCGCTTTCGGGGGTGCGGATGGCGTTCGCGATGCAGGGCTTCTGGAGAGCGCACTTTTTCGGCCACGGTCAGGTCATTACACTGACTTGCTGGAGATGGCTGCGGCATTATTCGAGTCATTGCTCATGAATCACGCCTTTGTTGACGGCAACAAACGCGTCGCTTTTTTCGGGGACGATACGTTTTTGCGCATCAATGGATTCAAGATAGTCGTTTCGTCAATTCACGCCCATCAGGAATTGATGTCGATGCTCGAGAATCACGAGGCGAATAAGATCAACCTTGAGAAATTCCTGCGCCGGTACGTTGTCCCACTCGTATAGGCAAGAGGTCAGGTCAAAAGGGGCATGGGCAACACGATTTCGACGTGGCTGGACTCAACCAGCAACCTGATGAGTCCATCAGAAAATCCAGTGCGACGCTATAATGGCTTCCACATGCTTCGGCGATTCGAAGCCGACAGACCTTGAACTTTCGGATCGCGGAACTATCTAAACGCTATCTCAACAACTGTTTATGCGACAGTTCATGTAGGGCTGGACTACATCGTCGGTAGCGGTCGATAAGACACCAGACCCAGGCGAGTGTCGGCAACAAATTTCACATGCGGTGTTTTGGCAATTGCCGCCCTGACCCGCTAGAATTCACCCATACGCGAGGCTCTCGACGTAAGGTCCTTGGGCGAACCAGGACTGGCTATTGATGCCCCTGTGGCGCACGCTGTCGAGAGGTTCGTTTCCAACCTATTAAACCGTTTTGTTTAATAGGTTTTGTTTAACATTTTTTGTTCTTAAGGAGGCCAAAAATGGCTGAAGCACAATTTGTTCAGGAACGCCGCGAAGGCGTGATGTCGACCCACAAGGTCCTTCGCAACACCTACATGCTCCTGTCTATGACCCTGCTGTGGAGTGCTGCAATGGCGGGGGCCTCTATGGCCATGGGCGTCGATTACATGGGCTTTTTGCCATTGCTCCTCGCATTCGGCCTGATCTTCGCGATCTCCAAGCTGCAGAACAGCGTCTGGGGACTCGTGCTGGTCTTCGTATTCACCGGCGTGCTCGGCTTCGCTCTGGGCCCTGTCATTAATATGTACCTGCAAACCGCCGGCGGAACGCAGACGGTAGTCACCGCCCTTTCGCTGACCGGCATGATCTTCCTGTCGCTGTCGGGCTACACGCTGATCAGCAAGAAAGACTTCTCCTTCATGTCAGGCTTTCTCACGGTGGGTTTGTGGGTCGTCATCGGCTGCATCGTGATCGCGTTCGTCGGCAGTTGGATGGGTTATCAGGTCTCGGCACTCAGCCTCGCCATTTCGGCCGCAGTGGTCATCCTGATGTCGGGCTTCATTCTCTACGACACCAGTCGCATCCTGCATGGCGGCGAGACGAACTACATCATGGCGACCGTGTCGCTGTACCTCAGCATCTACAACCTGTTCGTCCATCTGCTCGTCCTGACCGGGTTCATGAGCGACGACTAAATCAGGTCGCTGAAGCGATAAATACGAAGCCCTGCTAACGCGGGGCTTTTTGTTGGGGATGTTGTTGAGGGTGTAATTGGGTGTTGTCATTTCGAGTGACCGGTAGCAGTTCGCAAACGTCGAGAATGCAGATTTAGAAAAGAATGCAGTTTGCCATCGCCATTTACGGTCCCCCGTACACGTACCAGGCATCCGCTTCCGGACTGATGTTCGCGCGTGCGGTACTGAGTGAAGGGCATTCGATCTCACGCATTTTTTTCTATCACGACGGCGTGTACAACGCGAACCGTTGGATTGAAGCGCCGCAGGATGAAACCGATATCACAGCAGGCTGGCGAGACCTGGCCCGATCACACGACCTGGACATGGTCGTGTGCGTGGCATCTGCGCTTCGGCGCGGGATGCTTGATCCCACGGAAGCCAGTCGATACGAACACGACGCAGCGAGCGTCGCTCCCGAATTTACGATCTCTGGCCTAGGACAATTGATCGACGCCGCAATCGATTGCGACAGATTGGTAACCTTCGGTGTCTGAGCCCAAACAGATCCTCTGCATTCAGTCCCATGCGCCGCACGGGACCTTTTTCGGGCGAGAGGGGCTCGACGCCGTGCTGATGGCGTCGGCTTTCTGCCTCGTCCGCGTGCTCTTTATAGGCGATGGCGTTCTGCAACTGCTCGGCGATCAGCAACCATCGGATATCGGCAGCAAGGACTACTCGGTGACCTTCGGGGCCCTCGCCGACTACGGCGTGACTGACATCTTTGTCGCACGCGCAGACCTTGAGCGGCTACATCTTGCTGCCAACGATCTCAGCCTGGCGGTGACGCCGTTGTCCGATACTGACATCACACAACTGCTGCACGACGTCGACGTGGTACTCGACTTCTGATGATCCTGCACACCTTCAACAAGGGGCTGGGCGCTGAACAGCTTATGCGGCGATGCAGTGCGCTTGTCACGAGCGATGACGCGATCCTGCTCATTGAAGACGGCGTGTACTGGGGCACTGCGACCCTCGCGCCTTTTCCGATGCAACATCCCCGGGTCTTCGCGCTGACCGCCGATGTCGCTGCGCGCGGACTGGCAACGCGCATCGCGCAGGCAATTACAACCGTCGATCATGCCGGCTTTGTGCAGTTGTGCGTCGAGCACGACACCGTCAAGAGTTGGTTTTAGGCGATGAATGACGGGGCGCAAACACCGGGCGATAATGGAACGCTCGCTGCCGTCGCGCTCGACCAGGAAGGCTTCCTGCGCGATCTCGCCGACTGGACGCCCGAACTCGCTGCGCTGCTCGCCCGGGCCGAAGGTATCGACCTCAGCACCCGCCATTGGGAGATTCTGGAGATCGCGCGGGATTACTACGCGCGCTTCGGGATCTCAGCGTCAATGCGTGTGCTGGTCGGACAGGTGAAAAAACAACTCGGCGCGGACAAGGGCCGCAGCCTGCATCTGATGCTGCTGTTTCCTGACCGGCCGGCCCGCAAGATCAGCCGAATTGCGGGGCTACCCAAACCGCTCAACTGCGATTGAAGCGCGGACTAAGACACGTTCGACCTATCGTCGCCACGCGAGACTGCCGTGCAACCTCACAACGTCGCCCACGATGATGAGCGTCGGTGTTTCGACTTCGAGCGCTGCGACCGTTGCGGGCATCGACTCAAGGTCGCCGATGACGACAGATTGATCCGGCAGCGTGCCCTTGGAGATGAGCGCAACCGGCGTCTTTGGCGACTTGCCATGCGCGACCAGTTGCTCGCAGATAGAGGCAAGTCCACCCAGCCCCATGTAGAAAACGATCGTCTGGTTGTCATGCACAAACTCCTGCCATTCGAGCACCACGTGACCGTCCTTCGGGTGCCCGGTGACGAAGCGCACTGACTGCGCGTAGTCACGATGGGTGAGCGGTATGCCAGCATAGCTTGCACATCCCGCTGCGGCAGTGATGCCCGGCACAACCTGAAATGCGATGCCGTGATCCGCCAGATGCTCGATTTCTTCCCCTCCGCGTCCAAAGATGAAGGGATCGCCACCCTTGAGTCGAAGGACCCGTTTGCCCTCCCCCGCAAGACGCACCAATAGATCGTTGATCGTCTCCTGCGGCGTGGACTCGTCGCGACCCCGTTTGCCAACATAGACACGAGCGGCGTCACGGCGCACGCGATCGAGGATGTCGTCGCTGACCAGGTTGTCGTACAACACAACGTCCGCTAGCTGCATGAGTTGCAGCGCTCGCAGAGTCAGCAGATCAGGGTCACCGGGTCCCGCGCCAACCAGAAACACCTCACCCGTCGCATCATCGTCCGAGGACTCAAACGGATCGCCTGTTGGCAATGCACCGGTTAGAACCCGCTCCGAATTCACGCTATCAAGAAATCGTTCGACCACCCGACGCCGGTGACCGACATCGGGGAATTTCGCCTTCAGGCTCGCACGCTCACCGCGCAGGAAGGTCGCCAGGCGACCCAGGCCGCCAGGCAAAACTTTCTCAAGCTGTTCCCGAATCCGACGGGCAAGAATAGGCGATGACCCTCCCGTGCCGACCGACACGACAACCGGCGAGCGGTCGACGATCGCGGGGAATGTCACAGTGCAGAGGGCACCGTTGTCCACCACGTTGACGGGGATGTGGCGGGATTGAGCGAGCCGCGCGACGCGGGCATTCAGATCTTCGTCATCAGTTGCGCAGATGACGAGATCGATGTCCTCGATATCCGCTTCTTCAAATCGACGGTTCCGCACTTCATCCTGGGTGCCAGCCAGGTCTTGAAGTTCGTCAGTGATCGCCGGCGAGACAACCCGCAGGTGCGCGCCGGCAGCTCGCACGAGGCGAGCCTTCGCCGTCGCCTGCTCGCCCCCGCCCACAATCAGACAAAGGCGCGATTGCAAATTGAAGTGCAGCGGCAACGAGTCCATCGCCCGCCTCAGGCAAAGCGGATTTCTTGCACGTCCGGCAGGTATGGGTGCAATACCTGCGGGATCCGAACGCTGCCATCCGCCTGTTGGTAGTTTTCCAAAATGGCCACCAGGGTCCTGCCAACCGCCAGGGCAGAGCCATTTAATGTGTGCAGAAGTTGCGGCCGGCCCGTCTCCGGGTCTCGATAGCGCGCCTGCAATCGCCGCGCCTGGAAGTCGAGAAAATTGCTGCAGGACGAGATTTCACGATACTCGCCCTGGCCGGGTAACCAGACTTCCAAATCATAGGTCTTGGCTGCCGAAAAGCCGAGGTCGCCGCCACAAAGATTGACCACCCGATACGGCAGGTCGAGCTTCTGCAGGATCGCCTCGGCATGGCCTGTCAGTGCCTCGTGCGCGTCCCATGAATCCTCTGGCCGCACTAGCTGCACCAGTTCGACCTTTTCGAACTGATGCTGGCGAATGATGCCGCGCGTGTCCCGGCCATAACTGCCCGCTTCACTCCGAAAGCAGGGGCTGTGGCACACGAATTTGAGCGGAATGTCGAGTCTGTCAAAAATCTCGTCGCGCGCAATATTCGTCACCGGAACTTCGGCCGTAGGGATCAGATAGAGATCCCGCTCGGATTCAATCTTGAACTGGTCCTCTGCAAATTTCGGCAATTGCCCTGTGCCATACAGCGAATCGCTATTGACGATGTAGGGCACGTAGACTTCCTGATAGCCGTGCTCCCTGCGATGCGTGTCGAGCATGAACTGAATCAGGGCCCGATGCAGGGACGCGACGTCACCCCGCAGAACGACGAAACGCGAGGTCGAGATCTTCTGACCCAGCGCCAGGTCAAGTGCGCCGCTCGGGCCGGCAAGGTCAACATGATCGAGTGCCGTGAAATCGAATGTCGTTGCATCACCCCAGCGCCGAATCTCTTCGTTGTCAGCGTCATCGTTGCCTTCCGGAACGGATGGATCTGGCAGGTTTGGAATCGCCTGCAGGATCCCGTTCAGCGACTCCTGCACATCGTCCAACTCTGCCTTCAACGCGTCGAGTCGTTCCCCCAGATCCGCCACATCGGCCAACAGCGGCTGGATGTCTGCCCCGGCGGCTTTGGCTTTGCCGATCGATTTGCTCCGGGAATTACGCTCGGCCTGCAACGCCTCCGTGCGAACCTGAATGTCCTTGCGGCTCTCTTCGAGCGATGACAGGCGATCCACATCCAGGTCGAAACGCTTGGTTTTCAAACGTAAGGCAACGTCCTCCAGCGAGTTGCGAATCAGACGTGGATCGAGCATGCCAACGGTGTCCTTGAACTGTTCGGTGATTGGCGCCGGTTCCCCGGCCACAGAAGGGCGGCAATCTTAGCAGAGCACATCGCGCATGGAAGGCACTTTCAGGTGCTACGAATCAGAGTAGCTGTCGCGTCCCGGCGATCCCAATCCCGGTCGCAAGAACCGACAGGACAACACTTGCCACCAGATATGCCGCCGCTTTCAACGCTTCGCCGCTCTCAATCAGGCTGACGAGTTGCAGGGAGAAGGTCGAAAAGGTCGTGAGCGAACCGAGCAAGCCGACCATCAGCAGGCTGCGCCACAACTCGTTGCCGATGCCGCGCTCGACAATAAGGACGAACAATACGCCGATCGCAAAGCAGCCGATGACATTAACGGAGAGAATACCGAGCGGAAACCGGCTATCGGGCATGAGCCCCGTGACCCACTGATTGAGAAGGAGACGGACCACTGCGCCGATGGCGCCACCAACCGCGACGGCCACGATTTCCAGATGCAGTATGCTCATGTAGCGGCCGGCCTCTCGACCAGGGAGTGTTCAAGAATTGTCAGGATGACAATTTTCGGACAAGGATTAGGTTCCAGCATCGGGATCGTAGCGTCTGATCGCGGCCTCGGCGTCAAGTTCCCGGAAGTGGGCGAGTTTCTCGCGGATGCGGATCTCCATCCCCCGATTCACAGGTTCGTAGTACACGCGGCCTGCCAGGGCCTCCGGCAAATAGTCCTCTCCAGGAACATAGGCTTCCGGGAAGTCATGCGCATACTGATATTCCTCGCCGTAACCCATCTCCTTCATCATTGATGTCGGCGCATTGCGCAGGTGCATGGGTACATCCAGCGACGGCGCGCCGGCTACGTCCGCGCGCGCGGCGTTGAACGCGGTGTAGACCGCATTGCTCTTCGGTGCGACAGCGAGGTAGGCAATCGCCTGCGCGATGGCGAGTTCCCCCTCCGGTGATCCCAGGCGTTCCTGCACCTCCCAGGCATTCAGCGCGAGTTGCAATGCCCTCGGGTCCGCATTGCCGATATCTTCTGATGCCATCCGCACAACCCGGCGCGCGATGTAGAACGGGTCGCAGCCACCGTCGAGCATGCGGGCGAACCAATACAACGCACCATCCGGGGACGAACCCCGCACCGATTTGTGCAACGCGGAAATCTGTTCAAAAAAACTGTCACCGCCCTTGTCGAAACGACGCACGTCGCCCAACAAGACCTCCGCCGCAGCCTCGTCATCAATGACGTTGTCGCTCGCAAGATCAGACGCGACTTCCAGCATGTTGAGCGCGGCTCTGGCGTCCCCGTCCGCAGCACGGCTGAAGCGGGTCAAGACGGTGTCCGAGCATTCGACCCCGGGCAGTCCCCGCTCGACATCCAGCAGCGCCTGACGCAGAACGCCGACCAACGCGGCCTCGTCGAGCGCCGTCAACTTGTAGATGCGGGTGCGCGACAGCAGCGCATTGTTCATTTCGAACGACGGGTTCTCGGTCGTAGCACCGACAAATAGAATCGTTCCATCCTCGACATGCGGCAGAAACGCATCCTGCTGCGCCTTGTTGAACCGGTGCGCCTCATCAACGAACAGCATCGTCTTGCGTCCAAGTGTCATCGTCACCTCACGGGCACTCGCAATGGCCTCGCGTATGTCCTTAACCCCCGCAAGGACCGCTGAAATCGACAGAAAATGGACATCGCACTGATGTGCCATCAGCCGCGCGAGGGTGGTTTTGCCGACGCCCGGCGGCCCCCAGAGGATCATCGAGTGCAACTGGGAGCGCTCGATCGCTTGCCGCAGCGGCTTGCCGGGGCCAATCAGATGTTGCTGGCCGTGAAAGTCGTCCAGGTTCAGCGGGCGCACCCGCGCCGCCAATGGCTCAGCGCGGTTGTCGTCCCCCACTCCGTCGAAGAGTGACATCAACGTTGCCGGTGTGCGTCGCCGGTCTCTTTGGCGGAAGACGCGGCCGGGATAGTCGCCGTGTCATCGATCTCGTCAACACCCGCCGGGATCGGCAGGCTGAAACGTTCATCGGGCGCACGCCGATTAAGTTCGACAGACGTCAGCGTGATGGCAATGCGATTGCCCAGATTATCGTTGATGGTGATAAGCGTCGGGACCCCGTCGTCAAAGGCGAGCGCCACGCTTCGAAAGTGGCTCGATTCAGCCCGCGGCTCCAACACATAGTGGACGCGGGTCTCATCGTCAAAATCAGCGATCCGAAAGTGTTCATCAAGGTCAGCCCCGTCCGTCACAAACAGCATGACGGGCACCTCGCCGACATTCCGAACCGCCTGCGTGATGGTTACCTGTGCGAGGTCTGCATCAAAGTGCCAGGTTTTTTTCCCATCAGACACCATGTTCTGCACCGATGGTGTGAGGACATCGATTCGATATCGGCCGCGATCGTCGATCCAGATCTCGCCGGTCTGCACCGGTGTGTCTCCGCCCTTTTGCTCGAACGTGGCATGCAACGAGTGGATGCCGTCCAGGCGCTCATCAAGCGTCACCCCCTCTGCAACGCTCGCGAGCGTTATGAGAAGCGCCGACAGCAACGCCCGCGCGCTTGACCTACTCGACCGGACCATTGACCAGGACCTCGCGAGAGCCGTTCGAATTCATCTCAGAGACAACGCCCGCCTGCTCCATCGTTTCAATCATCCGCGCAGCACGGTTGTAGCCGATTCGCAGTTTTCGCTGTACCGAGGAAATCGATGCGCGCCGTGATTCCAGGACGTACTGCACCGCCTCATCGTAGAGCAGATCCTGCTCACCGTCTGAACTCTCGTCGGTTGACCCGGCGCCCGGGAGCACGTCCGAATCCGATCGCGCGTCGAGAATCTCGTCAAGGTAGTTGGGCTCACTAAGCTTAGTCCAGCTTTGCACGACCCGATGAACCTCATCGTCTTCCACAAACGCGCCGTGCACCCGTATCGGGATCGGTGAACCGGATGGCAGATACAGCATG
>Ga0115002_10004594_pt1 | contig 16620 bp, 16 predicted proteins | sample ArcticOcean_MG_C_8_FD_89576 | JGI IMG/M metagenome (GOLD analysis project Ga0115002, IMG submission 89576) | Marine microbial communities from western Arctic Ocean - ArcticOcean_MG_CB11_86 | ecosystem: Environmental > Aquatic > Marine > Oceanic | place: Arctic Ocean: Canada Basin | collected... | reverse complement strand
CCCGCGTTGGGCGGTCCCACCAAGGCGACTAGCGGGACTTCATCGGCGTTCTGCCGGTCGGCAAGGAGGACGCCTCCCCCTGCGTCGGGGTGGCAGCTTGGATCGCGGAATAATGCCAAAGAGAGACTGGCGCCGAATCAGGCGCCGGTGGATCCGGGGCGCCTCACACACAGACAATGCGCGACCTCGCGTCTGATCGCGAGCAACGTCCCATCCACCATCACGATCGGGTCGCCAGACGGCGACCGGCGCACCGGACTAAGTTGGGAACCGGGAAGCAGGCCACGCTCGAGGACGGGCTCCATCTGGTCCGCGGGGAGGTCGATCCGCACCAGCTCCACCACCTCGCGGAGCGGGATATCTACCAAGCGTAGGTCGACAGCGTCACGGACTGGCATATGAGTACGGCGCATCCCTGAGAATGAGAGCGAGTTTCAACAAGAAGGTATATCGATGAGACCCGTCGGGAAACCGCCCCTAGCCGTTAGGCCGGGAGCGGGTCCAGGCCCTCGAGGATCCGCAAGCTCACGGCTTGGAGCAGCAGGACTCGGGCACGCTCGGAAACCTCGTCGAGCGAGACTTCAGGCACGCGGAACATCTCCGTAGCGCGCTGGCGAATCTCCTCTGCGGTGGGCAGCTCGGGCAAAGACACCGTGGACAGGCGAGCTGCCGCGTGGGCAGTGGTCGCCTGTGCCCACTCCTGGATATCTGGCCACATATGGCTGTTTTTCCAGGTGGCCGTCACCTGCGTTGCCACTCTGTCCGCCGAGAAAGTGTCTGCGAGCTGCCGCGCCACCTTCTCGACGACAGCCTGCCCGAGACGTCGTTCGTTGTTAACGACATCAGGCGGGGCGGAGCGCAGGTCCCACACGAGCCCCATCCACGACGCGACCTTCAGGACATAGTAGGTGAGGTCCCACTGGTACCAGCGGAAACTCTGGCGGGTGGAGCTCTGGTAGGCGTGGTGATTGTTGTGCCACCCCTCGCCACAGGTGATGACGGCCAGCCACCAGTTGTTACGTGAATCGTCGCCGGTCAGGTACCGCTGGCTGCCATGGACGTGGGCCAGAGAGTTGATAAAAAACGTGCAGTGCCAGACCAGCATGGTGCTCCAGAAGAACCCCACCACCAGCCCTGACCATCCAGCGAACAGCCAAACCCCGACAGCCATGATCACCGCTGTCACGTAATTGTGTTTGTCTAACCAGACCAGTTCCGGATATTGCGTCAGATCGGCAACCGATTCGTAGTCGGGTCGTTCGGCCGCTGCAGAGAAGATCCAGCCGACGTGGGAGTAGAGGAAGCCTCGTTGCCTAGGAGAATGCGGATCGAGTTCGTCGTCAGAATGAAGGTGGTGATGGCGGTGCATCGCGGCCCACCAGATCACCCCTCGCTGGGCCGATGTCTGCGCCAGCGCAGCGATGAGAAACTGCCCGAGCCGGCTCGTCTTGTACGACCGATGAGAGAAGTACCTATGGAACCCTCCCGTCACGGCCACCATACGTACCCAGTAGAGGACGACGCAGATCATCACCGCCTTGAGCGTGACGCCAGTCCAGATGGCGGCAAAGCAGCTCAAATGGATAATCAGGAATGGGATCGCTCCAGGATAGATGATGTCGTCGTGGAACGTCTCTTCAGGTGCTGCTTGGGTATCGGGATGGGGCAAGACTATCTCCAGACACGGTGGTCGGACACCAAAACTCGTAGCCGGCGGCCCCAGGGGTCAACGGTCGCACTGGGCCACGCCGTGGTGGCGGGGCGATAGCGGCCCCCTCGCGGTGCCTAATACCTACCGGGTCCGAGTATGCTGAAGTGAAGGGAGGGCACGTCAAATGAACGTGGGCAGCCCTCGTTCCGGTGGCTCCAATGGAGATCGGCGAACCCGCTCTTCAGCTACTGGGGGAGGACATAGAGTCCCCCCTTCCCTAGCGTCGTTGACTGAGCCGCGGGCGGGTGCCAAGTTTCTGTGGCATGACCCTATTGGGGGCTGTGGCGGAAGACTCAATCCCAGATTTGAGAAAAAAGTCTCGTGGCGGACTTCACCGGTCGCGATATCACGGACCGAGTTACTGCGGGACCCTTGTACAATCTTCCTTGAGGAGTCATCATGCTGCCGCCTTGGATCCATCTTGCCCCACGCTTGGCGGACGGCCTTACCTCCGTCCCGTCCACTTGGGGACGCATGACAACGGGAGAACGCATATGAGCGCCGAACGAGGGAAAGCCGACACCAGCGCTAAGAGCCCCGTCACACGTGAGGAGAGTTCTCTATCTTTCGGAGCCGGACTCCTCGCGAGCAAGCCGCGCAGGGCCGAGGGTACAGCCACGTCATCGGCGATATCGACCACCCTGCACGTGGCGGTTATGGGGCTTATGGTGTGGGCCACTGTAGGATCAGGGGTCGAAAGGATCGAGGATGAGGTGACCGTGATGGAGATCACCCAGGAGATGGAGGCGCCGCCGCCGCCACCACCACCACCTGTGGACTGGCCGAACGCACCGTTCCAGGGATTCCAGACCCTCTCTGTTCCTGACATTGTGCCTGCCGAAATCCCGCCTCCCGGTGAAGTCTCGTTCAAGGCCTCCGACTTCAGCGGACAGGGCGTCGTGGGCGGTAACGCTGCTGGCGTTGAGGCCGACGCCGTGGTGGCGATTGGGGACGTGCCCTCGTTCACTCCCTTTACCGTCGCCCCGATCCTTCGGAATCGGACCGAAGTCGGTCGTGCGCTTACACGCGAGTATCCTCAGCTGCTCCGCGATGCCGGTGTCGGTGGCAGCTGCGAAGTCTGGATCCGGATCTCCGAGTCGGGAGAGGTTCGGGATGTACAGGTCAATCAGTCGAGCGGGCATCCGGCCCTCGACGAGGCGGCGGTCAGAGTCGGCCAAACCATGAGCTTCAGCCCGGCCATGAACCGTGACAAGCAAGTGCCTGTGTGGGTGTCTATTCCGATCACCTTCCAGGTCCAGTAAGCCGGAGAACACTGATCACCGAGCCGACCATTCCGGATGGGCCGGCAACATATCCAACAATAGGAGTACAAACGTGAGCGTAGATCTTATGGAGATGTGGCACACCATGGGTTGGTTTGCCAAGGCGATCGTATGGCTACTGTTCATCATGTCCCTAATGACAATGACCGTGGCGATACAGCGTTATTGGGACTTGATCCAGTCCAAGAAGCAAACGTTGAAATTCGCCCCCCTGCTGGCAGCCGCTCTCGATCGCAATGACCTCGATGCGGCTGATAAGGCGGTACAGGAGTGCCAGAGAGGACACCTGGCCGCCTCCTACCGCGGCGTGTTCACAGCGCTCAAGGAGAGCGTGGCGGCTCGCAACCTGTCGGCGACCGAGGTCGGTTCCATTGCACGCACGATCGATCTCAACAAGCTCGAGCAGTTGGCTCGGTTCCGTCGCGGGATGGGCATGATAGCCACGGTTGGTGCGACCGCTCCATTCGTCGGCCTCTTGGGCACCACGATGGGCGTTGTCAACGCGTTTTCCGGAATGGCCACGGCCGGCAGCGGTGGTCTCGCCGCCATCTCAGCCGGCATCTCCGAGGCCCTCATCGCGACCGCCTTCGGTTTGTTGGTCGCCATTCCGGCGGTGTGGATCTACAACTTCTTCACGGGAAAAATCGAGTTGGTGAGCATGGAAATCGACTACGGCAGCAAGGAGTTCATGAATTTCCTGCTCGCTATCGAGAGTCGGATCTCGAAAGGGCAGGATCCGTTCGTAGCTAAAGCAGCCAAATCTGGCGCTGCTACGCCGGCGGCGACCGGGAGGTCCTAATGTCGATCGCGCAGCGCATGAGCGGTAATATAGAAGATCAGGATTACGATAGCCCGGATGTGAATAGCGAAATCAACATGACTCCGTTCGTCGATATCATGCTGGTCTTGCTCATCATCTTCATGGTGATAACGCCTGCTCTACTGCAAGGTTTTCAGGCCACGTTGCCCGTGGGGGACAACCTCTTGGAGCGTCCGGAGGAAGAGAGCCGCGTAGTCGTGGGTATCGACGTGGAAGGGGCGTGGTACTTCAACAAGCGTCCGATCGCCAAGGATCTTATGCTTCCTGCCCTGAAGCGCGCGTTCGCTGAGCGTCCGGAGGACAAGGTTCTTTACATGAAAGCCCATTCGGACCTCCCGTACTACGATGTGCTCACCATGATGGATCTGGGCCGGGATGCCGGAGCCCGTGTGCTGGCTGCGGTTTCTGAGTCTACTCCAGAGCCCGAGGAGCAGTAAGCCTTATGTCAATGACAACGGGTGGCAAGAAGGGTGGTGCGATGAACGACATCAACATGACCCCGATGATAGATGTTCTGCTGGTGCTGTTGGTCATCTTCATGATCATGCAGCCAATGTTGCAGCGGAGCATCGACATACAGCTCCCGGTCGAGAGGGACGAGCCAACCGCGCCGTCGGTGCCTCCGATTGTCCTTGAGGTGTTCCCGGGTGGCCAGTATCTACTTAACAAGTCTCCTGTGCCTGCTTCCATGCTTCAGGCGCGGTTGCTTGAGGTCTACAGCAACCGTCCTGATCGCGTTCTGTTCGTGAAGGCGGATGGGGCGGTCAAGTACGGAGAGGTTATCACGGTGATGGACTACGCTAGGGGTGCTGGTGTTGAGGTGCTAGGCGCGGTTCTTCCGGACGAATTTAGCTTCAACAACTGACCCAGTCCGGGGTCTGAAATGACGGGGGGGGGCGCATAACATAACGCCCTCCCCTGTCGTTTTTTTGTGTCTCATGACGTCATCACTTCCCAACTTCCTATCAAATATGCGCTTGCGTCGCTCACGGAGCTTCCGTCGCGCGGCCTCGAACGCATCACGAACCGCGGATGCTAGGTCAGGGTAGCGCTCAGACAATGTGCCCGCCTCGATCAGACTCACCTCGGTTTGCCCGACCGAGACTGGTCCTGAGCCAGTGCTTGGAGTTGGACGCGTGCAGGTACGACGGAGCATCCGTTCGGTCCCCGGTGGTGCGCCGCCTGGCGGCACACGTCGATCTGCTGCCGGTCTGCCCCGAGGTGGCGGTGGGGCTCGGGGTGCCCCGCGATCCCATCCGGTTGGTGCGTAGCCGCGGCGGGACCGCGTTGATCCAACCGACTACAGGGCGTGATCTCACCGAGCTGATGCACGATTTCGCATCACGCTACCTGATGGAGTTGCCCGAGGTGGAGGGGTTCCTGCTTAAGGCTCGGTCTCCGTCGTGCGGGATCCACGGGGTCAAGGTATTTCCTGGTGCCGGCGCAGCGCTTCCAGTATGGCGGGATGCCGGCAAGTTCGCAGCCCAGGTTTTGGGGCGCTTCCCGGACCATCCGGTGGAGCACGAGAGGCGCCTCACCAACACGCGTCTGTGGGACGATTTCCTGACCCGGTTGTTTGCTCTCGCCGGGGTGCGGTCCGCCCGGGACCAGGACGGGAGCGCTACCGTACTGGCGGGTCTGCATTCGCGACACCACCTCACACAGATGATGTTCTTATCCCAGGACAAGAAGACTTTGGACCAGATCGTAGGAGAAAGCACCACGAATGCCATGGAGGCATGGCGTGCATACACAGAGGTCTTCCGGCGAGCATGGGCGCGGGCACCGCGCGCGGCAGGTCACAGGAACGTGATCCAGTACGTCACGAGACACATAGGGGAACAGCTCAGCCCAGCCGACGGGAGACACCTGGACTGCCTCTGCGATGGGTTTCACTCGGGACACACACCCCGCTCAGCGCTAGTGGAGTGTCTGCGTGGGTTGGTCCTGAGCTGTGGTCTCGATCGGCTGGCAGAGCAGGCCTATCTGAACCCCTACCCTGCGGACCTGGGTCAGGCGGCCGATTAGATCCCTTCCACCAGAAACGTGTAGCTGTTCCCCATGCTGTACCAACCGTTGTTTCCGATCAACCCAGCGACCGCATTGCCGAGCAGGTCATTCGTGGTGGTGATGGAGACGCCGATGATAGCCATCGGTCCGGAGTTGGGATGGATTCCGTCAGGCAGTGACCACTGTTCACGTTCGATCTGGTACTCGTCCCGCTCGAACGTGAACCCGCCTATAGGGTCCGCCAACAACTCGGGGGGAACCACACTGGGGGGGGGCGCCGCAGAACAGTTTCCTGCTGTGTACCTGCCGTATCACGAAATGTAACAACGACAGATAGTGTCCCGCATAAAATTCTTTCGGCCTCCCCAATGCCTAACTTCGCACAAGCTTCTTGAGCTTGATCCTGTGGGGCTGGTCAGCGTCGGCACCGAGTCGGCGACGACGATCCTCCTCATACTCTGTGTAGCTGCCGGGGAATAGCGTCACAGAGCTATCGCCCTCGAAGGCCAGGATGTGGGATGCCACCCGGTCCAGGAACCACCGGTCATGTGAGATCACCAACACCGACCCGGCGAAGCGAAGGATAGCGTCTTCGAGTGCACGCAGAGTATTGACGTCGAGATCGTTGGTGGGCTCATCCAGAAGGATGACATTCCCCCCTTCCTTGAGCAACTTGGCCAGGTGGAGGCGGTTACGTTCGCCGCCGGACAGGACAGCCACCTTTTTCTGCTGGTCGGCGCCTCGGAATGCGAACCACGAAAGGTAGGCGCGGGCATTCACCTCGACGCGGCCGAACTGTAACACGTCGAGACCGCCCGACACCTCATCATAGACCGATTTGTCGTCATGCAGTGAGTCGCGACTCTGATCCACATATGCGAGCCTGACCGTGTCCCCGACCCGCACCTCGCCTGCGTCGGGCTGTTCCTGTCCCGAGATCATCCGAAATAGGGTGGTCTTGCCGACCCCGTTGGGACCAATGATGCCGATGATAGCGCCAGGGGGAACGTCCAGGTCCAGATTTTCGATCAGGAGTCGGTCGCCGTAACCCTTGGAAACTCCCTCCAAACGGATTACGACATTCCCCAGGCGCGGCCCCTTAGGGATTAAAATTTCGGCAGTGCGCACCTGCTCCCGTTCGTCCTGGGCAAGCAGCTCCTCGTACGCCTGGACCCGGGCCTTGCCCTTGGAATGGCGGGCTCGCGGGGCCATCCGTACCCATTCGAGCTCCCGATCGAGCGAGCGAGCGCGCGCCGACTCCTGCTTCTCTTCAACGCGCAGCCGCTCGCGCTTCTGCTCCAGCCACGACGAGTAGTTGCCCTTCCAAGGAATCCCAGCGCCCCGGTCTAGCTCCAGGATCCACTCGGCCACGTTGTCCAGAAAGTACCGATCGTGGGTGATGGCGACGATCGTCCCGGGGAAGTCCGCTAGATACTTCTCGAGCCAGGCAACCGATTCTGCATCGAGGTGATTGGTAGGCTCGTCGAGCAGGAGCAGGTCAGGCTGCTGGAGGAGCACCTTACAAAGCGCGACTCGCCTCCGTTCTCCACCAGACAGCGTCGTCACGTCAGCGTCGGGAGGAGGCAGGCGGAGGGCATCCATGGCAATCTCCAGCTTACGCTCCAGCTCCCATGCCCCTGCTGCGTCGATCTCATCCTGCAGACGGGCCTGCTCGTCCATCAGCGCCTGCATCTCATCGTCCGAAGTGATGTCGGCGAATGCCGCGCTTACTTCTTCGAAGCGTTTGAGCAGGTCACGGGTGTGCTTGACTCCTTCTTCCACGTTACCGCGAACGTCGAGCAGAGGATCGAGTTCAGGTTCCTGCGGGAGGTATCCGACACGTGTTCCCTTGGCGGCCCATGCCTCCCCCTGAAAGTCGCTATCCACTCCTGCCATGATACGGATCAGAGAACTCTTTCCCGATCCGTTCGGTCCGACGACACCGATCTTGGCGCCGGGGAAGAAGGACAGATAGATCCCCTTCAGGATCTCCCGCTTGGGCGGAACAATCTTGCGAAGGTCCTTCATGTGGTAAATGAACTTCTGTTCGCTCATACCTAGATCCGGCGGGTGAGTTGCAAGTGACGTCCTGAGTTTGGAAGCACTTGAAATATAATGGTGGCCAGCCCGCAGGTGGATCCCTGCCAGGATCGTGATATAGCCGTCCTGTGACCCGGGGGGACTGGTGGTTCGCCGGAAGGAACGGCATGGTAGACCACGGGTCGCCAGCTACAGAGAATGAACGGGGGGAAGGTGGAAGTCGTGCACGAACCGGACCGGGGACGATTCGTGGCCCAGTGGGGAGGGAGCGAAAGTCAGCTGATCTATGTAGCCGGCGGGGAGGGGCTCGTGGAATTCCTGAGCACGTGGGTAAATTCTGCTACACGTGGGAGCGGTGTGGGAGAGAGACTCGTGATTGCGGCGCTCGAGTGGGCCGCTGGTGAGGGGCTCAAGGTGATCCCGACTTGCTGGTTCGTGAGAACCGTAGTGGGACGCCACCCCGAGTATCGGCCCCTCCTGAAGCAATGATTACGAGGTGGGTATGGCGGGCTCCCCCGGCCTAAGATCGGCGGTCACGGTCAGCGGGTTCACTCCGAGCGCGACAGCACCCGGAAGTACTCCTCGACCAACGCGCGGAACCCTTCAGGAACCTCATCGAAACCGTTCAGAACGGCCCGGTCCGATCCATCACCCTCCACCTCTCTGCGAATCCGGAACTCGAGGCGTTGCAGGTTCTCCTGCAGCTCATTTTGGAGTTGCGCAAGCGCAGGAAGGTCACCGTACGGCCGTGCGCTCGCGAGGGCCCGCAGGTCGTCGATGGCTTCTGATATTTCCGGGGCGTTTGCTCCGACCTCGCTCAGGTAGCGCCGCAGCGCCTCGGCATCGTCCAGCCGCCGCTCAAACTCACGGCGGAAGTCCCGAACCTCGTCGGGAGTGAGGGCTCGTGCGCGTGTATCGAACGCGGGCCCGCCGCCCTGGCCCTGCTGTCCCTGCTCACCTTGTTGGCCTTGGTAACCTTGCTCAAGTCTTCGGCCCAAGGTCTCTGCCCCGCGAACCAAGTCGCGGGCCTTGTCCAAGGCCTCCTCTATGGGCCTGGGCCCGGCCTCGTCCACCACTGCTGCGGCAGCAGCGACCTTCTGCCTGAGTTCGTCAAGATCCATCGCGATCTGAGCCTCGAAGGTAGCCGCGTAACCGTCCAGCCCGCGTTGCTCGACCACACCCTTGGAGTACGCGATCTTCTCCCTAATCTTGCGCTCCTCGATCTCATCCGCCGCCTCCGCTAATCCCCGAGCGGCGTCCTGGTCTCCCTCACGCGCGGCATCGGCGCTCATGCGTTGGAGTTCCCTCCTCAAGGCCGCCACCTCGTCAAACATGCGGTCCTTACGCTCTTTCAGACGGCGCACTTGTTCGGTTCGAGCCTGGGCGTCACGGCCAGCCATGTCGCGTACCTCCTGGAGGACCTCAGCCTCTTCGCTCACCAACTCCTGGGCACGCTGCTGCGCGTTTCGGGCGTCCTCCGTGAGTCGCTGTTGGCGGGCCTGCTCCAGATGGCGCCGTGCTTGGGCCAGGCGATCAGCAGCGACCGCAGCTCCTGCCGCTCCGGCGGCCCCACTCTGGGCCGCCGCACCCCGCATCTGATTCGCAATGTCCTGTAGGTCGCGGGCGGCGTCAGCCATGCGCTCGTCTCTGCCGTCACGAGCAAGGTGCTCGAGTTGGCGGGCCACCTCTTCGGTTTGGTCGGCCAAGGCGCGCTGTTCATCGCTGCTCCCAGATCCCCCTTGGGCTTGCAGGCGCCTCCGCTCGGCGGCCTGCTGCTGACGACTGGCCAACTCCTGTAGCCTCTGCAGCACCTCGTCCACCTGATCGTTCTGTTCCTGCCGCTCGCCCCGCTGCACCGTCTCATACTGGTTGCGTAGCTTGTCCAACTCGAGCTCGAACAGGTCGGCCAGATCTTCTGCGTTAGGGCCTCCCCCGCCCCCTCCTACTTGCTGCTGCCAGGAAACATATTTTTCGTAGGTTTCCTCCGCCCTTTGCAGCTGATGGAGCGCGCGCTGCTCATGCGGAAGCGCCTCTTTCACGCCCTCTTCACCGAGTTCCCCCTCGGCAGCTTGCATCTCCTCAACTGCGGTCGGAAGCATTTCAGCGATTCTGCGGAACTGCTCGTCCGCTTCCGACAAGCCGCGGTTCACCATACGCCGCACCAGCGTTTCCACCTGTTCTCGCACTTGTTCCTGAGCCAGAAGCACGCTAACCACGTTCTCTGAGAAGTCCTGAGCGGAGTGCTTCGCGCGATCCCGATCGAGGTTGAAGGTGGCGGCGACCACCTGCTTCTGGAGCTCGGACAGCGACGTCTCTGGGCCTTGGCCGTTCATCCCACCCCCGCCGCCCGGGGGGGCGTCGGCCTGCCTGTACTCGTTGCCGAGCTGCCGGATGGTCATAAAGTAGATGTCGCTGGTGATTTCGCGGCTGCCCCCAGACGCGTCCCTATCTCGTGCAGTCGCCCAATAGGTGACCAGGTCACCGGACTCCAGTTCGAGCTCCTCCAGGTAGACGGTGTGTCCGGCTGCAGCTTCCGTGAGCGGCGGTCCGGAACCGTCGAAGATTCGCACTGTCGTGGGGTCACCGGCGTTGACCGAATAGACCAAGGACAGCTGTGCCACACCGTAGTCGTCTAGTGCCTCGGCCTCGAAGTAGACCTCCTCCAACGGACTGGCGTTGCCATCCCGCCCAGGCTTAGTCACTCGCACCTGGGGGGGTTGGTCCACGAGGGCGTCGATTGTGAAGCGCGGTGACGCCTCAACCATACGCCCGTCTGGGGCGACCAGCTCGATGCGGTAGAAGCCGTCGGACTCCACGGTGAAAGCAGTCGTAAGAGACCCGTCTTGCTGAAGGGTCAACTGGACCTCATCCTCTCCCTCTACCGTCAACTGACCCGCCGCGGCTGGGATGGTGGGGTGAATCGTGAGGGCGACTACTGTCCCGGTTATGGCTGCCACGTCGCCCGCGTCCTCCTCCACCCGTACCGGAAGCCCGGTGTATGAAGGGAAACGCAGCTCGTGGTCGATGAGGTCCACGTATGGCAGATGCGCGACGTCGATACGGAAGAGCAGCGAACGACTACCCTCCGCTTCCACGAAATAATCAGCGCCGTCGGAGACGTTGAGCAGCAGCAACTCGAACGCTGCTTCCGCCTGGCCAGGTAGCATGGTGAGGCGCCTAAAGGACTCCCCGTATTCCCCCCGAGTGAACAGCGTAGCATCGCTGGAGGTGAAGCCCTCCAGGGAAGCTGTCACCAGTTGGTCCGAGCCCCGCGCGATAACCACGTTGCCCGGTGTAACTGCGATCGAGTAGGGGTTTACCGCCGCCGCGTCTGCCGTGGGCCGGAGTAGAGCGGAGAGCCCGTGGCGTACGCCGGCCGGCAGGAGTAGCAGGAGGGCAATCGCCGCCACAGCCACTGCGGCGAACACGCCCCCTGACCGATACATCTGCTTCTGGTCGACTCGCCTGCCGTTGTCTACTGCGCGGGCGCGATCGATCGCCGCGCGGACCAAGCCCTTCACGAGATCCGGGGAGTACCGGGTGCCGTCTCGCTCTGCCTCGACCGCGGCCAACAAAGTCCCCTCTAGCGAGGGTTCGTGCTCCTCCAGGTACAGAGCTACATGCTCGTCATCCAGCTCCCTTCGGAGCGGACGCACCAAATACAGGTATGCGAGCACCGTAACGGTTGCCCAGGCGGCCAGACGAAAACCAAGCACTGCCGGCGGGGCGAAACGCAGAGCGTTCAGACCAAAGGCCGAAAGCAGGAAGCCTGCCGTGCCGGTGGCCAGGACGATGGCTAGTCCCTTGAACGCGACCCGGAGTCGCCATCGGGTCCGTAAGCTCCTGATGATCTCGAGTACCTGCCGGCAATCAGTCATCTGCCGTGATTCCATCGCATCTCCTCTCGGGCGAAAGGACCGCCTGCGTGCCCATCGATCCTCATCCAGCCGTAGCCGTCCCAGTCGACTTATGATTCGCCATTATCGACTCTGCCGCCATCAGGACCAGCACCGCGGCCAGGAGTAGCCGCCAGAGTGACTGGCGCCGCTCAATATCCGCCCGCTGCAGCTCCATCGCCTGGCCATCCCCGTCGGATGTGCCTTCGGCCACCGTGGCCGCAAGCGCAGCTCCCATCTCCTCGGGATCCATAGTGGCGGGGTCCGACTCCACCAAGTCCACGTTCACCGCTACCGCAAGCGGCTGGACCTCCCCGTCTTTCAGCGATCTCATGGTGTAGAAACCAGCACCTTTCAGATTCAGGTAGTGCGGGCCCGCGCCTCCAGGCAACCGCACCGACGTCCCCTCGGGGTCGGTTACGACCCTTTCACCCTCGAGCCCACGAGCCTGTTCGGTGACCTGTAGTAGGCCTGCCGACGCCATTGCTCGAGCGTCGGATACGTCCAACACCTGTCCGACGGTGAACCAAGGCAGAGTTTCTCCGCGCCCCGAAGCGTACCGCACTAATTGGTGGACGAACGGCAGGAAGATCGGTTGCACACTCAAGTCGTTCCAGAAAGAGTCCAAGGTCGACGCCCATAGCAGCACGCGTCCCTTGCCTATCCGGCGCTCCACTAGTGCTGGACTACCGTCGTCAAAGCGGGCGAGCACCGCAGCACTGTCCCTGATCATGAGGCTGCGATACCTAAAAAAACGAGTGCCCGTAAAATCTCCGCTGCGAGGGCCCTTGAAGACCTGGAAAACCGGGTGGTCATAGTCTATCCAGCCGATCCGGCCGCCGCCCCGGTCCACAGGGACACCGACTCGAGTCCCGAGCCAGTTGTCCATATCACGGGCCCAGCCGCCAGATTCCCCAGTCGTGATCACGAGCCCACCCCCATCCTCGACCATACGCTTGAGTGCGGCTCCCCGGTTCCCACCGGGGAAAGCAACATCGGTCAGAACCACGACCTCTGCAGCCGTGAGACCGTCCACAGATCCCGCACCCCAAGGTCGCACTTCCACGTCGAATGTCCCCTCGGTCGAGATCCCCAGAGCACGGCTCAAGAAAAGCGAAGTTTCGTCCGGCGCGCCCGCGTGTGTGAACACGCGTACCTTCAGAGCGCTGCCGGCGGACACGACGAAGTTGCGTGCATCGTCAGGTGGAAGGTCATCCGGTGGTACTCGTACCGTGCCCCTGGTGTGGCTGGCGCCAAGCGGAAGGGGCTTGAAGTCCACGGTGGCTGTGCCCGCAGCGGGGAGCGTGACAGTTCGCCGCTGGAGCTCGCGTCCGTCCACATCCAGCGACACTTCGATGTCTACCGGCACCTCACCGCCGGTGCGCACTAGGCGCGCGCTGGGAGTGACACGCTCACGTCCAGAAAATCGGTCCCTGCGCAGAGCTACGTCGGCCACCGCCACGTTTGCCGTCACCTGACCCGCTACCGGCACGGTTCGGATCTTGGTCCCTGCGGGTAGCCTGACCCCCTCCTCTCCTATCCACCCGCGCCTCTGGAAGTCACTCACCATTACCAGCTCCCGGCCGGGCAACGAGGAATCTTCAAGGATACTCTGCGCGAGCTTGAGGGCTGGTCCATAGCGGGTGGAGCCCCACCCGGGCTGGATCGTGTCCAGCGCCGTACGTGCGCGGGTCGGGTCTCTTTCGGAGCGTACGATCGCCTCTGCCCCCTGGTCGAACACCACCACGCTGACTTTGTCGAGCGGCCCTAGGCTCGATACCGCTTCGGAGACGGCTGCCTGGGCTGACCCCCAGCGCTCACCCGAGGCCATGCTATACGACCGGTCTAAGAGGATGACGACCTCCGTGGGCCCGGCTCCAACCGTGACGAGCGCGCCTTCCCCGCTGAAGAAGGGGCGGGCGAAGGCAGCCACTAGGAGCATGATCACCAGTGCTCTCAGAGCAAGCAGGAGCCAATGATGGAGAGCGCGCCGCCGGTCCTCCTTGAACGGGATCTGCCGAAGAAACATGAGCGAGGGGAAGGGGACGACAAGGCTGCGCTGCTTGCGCGTCAGGTGGATCCAGATCGGGATCGCGATCGCAAGAGCACCCGCCAGAAACAAGGGAACGAGAAAGCTGAGCGGCATAGGTCAGGCAGATCCCCTGCCGCCGCCAGCTTTTTGCCGGGAGAGCAGGTAGCAGAACAGTGCGAGGTCCAAGGGCTGGGAGGTGTCTAGTAGGGCGTACTCGGCTCCGTGCCCTACCACTCTGCGCTCCACCTCGGCCACGTGAGCTCCTAAAACCTCGCGATATCCCTCACGCAGCTTCTCCGGCACCACCGGGAAGCGTTCTCCTGTCTCAAGGTCCTCGAAGCTCGCCGGGCTCACGAACGGAAAGGTTAGCTCGGCCGGATCCAGAACGTGGAACACGATCAAGTCGTGACGGCTTCCGGACAGCGGACGGAGCGCTTCCACCAACGCGTCGGGTTCCTCGTAGAAGTCGGAGATCAAGACGAGGATGCCACGGCGGCGGAAGGTGTTTGCCACGGTGAACAACGATGGCCCTAGCGCTCCGGGGCGACCGGGCTCGACACGTTCGAGAGCGTGCAGCACCTGATCCAGATGCCGTACCGATGGCCGTACGTGCTCTACTACCTCCGAGTCGAACGTGTAGAGCCCGACGCGGTCCCGCTGGCGACGGGAGAAATAGGCGAGCGAGGCCGCCAGGAACCGAGCGTAGTCAAGCTTTGTAACTGTGCCGCTTCCGTACGACATCGAGCTAGACACGTCGAGCAGCACCGAGAAATTGACATTGGTCTCGGCCTCATACTGCTTGACATAGTGCCGATCAGTCCGTGCAAACAGACGCCAGTCGATCTTGCGAATGTCGTCACCAGGCATGTACGGACGGTGTTCTGCGAACTCCATCGAAAGCCCCATGTAGGGTGACTTGTGGAGCCCATGAAGGAAGCCGTCCACTACCGTCCGGGCCAGCAGCTCCAGATTGTCGATCCGAGCGAGCACCTTGGGATCGAGAAACCGGGCTCCTTGAGTGTCAGTGTGCGCCTGGGGACGGTGGTGGGTCACTTCACTACATGCCCGACTTCGGGACCGGCACGGTTTCCAGGAGCTGGTCTACCATCTCGCCTGAAGACCGCCCCTCCGACTCGGCGTGGAAGTTCGTCAGGATTCTATGACGAAGTACGGGATGGGCTAGCGCCCTGACATCCTCGAACGAAGGGGTATAGCGGCCCCTGGTGAGGGCGCGGGCCTTCGCTCCCAAGACCAGGTACTGTGCGGCGCGCAGAGAGGCTCCATAAGCGATCCATTTGTGCACGAACTCGGGGGAGGAACCGTTGGGTGCAGGGCGACTCGTGCGGGCGAGTGCCACTGCGTATCGGAGTACGAGATCGGGTGCGGGGACCCGCCGCACCAGTCTTTGAAAGGCAATCATATCAGGGGCCGTTACCGCGTGACTGAAGGACGGATCCTGAATCCCGGTGGTCGATCGCACCACCTCGATCTCCTCTTCCTCGGAGAGGTGATCGATCACGATTTCGAACATGAAACGATCGAGCTGAGCCTCGGGCAGCGGATAGGTACCCTCGAGCTCTATGGGGTTCTGGGTGGCGAAGACGTGGAAGGGTTCCTCGAGAACGTACGTCTTGCCCTGGACGGTCACGCGGTGCTCCTGCATCGCCTCCAACAGCGCGGCTTGTGTCTTCGGAGGGGTTCGGTTGATCTCGTCCGCCAGCAAGATGTTGGTGAACACCGGGCCCGGCGCGAACACGAGGCTGCGGCGTCCCGTCGCCGGATCCTCCTGAATGATGTCGGTACCAGTAATATCAGATGGCATCAGGTCCGGTGTGAATTGGATACGGCTGAACTTGAGGTCCAGCACCCGGGCCATGGTGTGTACGAGGAGAGTCTTCGCCAGCCCGGGTACTCCTACGATGAGGCTGTTGCCCCCCACGAATAGGCTGAGAAGCACCTGGTCGAGCACGTCCTCCTGCCCGACGATGAGCTTGCGGATCTCGAGCAGGATGGCCGCCCGGCCGGCCTTCATCCGGTCGGCCAAGGCGATGTCGTCCTCCTGCTCAAGGGCTTCGGCGGCCAACACGTCTTCCGTCACGAGGTTGCTCCCGGGTTGTGCACTGGTGGGTCCCACAGTTCCTGCTGAGTGATGACGTATATCACATAGTTGACCCCGAACTTATACGCTTCGTTAGAGAGATCGATCGGGTAGTAGTCGGAGAACTCCCAGTACTCCGCTATGTCGTTGTTGTAGTTCGCGATCACCATCAGACGACGGCTCGGGTCGTTGTCCTTGCACAGGGGCAGAGGCAGGGATATGTCCTTCCTGCCCCGCCCGAAGTGGCTGCGCCAGCGCACATACCCAGAGCCGCGAGCCCGACAAACGCGGCCAAACTCTTCACCGGTCCCCATCAGAGGCACGAAGTTCAAGCAGCAGCTCCAGGGCGTCCTCGTAGTTGGGAGCCACCTCGAGGGCTTGAATGACCTCTCGGCGCGCTTCTTCCCGCTGGTCCGCCCCGAACAACGCACGCGCGAGCCGATAGTGAGCCTCGGCGCGATCTGCCGGGTTCAATGCTACCACGGCTCGCCGCTCCTGCACCGCCTGCGTGTGTCTTCCGAGCACGGTGGCCAGCTCGGCAAGCTGCTGGTGCACCTCGATCTCGAAAGGATTGATGAGCAGGGCCCGCTCCAACGCCTGTGCCGCGCCCGCGCTGTCCCCGATCTGCTCGCGCAACTCTGCCTCGGCGGTGTGCACCTGGTAAGCTCTCTCGTTCAGATTGCCCAGCCGAGTCAGCGCTGCGGCCGCTTTTCCCAACTCGCCGCGCTCT
>Ga0115002_10004590_pt1 | contig 16633 bp, 16 predicted proteins | sample ArcticOcean_MG_C_8_FD_89576 | JGI IMG/M metagenome (GOLD analysis project Ga0115002, IMG submission 89576) | Marine microbial communities from western Arctic Ocean - ArcticOcean_MG_CB11_86 | ecosystem: Environmental > Aquatic > Marine > Oceanic | place: Arctic Ocean: Canada Basin | collected... | reverse complement strand
CCTTCGCGAAGGACGGTGCGTATTGACCTCTATCGATTCCGGACTACTTCTTCTGCTCATCGGCTATGGGATCGTGTGGCTGGGTATTTTTGGATACCTTGTTTACGCTGTCACTCGACTCCGTTCCGTCGAAAAAGAACTGACCGGCCTTGGTGGCGGGCCCCACGATGCTAACTATGGGACAGAATCGCCGGGCGGCGACTAGCTACCCGAACTAACCCGGGAGAGAGACCCATGCGACGACCTTCCGGCGAACCCCATGCTTGACCTCGGCGACCTGGGCCGCATAGCTCTGGGATTTGCCTTCGGCGGCACCGTTTACGCAGCGGTTTCCGGTGCGCTCGGTCTCCGGCCCGGTGCCTCGGCGCTGGCCCTGAGCGCTCGTAACGCCCTCACCGGCGTCGCCGTCCTCGCCACCCTGGCCCTCCTGATCCTGATGGCCGCCTTCATTTCTCACGATTTCTCGCTCGCCTTCGTCGCCCAGAACTCCAGCCGCGCTATGCCCGCTCCCCTCACGCTCGCCGCTGTCTGGGGCGGTCAGGCCGGCTCTCTGCTGGTGTGGGCCTGGATTCTCTCCGTGCTTTCCGCCTTCGCCTCCTGGCGCGTCCGCCTGCGAGCTCCGGACCTTGCCCCACACATGACCGCCGTCCTGGCGTTCCTGCTCGTGTTCTTCCTCGGCGTGCTGGTCTTTGCCAGTTCACCATTTGACGAACTTCCCATCGTGCCCCCCGACGGACAGGGTCTCAATCCTCTCCTCTGGGATACCGCCATGCAGATTCATCCGCCGCTGCTCACCGCCGGCTACGTGAGCTTCGCCGTGCCGTTCGCCCTCGCCGTCGCCGCTCTGCTAGTCGGCAAGGTCGACCGCACCTGGGTACGCACGACCCGCGGTTGGATGCTCCTTGCCTGGTCCTTCCAGGGTGCCGGCCTGATCATCGGCGCCTGGTGGGCCTATCGCGTCCTTGGCTGGGGCGGCTACTGGGGCTGGGATCCGGTCGAAAACGTAGCCCTGGTCCCCTGGTTGCTCGCCACCGCCTACCTCCACTCCGCCATGGTGCAGGAACGTCGCGGCATGCTGAAAACCTGGAACATCATTCTCGCCCTCTCCGCCTACGTCCTCGCCATCTTCGGCACCTTCGTCGTGCGCAGCGGCGTCCTCACGTCCGTACACGCCTTCGCCACCTCTCTCCTCGGTCCCCTGTTTTTCGGCTTCCTCGGCGCCGTCACCATCGCCGCCGTCGCCCTCGTTATCTACCGGCGTCCCATCCTGCGCGGCGAAAGCCATTTCGAGTCGGCCACTTCCCGCGAAGCCGGATTTCTCATCAACAATCTCCTTCTCGTTTCCATCGCCGCCGCCACGTTCTGGGGAACGATCTTCCCGCTTGTCTCCGAGATCGCCCGAGGCGCCAAAGTTGCCGTCGGCGCGCCGTTCTACAACCAGGTCAACGGCCCCCTCATGCTCGCGCTGCTGGCGCTAATCGGCATCGGCCCCATGCTCTCCTGGCACCGCACCAGCTTTCGCCGTGCCGTCCGCCGGTTCGCGGTTCCCGTCGCCACCGCCGTGGCCGTCAGCGGCCTCCTGGCCGGTTTTGGCCTGCGGCAGGGCCTGCCCCTAATCGCCTTCGGCGCCGTGGCCTTCGTAATCGGCGCCGTTTCCATCGAGTTCGTCCGTGGTGCCCAGACCTATTCTAGGCACGTCGGCGTCAGTCTTGCCGCCGCCGCCCGAATCGTCATGACCACCAATCGCCGTCGCTACGGCGGCTACGTCGTGCACCTCGGCATGGCTCTCATCGCCCTCGCCATCATCGGTACCGGCTTTTTCAAGCTGGAAGAGCCGGTGGCTCTCACCAGGGACCAGCCCGCCGTCGTCGCCGGCTACACCCTCACGTTCAAGGAGCTTCGCTTTTCCACCGCCCCCGACCTCACTCGCGTAGACGCCGACATCTTGATCACTAGACCCGACGGCATCATCGCCGACGTCGTCCCCGGCCGCCAGATTCATCGGGGATGGGAGAGCCAGCCGATCTCCCGCGTTGGCATCGATACCTCCTGGCCCGCTATGACTGACCTGTACGTCCTTCTTACCGCCTGGGACGAGTCGGGCGACTCCGTCACCGTCCGCGTCATCATTAATCCGCTCGTCGGTTATCTCTGGATCGGCGGCCTCGTTTATTTCGCTGGCGTGTTGGTCGTAGCCTGGCCCGGGACTCCCCTACGCCGGCCCGTAGACCGACGCCGCGTCGAAGCCCTCGCGCCGCGGCAAACCTCCCCATGAAGTGGATTCTGATAGTCGTCCTCGCCCTAGGCGTCGGCGGCGCCTTCACCGCGGTCGCCTCCGCCGAAGAATACGAACAGGAAATGTGGGAGATCGCCGCGGACCTGGCCTGCCCGGTCTGTTCCGGCCAGAGCGTCAAGGACTCCAACGCTCCCCTGGCCCGCCAGATTCGCGCCTTGATCGTGGAGAAACTCGAAGCCGGCGAAGATCGTGAGGCCATCGTTCAATTCCTGGTCGGCCGTTACGGCGAGGGCATCAGGTTGGACCCGCCCAAGTCCGGCTTTCAACTCGGCGTTTGGCTGGGCCCGCTCGTGATAATCGGCGTCGCCCTAGGCATGGTCGCTACCGTGCTGTGGCGGCGCGGGCGCACCCAAACCGCCGCGGCCGGCCTCGATGACTTCGTCGCCCGCGTCGACGCCGGCCTCGCCCGCCGGCGCGAAGACGAATGACCATCCTGCTGGCCGTCGGGCTTTTCGCCGGCCTCGCCTTCACCATCTGCTGGGCCACCGAACCGCTGTGGCGCCGGCCCGGCGACAGACGCCGCCAATCGGCATCCGGCGCCGAACCAGCCGCCGTCGCCGACGCCGCCCTCCAGGTAGACGTCCTCGAGCAGGACCTCCTGGAAGGGGTCATCGCCCCAGGCGATTTCGCCAGCCAGCGTCAACGTATCCGCTACGACGCCGCCGCCGCCCTCGCCATCGCCGAAGCTTCCGAGCGCACCCTTGACGGCCTTATTGAAACCCGCGTAGCCGGGCTGTCCGGCGTCCTGGAGCCGGCGACCGACTCCGGTGCAGACCCGTGGCTCGAACCCTCACAGATGGGGTCCGACCGCCGGACCCGCCTCTGGTTCGCCGGCGGCGGCGCCGTCGTCGTCGCCTTCGCCGGGCTGCTCACCGGGCTGGTGTTGCTCGCCAACTCGGCCGGTCGCCAGGAAGCGATCTCCGAACTCGCGCTGGCCGACTATCGCTCCCTCGCCTCCGCCAGCGGTTCATCGAACGAGCTCATCCTCCTCCACGCCGGCGGGCTCATGCGCAGCGCCGACGGGGGCCGCACCTGGCAGGAAAGCGCGATGCGGATGGAAACCAACACGGTAACGCCCGTCGCCGACGGTTTCCTCGTCGCCGGTAACGGCATGGTCTGGTCCGGTAGCGACGGTGGGATCGTCGCCATCGACATCGCCCAGGCCGGCATGGTCGTACCTCTGCGAGCCCTCGCCTCCGACGCCGCCAATCCGAACCGCGTCGCCGCCGTCGATTCCACCGGCGGGATGTTCTTCAGCCAGGACGGCGGCTTTTCCTGGGAGCGTCTCCCCGCCTCCGCGCCGGTGTCCACCTCCGCCCTGACCATCATGGCCGACCGGCAACTGTTCTTCCTATCCACCCTGGATCGGGGCGTTCTTGCCGGCGACGGGACCACCGGTTGGGCCAGCGCGAACGGATTCGTCAACGGCGCCCTGCCGACCGTCCGCATCAACGACATCGGCTACGACCCCGACAGCGGAGACACCTACGAAGACCCCTCCGGTCGCCGTTTCCGGGGTGCTATCTACGTCGCCACCGACGTCGGTCTTTACAAGAGCGTCGACGCCGGCGGTTCCTGGCGTGGACTCGGCCTTCCCGGCGACATCGCCGTGCTCGACGTCTCCGCCGGCGGCCCCGCCGCTGTCACCGTCATCGACTCAAGAGGCCGCACCTACCGCAGTCTCGATGGTGGAGTTACTTGGCCGGCCTCCGAGTAGCCCTGCTCGCCCTGGCGATCCTGTTCTTGGCCCCGTCCGTGGTGCTCGCCGAGGATCACGGCGTCATCGCTGGCACGCTGGAGAATCGCACCCCCGGCGGCACGATCCCGGCCGGCTCCACCGTGACCCTGCGAGTGTTTCGCGGGCATGAGTTCGACCGCTACGAGACCGTTGTCAGCTCCGCCGACGGTAGCTTCGTTTTTTCCGGGTTGGGTACCGGCCCCACCTCCGCCTACCGCGTCCTGGCCGAATTTCAGGGAGGCCTGTTCGCTGGTGACACGATCGCCTTCGCGAACGAGGATTCGGTGCAGGTCGTAGTTCCTGTTTACGAAACCGTCACCGCCGACCCCGGCCTGCGAACCACCCAGCATTCCCTCGTGCTCACCTCCGGCGGCGACCGCTCCCTCGGCGCGCTGCACGTCGTCACTCTCGATCTGCCCGGACACCACGCTCTGATTGTCGGCGGCGATGCCGGGCCGGCCATCGAGTTCGTCACCCGGCCCGAGGTGACCGATTTTCGAGCGCTGCAAGGATTTGCAGTCGCCGAGCTTGAAGGAAATCCTTCCGGGTTCTACGTGACGATGACCGTGACCCCGGGAGCTAATCAATTCACCTTCTCCTACGTCTCCCCCTGGGACCCTGGAGGCATGGAACTGGCCGTCGGTGCCCGTCCGGCCATCGGCGCATTGCAAATTCTGACCCCCGCCGGCGACCTGGTGGTGGAGGGCGATTCCGTCCGTCCCGGCGAAGAGCTCGATTTCGACGGGATGGGCCTGGAAAGCTGGTTCGTGGACGCTCCCACTCCCGGGGCGTTCAACTTCGTGTGGTTGCGCGAACCGCGCAGCTTCGGCCCCCTTGCGGCCGTTGGGCGCGTCCCCGCCGGAGTCTGGGGCGGCGTGGGCGTCGCCGTATTCGGGCTGGTCCTGGCCTTCAGCGCCTGGCGGGCGCCGACCCTTCGCCCCACCTCCCGTCCCGATGACGAGGCCGCCGTGAAGCGTCTTCTAGCCGAAATCGCCGATTGCGATCGCGAATCCGACGTCGGCTCACGCTCCGAGCTCACCGATCGCCGTCGAGCCTCCGCCAAACAGGAACTGCTCGAACTTCTGCGGGCCGACGCCAGACTGCAACGCTACCTGGAGGAATAACGGCAGCGGCCTTCTGCCTCCGGATTTCCGTTGCCCTGGCGCCCGGCTTCTGATTGCATGATACTGCCGCATGCTACCGGGCGCCGGGGTCTAACCCTGACCCCATCAAAGGAATCTGCCTGATGAGCGGCCCCATCCGAGTAACCGTCTGGAACGAGTTTCGACACGAACGGAACGACCCCGCTGTCCGTGCCGTTTATCCCGACGGCATCCACTCCGTTATCGCCGGCTTTCTCAACCAAATGGACGGCGTCGAAGCGCGCACGGCCACCCTGGACGAACCTGAGCACGGTCTCACCCAAGAGGTGCTGGGCAATACCGACGTGCTCACCTGGTGGGGCCACCTGAACCATGAAGACGTCTCCGACGAAGTCGTAGAGCGCGTCCATCATCGCGTTATCAACGGCATGGGCCTGATCTGCCTGCACTCCGCCCATCTGTCCAAAATATTTCGGAAGCTCATGGGGACCGATTGCATGCTGCGCTGGCGCGAGGCCGACGAGCGCGAGCGGGTCTGGGTACTGGAACCCGCTCACCCCATCGCCCACGGACTCGGCCCGTACTTCGAGATACCGGCCAGCGAGATGTATGGCGAACGCTTCGACATTCCCGCTCCCGACGAGCTGATTTTCATGAGCTGGTTCCAGGGAGGCGACGTGTTCCGCGGCGGCTGCTGTTACCGACGGTCGCTGGGACGGGTTTTCTATTTCAGCCCCGGTCACGAATCCTTCCCCATCTACTATCAGGATGAGGTCCAGCTGGTTATCGGGAACGCCGTCCGTTGGGCCGCCCCGTCCGGCGTCGATTGGCCTCTCCAGGGAAACACTCTTCCCCTTGAGGACATACCCGGCTACGAGCCGCCCGACTTCGCGCAGAAGATCTAATTCCCAGGAAGTCCCCATGGAGACACGTAAGCTCGGCCAGACCGGAATCGAAGTAACCCGCCTGGGATTCGGCGGCGCCCGAATCGGACTGAATCACGCCACTCAAGAGCAAACGACCGAGCTTCTGAACGGCATGCTCGACCAGGGCATCACTTTCATCGATACGGCGTCCGGCTACCTGGAAAGCGAGCGGATGATCGGCAACGCGATCGCCGGCCGGCGGAGCGAATTCATCCTCGAAACGAAAACGCCGACCGACGGCGGCGGCGGTTCCGGCCCTACCTGGTCCAAGGAATCGATCACCGCCGCGATCGATGGATCGCTGAAAGACCTGCAGACCGATTATCTGGACATAGTGCTCTTGCACAGTTGCGACGCCTCCGTCCTGCGATCCGGGGAGGCGGTGGAGGCGCTTGCGGATGCCCGCGCCGCCGGCAAGACGCGCCACATCGGCTACAGCGGCGACGGCCAGGACGCGTTGGTGGCCATCGAGATGGGTGTGTTTTCGGTCTTACAGACCTCGTTCAACGTCGTCGACCAGAGCGGTATGGACGATGTCATCGCGGCAGCTTCTGCCGCCGGGATGGGAATCGTGGCTAAACGACCGATCGCCAACGCCGCCTTCGCCAAGGAAGAGTCGCCCTACGGGTATGCGGACGAGTACTGGTCACGCGCCCGCTCGCTGGCGATGCCCGCGGGCGCCCCCGACGACCGGCTTGAGCTTTCCCTGCGCTTCACCCTGTCGATGGGCGCGATCGACACCGCAATCGTTGGCACAACCCGCCTGGAGCACGCGCTGAGTAATATCGAGATCGTCGAAAAAGGTCCGCTACCCGCGGCAGTCGTAGCCGATCTGCGTCGGCAATTCGCGGAGCATGGCGACGCCTGGGAGCAACTGGGCTAGAGCGCGACCGTTCAGACCAGCCCGATGTGGTGGTTCGACAGCCGCTCAAGGCCATCGGCGGTTACCAGGTAGTTGTGCTCGATCCGCACCCCGTGGAATGACGGATCGTAAACGCCGGGCTCGAACGTTATGACCATTCCCTCCACCACGGGCTCCTCGTTGTCCGGGATAAAGTCGGGCGGCTCTGGATGCTCCAGGCCCAGGCAATGGCCGGCATGGCCTCGCAGGGACCAGTTCGGGTCTGCGGCCCTGAGGGCTTCGTCCTGAGCCACGAAGAAGTCTTTCGCCCGGACGCCAGGCCTGCATATCGCCTCCGACGCCGCCAGCGCCACCCGGGCTGCGACCATCGCTCTCTCCTGGTCCGCCGATGGGGCCCCTCCCACGTTCAGCGTATTCGTGATATCGCAGCGATACCCGGCAACGTATGGAAATAAATCCAAGAGCACATTGTCGCCCCGCTCCATTACCCGTTCGCTCGGCGCCCCGCCGGAGCCGAGTTCGGGTCCAGACTTGAAATCGCACATCATCACCAAAGGTTCTCCCGCGGTCAGGGTCCCGTCACACACGATCCTGGAATAAAGTTCCAGCTCGCTCATGCCCGGCCGCAGGTTGTCCCGCGCCGAGGCGTGCATCGCCTCGCCCACCCGAATCGCCGCCCGGATTAGCTCCAGCTCGTCCGCGTCCTTAACCGCGCGGAGTGAACTGATCAGCGGCTCGACATCGATCACTTCACCGGCCGCGCCGGCGACAACCGCTGGAATCGCCGATGTCTCCGTCCCGATGGCGCCGAGTCCCCGGGCGGAAATCGCTCCGGCCGCCGCCTCGGCTGCCGCCTGATACCCGCTGAATGCGGAAGAATCCACCTTCCACGACCCCTCTACCACGGCGTCCGCGTGGTGGGACTCACGCAGGCGTCCCCACCCATCGTTAATCAGCGTGGTCTCGCCCGAGCGCTCAATCAACAGGAAGTAGGCCGCCCGCATCTTTAGGGTGTTCGGGCTTGCCATGTACCCGGAAAAGTACAGGACGTGCTCACGGCGGCAAACTAGTACCGCCTCAATCCTTTCGTCCAACCTGTCCAAGAGCCGCCCCACTCGGGCCCTGCAACCGGCTGCGCTGAGCATCGAACACTTCCAGGTGACTAATTCGTTAGGTGCCGCGCACCCATGATCGCGACCCCTGTTCGGGGACGCAAGCTATTCCCAAGACGTTACCTAGCCCGGCTGATTAGCCGGCGCGCTGCTGATACGCTGGAACCCCGCCCTTCACCGCCTCTAACTAGTCGGCTCCTACTAGACCCGGTTGTTAATACTCTCAAGACCCGCGAACCGTTCTGAAAGCTAGTCGTTCGGCCGGCCGGCTTCGTCCTTCTCCCACGGCACCACGTCCCCCGTCTCCAGGAACCAGCGCAGGATACGATCCTGTAGTTCCATTTGGACGCCCGCATGCTCCGGCCGGTCGATCAGGTTGTGAAGCTCGTCAGGATCGTTTTCCATGTCGTACAGCTCGTCCGTGTCCTCCAGACGGCTTATGTACTTCCATTCGTGCGTGCGAACCATGGCCGACTTGCAGACGGCCGCCGGATTGTCCGTCTGGATACGGGCCTTTTGGTAGTACACAAAGTCCTCGCCCGGCCGGTCCTGTTTCATTTCCAGGCTCTGCGTCTCGTGCGGACCGTGCCCGCCCTCGGCGAAAACAGCGGCGCGGTGTTCGCTCGTCTCTCCCCGCAGAAGTGGTAGTAAGCTACGCCCGAACTGGTCGTGTTTCAGCTCCACCCCTGCCAGCTCCAGGATCGTGGGAGTGAGATCGATGGTCTCCGCCATCGCGTTCGTCAGCGGCTGTGCATCAAGGCCAGGCACCCGAATGGCCAGCGGGACCCGTGACAGGCAGTCCTCCATCCCGCTCGGCCACTTTTCCGTCAATCCGTAATCCGCGACATAGTCCCCGTGATCCGAAAAGAAAAAAGTGGCGGTCGAATCCCACAACCCGTTGCGCTCCAGTGCCCCAATCACCTCGCCCAGCTGATCGTCGATTCGGGACACCATCCCGTAGTACGTGGCCACAACCTCCCGCAGCTCTTCGGGCGTGAACTGGTCAAGTCCGTAGGAGCGGTGAATTTCCTCGTAATACTTCGGCTTCCCCGCGTGATCCGCCGGCAGCGGCGTCGGTACCGCCTCCCGGTCGTACATGGAGAAATACGGTTCCTCAACCCAATACGGAGGGTGCGGGAAAAACAGCGGCAGGTAGAGGCAAAAGGGCTCCGGCGGATTCGAGTTCAGGAAGTCGAGTGCGCCGTCGATCCACTGGCGGTCCCAGTCGTTGGCTTCCTTTATCGGACGCTCGCCGTAGTAGAGAGTGCGGAACCACGGATCGTCCCGGTCGACAGGGTTGGTGTCGATTGCCCGGCGCCGGTCGTAGTCGACCGTCCCTCGAAAACTAACGCTCGACGGGACGCTGGCGTCGGCCAGCAAATGATTTTTCCCCCAGAATTCGACGTGATAGCCCGCTTCTTTTAGGTAGCGGAACACGTTCGGTTCATCCGGCTGCAGCAGGTACCACAGCGTCCGGTGCCCCCGAACGTGCGGATACCAGCCCGTGAACATACACACCCGCGACGGACTGCAAACTGTGTGATTGACATAAAAATGATTGAATGCCGTGCCCTCGGTCGCCAGGCGGTCCGCGTTCGGGGTGCGGATGACCTCATTGCCGCTGTAGCCGACACAATCCCAGCGGAGCTCGTCCGGCATGAACATGACCATGTTCGGTGGTTTTGAGGGCATTCCCCATCTCCGATTGATATAGGCGCCCGGCGCCTCCCGGCCACTCTCAAATTCGCAAGAATGGCTCCGCTCACGGAGCCTCTGCTCGCTCAAGCCAAATTTTAGACGATGTCTGCCGACTCCGTTCCCGGCAAGCCCGGCATGCCACCAACGGACCAGAGAGATCGCCAGCTGCCGGTGAAGTCGCCTAGACGCGCTCCGGCTTGATCATCCGGCCGCGGATCATCCACTCCGCCACATAGCTGTTTCCCTCGGCGTCCGCAGCGAGCCCTTGCGGGCTGTTGAGCCGGTCTTCTCGCAGGCGCGGTGTACGCATCGGGCGGCCGCCTCCGTCAAGCGCATTCGGCCAGCCCTCCTGCGACGAAATTTCCTTGTTCACTCCGATATGCCCCACCTCGTTCCCATCACTATCAACAATTCCTAGGTGTGCCATCAGGTCGCCGATAACCAGCAGGTCTCCCAACGCCGCGAACGCGCTGGATCTATCTAAAACTCCTTCACCAAGACCCGCTTAAATTTCCCCTCAAGATCGAAGATCTGCACGCGGTGATTGGACCGCTCCGCCACCAACAGTTCCGGGTCGGCTCCCCGGTAATCGATGAAGATTCTGTGCGGGCAGTTAAACAGCCCGGCTTCGTCGGTTCCATCGAGCGTCTGCAGTAGCTCGCCGTCGGCACTGTATCGATGCACGAGGCTGGCGCCATCGCCGTTGACGAGCGTGACTTCGACGAGTTCGCCACTTTTGACGATCAAATCGGGGTTGATCTCGCCATCGATTGCTCCTCCGTCGCCGATGAAAACCAGACGACTGCCGGAAATGCCGGTTCGTACACTGAACACAATATCGGGAGCGCCGTCGGCCGCACCGTTATCCGGTTCATCGCTTTTGATCTGATTCTGGGTAGTAGTTTGGACTTCTTTTTCTTGATCGGGAGCGGGGCCGGCCGTGGCCGAACCTGCGCCGACAACCTCCCGGCTGTCAGCTGCGTTGGCTACCGAAAGACCGTTCTGATCGCAGGCGGCTGCGACCGTGGACAGTCCCATTAATTCCGCACTCCCAAGCAAAACGCGTCTGGATACAGGTATGGCTATCGTCTCCGTTTGATGAAGTCGATGCTCACAATGTCCGTAGTCAAATCGGACTTCGTCCCTACGGCCGATATGAAACCGGACCTATTCAGGACTTCGCCCCCCGGACTACATCCCGAATACTGGCGACCAAGCATCAACGCTTTGCCTGCCCTTTGTGACGAACATCACAAACTTGTAACAGCTACAACACTTCAGCCGTGATATTGGTCCATCATCTCACTTACCTGTATCGCCCGGGCCAATCTGGGGTTCTAAATCGGGACCCAAATCTCGCGTTGAACTCGGGGCGTCATTCTTCAAGTCGGGTTCGGAGCGCGCGGTGCAGCTCACGCCACGGGGCGATCGCTTTCGATTTACGTGATCTTGTGGACTTGCGTCGTGGCCTCTGGTGACCCGCGTGGGAATCGAACCCACAACCTATTGATTAAGAGTCAATTGCTCTGCCAATTGAGCTAGCGGGCCGCAGAGAAGATAGCAGATTTAGAACCGCCCGCAGCCGGAATGACTATGGCTTTATCAGCATTCGTCGACCTCGGATTCGCCGCGCTTTTCGGGGACAGTCAGCCACCGGCTATATCTTGAGGCTCGTCTTGATCTTCAGGGCCAGTTCCTGGTCGGAATTAGACTGCACGGACAGTTCAACGAATTCCTCTGGAGTTAGGGCAAGCTCACCGAGCACCCGCAGGTCGATGGGTCACGGATAGATATATTCGTCAATCGTGCCGTCGTACTTCGCCCGCGCCTTGTCAGCCATCCGCGAGATCCACGGAAGTCCCGCCACCACCACATCCCTGGCTCGAGGCCGAAATGGATCTACCGACATGATCTGCCGCCCTTAATCGCTCGCGGTATCTCTACGTGCCGTCATTGTATTCCAGGTGAGGTGAGGTGAGGTGAGGTGAGGTGAGGCAGGCGCGAAGCGAATCCCCTACCTGACCTGGGCCCAGCGGCCGGTGCACGATCGCCAGCAGTTCGCGATCGCCGCCTCTCACCGTCCCGCGTCCATGAGTTCCGCCTCCGGCTGCCGATCTACCTGTCGGGTTTACGTCGCCCGTCCGGTCCAGCGCCCGCAACAGTAGCAACAGGTGATGCAAATCGAGCTGGACCGCGATTTCGTCTCCCGACTCCGCTGCCCCGGCCATATCGCTGTAAAAGCTGGCCGTCGCAGAGTCGAACAGGGTCATGTACTCGCATCCATTACGGCCCGATCCCGTAGCGATCCCATAGCGAACCGCTCGGCGTTCACGCCACTCAGCACCCAGAATAGAAAGATCAATTATGTACGCTCGGCCGTTTGCTAGGACGATGTTCGAGGCGCTGCAATCCAAGCTCCCGTGGCTCCATTCGCCAATGGTCAAGAGTTCGATCGCATCGTCCAGCGCACGGTTCCAGCGATCGGTGTGGCCCGGCCGAACAAACCATGGAGGTCCGACCTTAAGCTCCAAAATGTCTTCACGCAGACGTGACTGTAATTCCTTTGTTACCCGTTCTCGCCGGTTCCCTGCTTGCATCTTGGTGAGGCCTCTAAACGCGAGGTCTACGGCGATCAGCGCGCGGACGACCGCCCGACGTCCCTCCGGTCCGATCGTGCCGCTTTGGAGTCGTGACTCAAGGGTGTCTCCCGGTAGCCATTCGGTGGCAGTCGCTCCCACGGCCGCGTCGGAAGCGATCAGTTCCGGGACCGGGCAACCGAGCCCGTGCAATTGGCGCAGGGCCGCCGCTTCCGTAGCGAGAGCGTCCCCGTCAGCTCCGCGACGGTCGTCGTCCAAAAAGAGTTTCAGCAGGCGCTGTGTGCCCTTGCGGTCTTCCACCTGATACACGCTCCTGCACGCAGACGTCTCAGCCGCGGCCGGTGCGATTGAAACCGGCTCGAAGTCCGGCATGAGGCGCCGACAAACGTCGGCGACCTCTCCATCCAGAGACATCGTCTGCCCTGGATCACTCGAACCCATAGTCAATATCCGTTCGAGTGACCGAACCGGCATTAATCGATATGGCGGCAAGCACATCTTCCGGTCGGCAAGACGCACCCTCTCCAGCCCGAAGCCGCATCGCGATCATGGCGGGCGGCCGCCATTCCAGGTCCAGCACCGCCGAGCGGATATCGACCTGACGACTGCGTTCGCCGCGCCGAATTTCGATCTCCAGCGCCGGGAGCCCGAGAAACTCTTTCACCAATTCATCCACGCCGCCGTCGGGATCATCCAACAAAACCTGATAACCGGCTGACCGCGCCGAAGCCATCAAAGAAGGGGGCTTGCCCGGCAACTTCTCGACGTCCAGGACCGCGATCCCAGCCGGAAGATTTTGATTGAGCCCCCTGATTAATTTCCCGGCGTCGACCAACCCATCGACCCGGATGTCGAGCAGTTCGTCGCGAGCGGCGTAACCCACCGGCACCGGCGGACCGAAGTGAATCATTGGCCTCGGCGAGTATCCACCGGTGAACGAAACAGGAACTCCCGCTCGTCGAAGTGCTCGCTCCCATACCGACATGAGGTTGCGATGCGATAGATAGCGAGCCGCATCCAGTTTAGAAAAACGGATACGGACATAAAGGGTTTCATCCGTGGGTGGCTCCATTTCGTAAGCATAGGATGCGCCGGGATGGTACCCAAACCGCGTCATCCATTTAGCCGGAGATCCAGCGATGCAAATCAATCGGCACCACGTTCCCCAAGGCAACACTTGACATAAGTCTCGGATTCCGCAGAATCGTGTAGTACCGCTCCATTGTCCCGTCGAAACCGGGAGTTCGGCAGGTATTGGTTCTCAATCAGAACTACGAACCGCTCAACCTCTGCGCTGATCGGCGGGCCTTCGTGTTGGTGGACAAGGGCAAAGCGGAGATTCTGGAGCGGTTCCCACACGACATCCCCTCTGCCCATACGTTTCATCCCCGGGTGTCGGTGATTCGCATGATGTATTACATCAAGCGTCCCCGGCCGGTCGTGAAACTAACCCGGCGAGAGGTTTTCGCCCGGGACAATTACACCTGCCAGTACTGTGGCCGACGGGAATCCGACTCCACCATCGACCACGTTTACCCTAAGTTTCGGGGTGGGACCCCCAGCTGGGAAAACTTAGTCACTTCATGCAAGCCGTGCAATCGCCGCAAAGGTGGCCGCAGTCCCCGGGAAGCTGGCATGCCACTGCGGCGGCGACCTAGGCATCCGGTGGTTACGCCGGGACGGATGATCCTTCGGCGCGCCAACGGGCACATTCACGGATCGTGGGAGCCGTTTCTGTTGCCAAACGTGCGACGGGCCGGCTAGACCCGCCGGGTTCATCCCGCCTGGGTAAGTTCGATCCCGGTGAAAAAGTGCTTCAGGATAGCTTCGTAATCCTCTCCAGCGAGAGCCATCCCCTGGGCTCCCCACTGACTCATGCCCACTCCGTGGCCCACACCTCGCCCGCGGACAATGATCTGCGCAGGGACCAGGATTTCCGTCGTAAAGACCGCTCCGTTGCTCAGGCGATACATTGCGGGCGCCTCGTCGAACGATATGGACCGACGATAGCCTCCGGCGCGGGACCCGGTGGGAGCGGCCGACAGCCTCCCGCCGGGGAAGCTGACAACTAATAGCTCCCGCGATTCGTCCGCCGTGGACACATCGAAATTCGTGCTTTTCACTCCCAGGGCATAACGGATTTCGTCCCGGTAAATCGTCAAAACCACGGGCCGACCTCGTATTTCCACGGCGGTGGCTCGTCCACCGCCGTCATCGGCAATGACGCTCACCCCTTCCAAGCTGGTCAGGTCATATCCCCGATGACGCAGATCGGCGAGCAGCTGCGACGGCGTCAGCGCCAGTTCCCATTCGTAGTCGTCCGCCGCCCAGCCAGATTTCAGGGCCAGGTTGTCGAACGGCGATTCGACCGAACGTAAATAGGGCACGAAGTTGGACCACACGTCTTCCGAAGCGGCTGTTTGGCCGCCCATGTTGGCGCTGTACACAGCGTCGATCGGGTCGCCTTCATAAGTCGCGATAATCCCACGCGTTGCCTCCACCGCCTCACGCACCCACGGCGTTTCGGACTGGATACCCCGGTAAGCCTGACATGCCGTGGAGTCGCAAATGTCAAAAGCGGCGTTGGGGTCGACCTGCCGCAGGGCGTAAGTTCGGGCGGCCACCGCCTGCGCCTTTAGCGCTTCCAATTCCCAGCCCGACGGCATCTCGCTCCCCACGACCGAGTACAGATATTCCTCGAGTGGGAGGACGTTGGTAACCACGTATCCCGCGCCCGCCGGTTCCAGCCGGAGATCCCCGCGATAATGTCGCCCGTTAAGCGAAATCGTGGTACCGGCTTCTGCCGCTGCGATGAATTCCAGCGGGACCGGCTCCGTCCCGACCAGGGTGGAGTTAACCGAAATGTGCCAACCGGCCCGGGCAACACCCGGCAGAACATCAAATTCGGCTCGCAATATGCGGCGAACGCGTTCGGCGGATCGGCGCGAACTAAAGACCCCGGCAGTCTCTGAACCGCCGTCACGGCGGCTACCCTCTACCTCCTGCAATAGAAATGGAGCATTGGCCGGAACCGCAAGACGCCATCCGACAGCCCCAACGCTTACGGTAGCCTCTCCCGTTGGCAGCGCGGTCTCCCGCCCGTCCACAACCAGTCTCGTGCCTTCGGGCAGTACAGCCTTAAGGTTGGCCCCCGCGACGCTCAACCGGACGCGGATTAATTCGGGGAGTTCAAGACCGTCACCAGCGCTCAGCGGTGAAACCGCCGCCGCCAAAAATACGACCGCCGCAGCTACCGCAGGGACGCTGACCCATGAAGCTGAGATACGACCGGCAAGACCGGTCTTTCTGAGACGAGTGCGGCTAGGCAGACTTCTCGGAGGAGGCGGTTGAAGACTTCGTTTCCTCACCGTCACCGTCGGTCGAGCTGCTGGCCATGACGTCCGCGGACCCCTCACCATCTTCGTCTTCTTCTCCGTCGGGACGAGCCTGCTCGCGGAACTCACGAATGCTTTTACCCAAGGCTCCACCCACCGTGGGTAGTTTGCCCACTCCGAAGATAATTATCACGATCACCAGAATGATGACCAGTTCCAGTGGGCCGACGCCGCTAATAAATGGCAATGTGTTTTCCTTTCAGGATGTATTCCGCCCGAGATTAACAGCAATAACCGTTGCGGACGACGAGCTGGTTGTCAGTTCTACTTTGACTGCAGCCGACCCCGATTATACCGCCACCCCGGCCGCGGGTGGCAAGGAAGTGCGTTCCCGGCATGGAAAGTTGAAGCGTCGCGCTTCCGATACCGGTTTCATCCCATCGGTTCAATGACGGAGAATCCAAAATCCAGCAATATCGCAGCGTCGTCGAAATGGTGCTCACTCCCCAGGACGACCACCAACAGCCGGCGACCATCCCGCTGAGCCGCGGCGATTAGGGTATAGCCCGCCGCCCGCGTTCTGCCGGTTTTCACCCCGAAGGCCCCCGGATATTCCGTCAACAGCCGGTTCAGATTCGTCGGACCGAACCAACCGTGCTCGGGGTTACTCTCAATAACGTGGCTCGGAGTGGCCACGATTTGCGCCAACAGCGGTTGGTCTATGACCAGGCGACGACCAAGCACCGCCATGTCGTATGCGCTCGAGTAGTTGTCCGGGCCGTCAAATCCGGCCGGGTTCGCAAAGTGCGTATCGGCCAGTCCAAGTTCAGTGGCAAGCTCATTCATCGCCGCCACAAAGTGTTCTTCGCCTCCCAAACTCTCAGCCAGAGCGGCCGCCGCGTCGTTACCAGAATCGAGCAGCAGCCCGTACAGCAACTCCTCGACCGTCAGAGTCTCCCCGGGGAT
>Ga0115002_10004589_pt1 | contig 16644 bp, 13 predicted proteins | sample ArcticOcean_MG_C_8_FD_89576 | JGI IMG/M metagenome (GOLD analysis project Ga0115002, IMG submission 89576) | Marine microbial communities from western Arctic Ocean - ArcticOcean_MG_CB11_86 | ecosystem: Environmental > Aquatic > Marine > Oceanic | place: Arctic Ocean: Canada Basin | collected... | reverse complement strand
TAAAAGATCTACTTTCGATAACTCTCCCTTTTTAAAATCTAATATTTTATAATCAAATGTTGCAAATCCTTGAGAAATTGACTTTAACGTATCATAAAATCCTGAAACTAGTTCCAATAAAGGTACTTTATATATAATCTTAACCCTTTCGGAACTAAGAAAAGAAAGATCTTCCTGCATCCCTCTAGATTCTGTTAAAAGCTTTAAAATATTTCCTAAATATTTTTTTGGAGAAATAACTACAACTTCTGCTATTCTTTCTCTTATTTCATTTATGTCAGTAAATTTTGAAATGTCTGAAGGATTCTTTATTAAAATTTTTTCACCGCTGTTTCTAATAATTAGTACTTCGACCGTCGGAGGGGTAACGATTAATGATAAAGAGTACTCTCTTTCGAGCCTCTCTACTACTATTTCAAGATGTAATAACCCTAGAAATCCACATCTGAATCCAAAGCCAAAAGCACTTGATGATTCTGGTTCAAAGAAAAAACTAGAATCATTTAATGAGTACTTATCCAAGGCATCTCTTAGCTTTACGTATTCATCAGCATCAGATGGAAAGACACTAGAGTAGACATTTGGATTAATAGATTTGAAACCTTCTACAACACTCTTTTGACTATCTGAAATGTTTACAATTGTCTCTCCAACATTAAAATCTGCAAGCTCTTTTGATCCTGTAATAATATAACCGACCTCTCCTGGTCCCAATAGTCTTATAGGTTTCATTCCTAAATCAAAAATTCCCACTTCTATAGGGGAGATAATATTACTTCTATTTGCTAACATATAGTCTTTATTCGCTTCGATCGTCCCATTGAAGATTCTTACTGAAGCAATGACCCCTTTATAAGAGTCAAAATATGAATCGAAAATTAATGCTTTTAAGTCATCTCCTTCTGACTTTTCTAGAGTAACTTCTTTTATTACCCTTTCAAGTAAGCTTTCTACTCCCTCACCAGTTTTGGCAGAGATAAAAGAAATCTCGTCTATTTCTGCACCAATCAAATCAACAATTTGGTCTGATACTGAATCAACGTCTGCATTAGAAGAATCAATTTTATTAATCACAGGAATAATATGTAACCCCAGCTCTATTGCCTCATATGCGTGTGCTAAAGTTTGTGCCTGAACTCCTTGGGTCCCATCAACTAAAAGTATCGCCCCTTCACATGCAATAAGAGCTCTCGATACCTCGTAAGAAAAGTCAACGTGACCTGGGGTGTCAATCAAATTGATTTTGTATTGTACGCTTTTATACTCATACTCTAGACTTACTGGTTGAGATTTTATAGTAATCCCCCTCTCTCTCTCCAATTCCATAGAGTCAAGTATCTGGTTTTCATGTTCACCTGGATTAACTAAACCTGTTATCTCAAGAAAACGATCAGCCAAAGTTGACTTCCCATGGTCTACATGGGCAATAATTGAAATATTTTTTATATTTTCTACAGTTATCATTTTTATTAAGTTACTATTTTCTACTGAAAGCTTAACTATGGCAAATAATAACTCACAAAAAAAGAGAAATAGACAAAATATTAAAAGAAATGCTTCGAATAAGTCTATCAAGTCTGAGCTGAAAACAGCATTAATTGAAGCTCAAAATGCGCTTGACTCAGATAATGAAAATAAAGAAGAAATTATTAAAGAAGCTGTAAAAAAAATTGATAAAGCTTATTCAAAAGGGGTAATCAAATCAAATTTTAGGGATAGAAAAAAATCGAAACTCACTTCTACAAAGTAAAAGTACACTTTTTAATCTATTAAAGGTAAGTCAAGGAGATAAGTGCTCGTTTGGAATTATCTGGTTCAAAATCTCTAGAGTTAATATCATCTATTTTCCACATTAACTTAACAAGTTTTGATGCTTTCTCTTCATCAAAAGCTCCTAACCTTCTTTTTGCAACATCATATTTAAAATCTACTTTCTCTCCCATAAGCTTTGATAATTTGTCTGGATTTTGAATTTCTAGCATCAAAAATCTTAATAGATCCTTTTCTAGCAAATTCATTAAAAAACGGAAATTATTTTCATTAGATGAAAAATAAATTAAATCCTCCTCATTGAACTTTCGTGATTTATCAAATATGGAGTTAACCAAATTCCATGGAGTAGTTTCTTTACTAAGGTCAGCTATAGTAAGTAACTCAATATCATTATCGTATATCAATTCAGATGAAGATACAGAAGTATTTTTAGTAATTGTACCCAAAATATTAATTTTGTTTTCTGTAAGAAAAATTAGATCTTTTTTCTTAAGTAATGAATCTTCTATTATGTAACAGATGGAATTTCCAAATAATGAGGCTTGGCTATTCGTTAAAATTTTAGTCTGTTTTCTATCTATCTTTTTAATCTCACCATCCAATGGAATGCCCAAATCGCGGAAACCAATAAGAGCTATCGGCTTATCAGAAATTATTAGCTTAATCATATAACAAAATTTAGTAATTTATTTTCTATAAAAATAATTCTTTTAGTATCTTCAATAATAATTTCTGGAAGTAGTTCTTCTGCAAATAATATAGCCTGTTCTTCTGTTATATTGAAATCAACTATTTTTGCAGCTTTCTTTTTACCATTAATTTGAATCACCAATTCATATGTCTTATCAATAAGAAAGTTCTTATCTATCTTCGGCCATCTATCAAAGACTTTTTCTCCTAATGTTTTTTCTAATAGTTCAGATGAGAGGTGCGGAGCTAAAGGATACAATAAACTGAGAAAATCTAGTATCAATGAATTCTTGCTTTTTTCAGATATATTATTTTTTATCTTTAAATATTCAGACACAGAGTTGTTAAATTTCATTAAGTCAGAAACAATTGTATTGAACTCAAATCCTTCTATATCTTTAGAAACTGCTTTTATTGTTTTATTTAACTCTATCATAAGTTCTTCTGTTTTTTCATCGTCCCTATCTGAACTCTTTATTGTAGAAATAGCATTTATGTTGTCCCAAAGCTTATTTAAAAATCTCTTTGTGCCCTCTATCCCTCTATCATTCCATTCAACTGAATCTGAGGGTGGACCCATAAATAAATGATAAAGCCTTAAAGAATCCGCACCATGACTCTCGAAATAGGCTTCTGGGCTAACAGTATTCCCTTTTGATTTTGACATTTTGGAACCGCCAAAATTTATCATACCCTGAGCAAATAGATTTTGAAAAGGTTCTGAAATATCTATTAACCCTATGTCTCTTAATGCTTTAACAAAAAATCTAGAATATAACAAATGAAGTATTGCATGTTCGACTCCTCCAATGTACTGATCAACAGGTAACCACTCTCCTATTGTTTTGGAATCAAAAGGATATTGCTCAGATTTTGGAAAAAGATACCTCATGTAATACCAACTCGAGTCAACAAAAGTATCCATCGTGTCAGTTTCTCTTGTTGCAGGGATTCCACAACTGGGGCAGGCTGTATTAACAAATTCATCAACTTTACTCAAGGGAGATCCTTCATTATTAAGATAATCATCAATCTCAGGCAGCTTGACGGGAAGGTTCTTATACTCTTCAGGAATCAAGCCACAAGATGGACAGTTGATGATAGGAATCGGGCAACCCCAATACCTTTGCCTACTAATTAACCAATCTCTAAGTCTGAATGTATCTAAATCTTTTCCAATATTTTTCTCTTTTAGCCAATCAATAATCTTCTTTGAAGCTAAAGAATGTGATCTTATTCCATTAAAGTGTTCTGAATTAATTAAGAATCCTTCATCAATAAAAGCTTCCTCCAATTCTTGTTGCTGGCTATCTTTGGATATGACCTGAAGAATATCAATCTTGTATTTTTTTGCAAAATCAAAATCTCTTTGATCATGCGCTGGAACAGCCATAATCGCTCCAGTACCATAATTCACTAAAACATAATCTGCAACCCATAATGAGACCTCCTGGCCATTGATTGGGTTGATGACTTTTAAACCTGTATCCACTCCTGTCTTTTCATCTTTACTTGACAAGCGTTCAAATTCTGACTTATTAGAAGCCTCAGATATATACCTACTTAATTCTTCTTTATTACTTGAGAGATCAATAATATTAGAAATTAACTTATGTTCAGGAGAAATAACAGCAAAAGTAATTCCAAAAATAGTGTCAGGTCTTGTAGTAAACACGGAAATTTTTAATTTTGAACCTACAATTTCCATATTAAATTCTGCACCAGATGATTTACCAATCCAATTCTCTTGCATAGACTTAACTCGTTCTGGCCAATCACCAAGAGTACCTAAGGAATCTAAAAGCTCGTCTGAGTAATTTGAAATTCTAAAGAACCATTGATTTAGATTTTTTTGTCTAACTGTTGAATCGCATCTCTCGCATAAGCCTTCTATAACTTGTTCATTGGCTAGAACTGTCTTGCATGAGTTACACCAATTAACAGGAGCATCTTCTTTGTATGCTAAATTATTCTCATACAATTTAATAAACAAGGCTTGAGTCCATCTGTAGTAATCCTCAGAGTGGGCCGCAACTTCTCTGTCCCAATCATAAATTGAACCTAATTGAATTATTTGAGACTTCATCTTTGCAATTCTTGTTTCAGTAAACTCCCTAGGGTGGATGCCTGTCTGAATAGCGGCATTTTCAGCAGGTAAACCAAACGAATCCCAGCCCATCGGGGATAGGACATTAAAACCTTTCATTATCTTGTATCGAGTGATCACATCGCCTAATGTGTAGTTCCTAATATGCCCCATATGAAGGTCTCCAGAAGGATAAGGGTACATGCAAAGATTATAAAATTTTGGTTTATGGCTTTCTAAGTCACAGACTCCAAAATTCTCTTTACTCCAAAATTCTTGCCATTTTGTTTCAATTTTTTTATGATCATAACCCATATCAATCAAGCACTATATACTTCTTCTATCTGTAAATACATATGAATTATACTGTATGAATTTTTTATTGTCTCAATAGCATTATTGACTATGGACCCTTTATCTTTTTTACTTATATTTTTGATTAAAGTAATAATTTCTTTTAATTCTTCATTACTACTAAACAAATATCCATTTTCCTTATCAACAATAATATCACTCATTGGCTCAATATTTCTTGACACACATATGATCCCGTATGACATGGCTTCAAGTAATACAAGTCCAAGTCCTTCAGAATAAGAACTAAATACGAAAAGATTGATGGAATTAAAAAAATTACCTCTATCAGATACATAACCTAAAAACTTTATATCTTTATAATCTCCAACCTGTTTTATTCTTTTTTCATAAGCTTTTATACCAACTCCTGCAATCGCTAACTTTGCGTTAATAAAATCCGAACTATTTTCATTTTTTAGTTCTTTGAATGTATCTATTAAGTCTTCTATGCCTTTATTTTGATTCAGCCTGCCCATAAATCCTATCTTCATGTCGTTTGATGAATCAACACTGGGTCTCTCTTGAATCTTTATACCATAAGGAATGATATTTGGTTTCAATGTTTTATTTAGATCCGACATCCAGTCTTCTATACTTTTAGATATAGCTATAACTGCATCAGCTTTAAGCCATATCTTTACTAAAATTGATATTGAATATTTACGTAATATATCAACAAACCTATTTCCTTCTAAGTAAGTTCCATACTTGCCATGAACTGTGACTACCCATCTAATCTTTTCTGGTAATAATAAATTAGAAATGTAAGATAAAAAATCACTTCTCGGCGAGTGGCTATGTATGACATCAAATTTTACTTTAGATAGGTATCTTACTGATCTAAATATTGAAAATGGATTAAAGCCCTGAAGTTTCTTGGGACCATTAAATCTTACTATTTCAATATCTAATTCTTTGAAACTGTCTTCCAGAGAGAAAAAAAACTTTAAGTCCTTTCCCAGTAATATAACTGAGACATCGTGGCCATTCTCTCGTTGAAGCTCCACTAAGCTATACAGATGCGATTCGGAGCCTCCTCTTGATAAGTCGTTGATTATATGACAGACCTTCATATTAGAATATATCTCCTTTATATAAATCTGGATTAAATTTCGGGGTAACCCATGTAGATTTACTTGGAAAAACATCACCGTTTAATAATTCTTCCTTGCCAGGAGTTTTTGCAGCAAAAAAAACTATATCCAAATCTTTTTTATTATTTGGAGGGTTTGAAGAGTTCATTCGATACTTTTTTATGACCTCATCCCTATAAGAAAATCTAGCTTTTAAGTTCCTATCTCCTTTAATGAGATAGTTAGATGTTTTACCGTTTTTAAAATATGAAATATCATAGTCTTCTATATCTTTAGTAATAATTAATGTCTGATTCAAATAATCAATGAAGCTACTTTCTCTTTCAGCTAAAGAGTAGTAATGATCTTTAACTTTTATATTTTTATAATCAATAAAAATGATCGGAACTTTATTTTCTTTCTTAATAAAATATTTGTTAATTACAGAAAAGCGATGGTGCCCATCAAGGAGGACAATTTGTTTTGGAATATTGAAATTTATTCCTTTTTTTATTAAATGAATACTCTGGTTACCAAAATCTTCTGATGGAATAGTCTTAATATGTTCTATCTCTTTGTTGCTTTTATCCATAAACAAATCTATTGAGGCACAATACAAAGCTTCCTCTAGTCTAAAAACTTTCAAATCATCAATTAATCTATTCTCTTTCTCTTTAATTGTGCTTTCATGAGGAGTGATATATGAAAATAATTCTGATGTTACAGGAATTGTTAATAATAATGCCTCTGTTTTCGTTCTCTCACATTTGAGTAGGTATTTGTTCATTTGTATAGCTCTTAAGACAGGTTCTTCATGAAATTATTAATAAAATTGACTAATTTATTCACTGTAACCAGGTCTATACTGTTATAAATACTAACCCTTACTCCCCCTACACTTCTGTGACCAGCGATCCCATGAAAGTTAGATTCCTTAGCTCCAATTAGAAATCTTTCTAAAATGTCTTGGTTTTTAAAGTTAAAAACAACATTGGAAAATGATCTTGCTTCTTCTTCTACTGGTAAAATAATGCTGTCTTTATAGGTGTCTAGCACTTCATAGAGTGTATTCGCTTTTTTAATAGACTGCTTTTGAAAGTACTCAACGCCTCCTTTCATCTTGATCCATTTAATCATCTGATTAAGAACAATAATTGGAACTACAGGAGGGGTGTTGTATAGAGATGATTCATTGATATGATTATTAAAATCAAGATAAGAAGCCAATTTGTTATTAACTAATTTATCTTTTTTTCCAATTACAATAGTAACCCCTGCTGTGCCAAGATTTTTTTGTGCTCCTGCATAAGCACAAGTGATATTCTCCCAGGAAACTTTTTTTGATGCTATATCTGATGACATATCAATGACTAAGTCATCACCAATGTTATTGTAATCTTTTATTTGTACACCGTTAATTGTTTCATTGGAGGTAAGAAAAATTAGCCTACAAGAACTTTCCTTATCTAAATTAGTATTTAGAGGTACGGAAGTGTAGTTTGTTGACTCCCCATTAAATAAAACTTCTGTTTGACGAAGTTTTGACCCATCTAAATGTGTCTTATTACTCCAAGCTCCACTTACAACATACCCGAGCTTATCGTCATCATCAGAAAAGTTCATAGGTATACAAGTATTTTGGAAAGTTGCACCTCCCTGTATAAAAATAACGAAAAAGTTGCTAGGAATACCCAATACTTCCCTCAACCCCTCTTCTGACTCTAAGATAACATTGCTAAATTCTTTAGATCTATGTGAAATTTCCAAAGCAGACATTCGACTATTACTGAAATCCTCTATTTCATTAATTACAGCCTTTTTTACTTCTTCTGGGATGAATGAAGGCCCTGCACCTAAATGTATCAAATTAGTCAATATTTTCCTTATCTTTATATATAGAGTATATAATTCCAAAGATAATCCCTTGGAAAGAACTAAGTTCTTCAAATACTCCAATTAATACTGAGAACGTACCCAACATAACATACAAAAAGTACCTGCCCCTACGAAGAAAGGTATATATTTGAGTAAATATTAGGGTTACTGTAAGAATTAAGAATACCGCGCCATGAGCAACATAGTTAAAAATCAACAAGTTTTGAAGATTTATAGTTCCATATAGATAATAGGTCTCTCCTGTCCCAAAAGGATGTGATATATATCTGGTCGACATGTATTTTGGGCTAGTTCTAATTGTTAAATAATTTGCTACCAAATTTTTATTTGAAAAATATTTTGTATATTCATAATTTGCATTAACCAAACCTACCCCATTAAATGAAAAGCTACTATCTTGAATATAGTTAAAAATATTGATTCGTTCTTTGCCTAGTAGAGCCCCTAATCTATCAATATAATTAAGACTCCTATCCTGCTGTGGTTGAGAAGAACCTCCTGAAACAATTAATTCAATGCTAGTTGGAGTTACTAATCCTAAATCGTCGCCAAAAGAGATAGAACTGAATGGATTCTCAGAAGACCAATTCCCACTTTCATCCCCAGCAATAATCTCTACATCGTAAGTTGAATTAGGTGATACTTGATCAAATGTAATTCTATAACTTGTAAACTTTTCTCCTTGTGCAGGAACTTCCATGTAGGATACTCTGTTAACTAGAATTTTATAGCTCGTTACTGCAACATTATCTGTAGCATTACCCCACAAGATATCAAAAGAGTCTGCACTTACTCTAGAAAAAGATACCGGATCAGAGGTCCAGATTGGAGGTTCGGAATCGAATAGAACCGGACAATTAAGTCCTAACTTATTCACATCACATTCTCTGACGCTAGAAGCGGATCCAATAAATAAAAAGACTAAAAAGAAGAATAATGGTAGATTTTTTTTTATTTCAATATTATTAGTAATCAATGTAAGAATAAAGAGAACTAGAGATAATAGCACGACAAAAAACAGTAAATCACTTCTCGTTAATCCAATTATGTACCCAGCAATCACAGCAACTAGATAAGAAAGTTTTGATTTCGAAGTCATAGCAAGAAAAGTAAGCGGTAATAAGAAAGAAGAAAAAAATATTGGTTCTCTAAATGTACTCATAGCTCTATGATTTTCAGATATCCAAAATGTTGTCTGTTCTTCGTGGCCGTATATACCAGTTCCTGGTCTGTTTCTTGATATGTCAAAGAAATCAAAAAGTTGCCCAAAATAAATAAATATTCCAACTACTGAAAAAGCTAGAACTAGAAAAGCAATTATATTTATAGTTTTTTCAATATTTATGTTTGATTTAGCAATAAATAAAAAACATACAAAGAATGATGAGAAATTCAATAATCTCAAGAGTGTATATTGTGAAAAAAATTGATCATAAGTGTCGTAGTGAAGAAAAGAAGAAATGTTTGGAATAAACAAAACTACACACAATATTGCTACAAATTTTACTTCACTATCGAACTGGTACTTAGTTAATCTAATAATCGAAACTAATGTTATAAAAACAACTGCAATCCATGGAATAGGAATAGAGAAAACCTGCATAGAGTCTAATGAAAACAATAGGAAAAAAACTACGATAAAAGTGTAAAAATATCTACCTATTAACTTATCTAAAATACTTAACAGTTTGGCCCCCCATTACTCCATGAATTGACAACTTGGTTAATAGCATTATCTATATGGTAATTAGCCTTTGAACCTTTTATAGCTCTTTCTCGATAGTCTTCTAATAACAAGCCTCTTGAAATACCTGGTGAGAATTCAACATTATTCGCATGGTTTGGGACGTCGACTTTAATTAAATCCAAATATATAAAATTTGAGAGAAATATAGAAATAAGCAAATATATTTGTACTTGTTTGCTTATTTCTATTTGACTTAGAATAAGAAAAAACATAAACAAGGAAGGAAGCATGTGTCCTTCTTCAGTAGGTAGCCTCATAAAACTGATTTCAAATAAAATAAAAATTAATATATATGGAAAGTTCGATTCACTAATTTTAAAATTATTTTTATTTTTTATTAAAACATAAATCAACCCAAAAAAACCAAAAAAACCAACTAAATATATCTGTTTATAAATATATCGCCCAACCCTGTTAAATAATAAATGGTCAGTATTAGTCAAGTTCAGAAAGCAGAGGCCTCCAGCAAGATTATAGGCGGGGTAATAAATGAACAAAAGGCCAAGCAAATAGAGTAATGTTATCAACGAAACTTTCTTCGCACCAAGATCTTTTTTATGCAATATATAAATTCCTGCAATAAAAAAAATAGCATTTGAGAGTCTTGTGGCTGAAGATAAAAGCATCAGCACTAAAAATGGAAATTCTGGCTTCTCAAGATTTTTTATAACAAAAATAGCGGCTAAGCTGAAAAATAAACCGACAACATAATCAATAATGCTAAAGGATGAGATAAGTAAAATCGGTGAGAGTAGCAAAGCATAGTACAAGAAGTCATTCTCTTTCTTATCATCAAATAATTTATGTGTAATTAGGTTTACTCCTACTAAAAATATAAACATAACAAGAAGCACTCCCCTGACTTGAAAATTAATGAGACTTGAAACTAAGTATTCAAAAAGAGGAAATCCAGGAGATCTAGAAGGAAGATATATATTTTCACTAAATATTAAAAAAGATGAAGCATAGGAGCCATAAGAATCCCAATCAGCACCAATAAAACCTTGCCTGTAAAAAGGAACAAATAAAAATAGCTGAATAAAAGATACACAGTACTGTCTGTACTTTGTAATAATATTCATATTCTCTTCTTTTCAAAAATATACAACTCATATATTTTCTGAAGAGACATTCCAAGAACATAAGCTATTGCTACTCCAAGAATTGGAGATTCTCTTGAGAAATAGATAGCACCTGTTAAAAAAACACTGGTATTTAGAACTCTAGAGTAGGCATGAAAGATTAATCTATCAGTAAGCAATAATGCTTGTCTTACCCAGAAAAAGAGTAAGAAAACTAAATAACCAAATGTCATAATAAGCCAAGGGAGATAACTTTCTTGATAATTGACACCCACAGTAAATTCAATAATCCATGGTCCTAAAAAGTATACAGCCAGGAGAATTAGAACTGACAATGGAAACAAGATTGTATTAGTAAGATTATAGCCAATCTTTCTTATCTGATTCTTTTTCTTAACAAATTCTGATTGCACCCACGGAGTGAGTGCTACTACTAAATAATTGATTGGCATCAAGAGCCTTTTACTTATATTGTATATCCCTACAGCTTCGTATCCAGCAAAAATATTTATAATAATCAGGTCAAAGTGATTTGGAATCATACCTACTAGCTGGTCAAGTCTAAGAGTTAAAAGAAACTTTCTTGAAAGCTTAGCAACTCTGTAGAAATTTTCAATAAATGGGTTTGCAAAAAAATCGTTATTTATTCTTGAAAAGACAACACCAACTGAGAGAATTCCATATGAAAAGGCATATATTGAATGACCAAGAATAAACATCTCTATAGTTGGGTTCTTTAAAACCAATAATATTACCGCTACAAATCTTATCATGACAGAAATGAACTCAACAACCGCAAATAAATTTAGTTTCTTTTCATAAGTTAAAACTCCTTTCGCTGTTTCGCTAAGGCCTAAAAATGGTCTGCAACAAATGTAGACTAAAAATATTCTATAGATTGAGCCCATATCTTCAATTCCAAAATACTTTGCAAAAGGAATTGATATAACAATAGAAATCATTGAAGCAATTATTCCTGAGACAAGATCAATCAAGAGTGAAGAAACTATAATGTGTTGTTTAATAATTTTAAGATCCTTAAGAGCTACAAGAGTAAAGTCTGATGACCTTGAATGTATAGATCTGAATACTATTGCGGGAAGGGATAAAACTAAAGCAGCTTGACCAAATTTAGAAGGCCCCAATTCTCGTGCAACTATTGATGCTTGCACCAAACTTAATATGGCGATGAAGAATTGAGAAAGAACTAATGTTTTAGTTTCAAATATGAACTTGTAAATTGATTTAAAATAATTCATAATATAACGTGGAGCTGAGGGGATTTGAACCCCTGACCCTCTGCATGCCATGCAGATGCTCTGCCAACTGAGCTACAGCCCCTAAAATAGCTAATAATTTTAATTCTACGTATCTATAGTGGTTATTTTGCAATCAAAGTATAAATCTTCTAATAAGTAAAATAATCTTGCTTCTTCTGTCAATATATTAATAATAAGGCCTTCTGCAGCAATCAAGGCCCAAGATGTGCTCTCACCCTCTGATATAGAGCTGATTTCATTTAACTTATAAAAATCCTTTAACTTATATATACTTGCACTTAACTGCTTCTTAGAACGTGCTGTAGCTAGTAATAAAAAATCTGAAAAAGGATCCTGACGTAGTTCTATGTTCTGGATATTAAAACAATTTTGTGCTTGTAAGATTTTGAGAGATTCAAGAACTACCTCTTGCTGTCTAATAATTATCTTATTCAATAAAGTCACTAAAAATAATATTAACATGAAATTATAAGTCCACTAATCTAATTAAAAGAGAGCTAAATTTTGAGAAAAATCATTATTGTTGGAGCTGGTGAGGTAGGGAGCTTTCTCGCACAAAAACTTTCCGGTGAGCAACATGAAGTAACAGTCATAGAAGAAGATCCCAATAAAGTTGAAAATATTTCAAATGAACTAGATGTTTTGGTCATCTTGGGAAATGGAGCAAGCCCTTCAAGTTTGACAAAAGCAGGAGCAAGTACAGCAGACCTAATCATTGCTGTTACTGAAAAAGAAAATGTCAACATGCTCGCTTGCTATGTAGCTAAGAATCTAGGAACAAAAAAATCTTTTGCAAGAGTCCAGGATGAATCTATGAAAAGCGAGCAAAGTGATTTAAAGATTGACCATATTATCGATCCATCAGAAAGTGCTTGTGACGAAATAGAAAAACTATTATCCCGATCAGGAATTTATGACATCTATGAATTTGGAGAAGGGAAACTACTTTCCATTGGAGGCGTTGTTACAGAGTACTCTCCTCTAATCGGAAAACCTTTGCACTCTATACATGAAATAGATGCTCAAGGCCACTGGCTTATTACTGCATTTTCAAGAAATAATGAGTCTTTCATTGCAAATGGTGAAACAATTATCAATGAGAATGATCACATAAAAGTTATAGTAAAGAGCGGTGAAGTTGCAACAGCACTATCTCTTTTAGGAATCAAAGAAAAAAAAGAAATAGATAAAGCAATCATAATTGGTTCTTCTAGATCTTCAGAATTACTAGCAGCACGTTTACAGTCGAACAAATATGAAGTCGTTATATTGGATGATAATCACGTGGACTGCACAAGAATTGCAGAGAACCTTTCACACGTCATAGTTATATGTGCTGACCCGAAAGATCCAAAAAATATTATTGATGCTGGAGTAACAGACTCCACTGCTTTAATCGCGCTAAGCAAGGATGATTCAAAAAATATTGTTTGTAGCTTGATCGCAAAATCACTGAACGTACCTGAAATCATTACTCGAGTTAATAAAATTGATTATATGGATCTTTTAAAAGAAACCTCTATTCAAGCCACCATATCTACAAGAATTGCAGCTGCAAATGCAATATTTCAAGATGTAAGATCAGACAATGTTACTAGCGCATTAACTTTTGAAGATACAGAAGTGCAAGCAATGGAGATTCAGCTTAGTGAAAAATGTTCTGTGTTAGGTAACGAGTTAAAGAATATAGAACTACCAGAGAGCTCCTTAATTGCTGGAGTAATAAGAAGAAATGATGTACACATTCCTACAGGAGAATGGCAATTTGCATCAAAAGATAAACTAGTAGTATTTAGCCTACCTGAATCTATTTCTGAAATAGAAGAGATTTTTTCTTGAGAAGAAATTGATAAGAGTAGCTGCTTTTGTAGGTTCCAGTATCTTAAGAATATTGGGGGTCGCCATATTATTCTCAGGACTTATTGGAATGTATTATAAAGAAAACTCAATAGGAATTAAGTTAGTTATCTTATCTTCTTCATATCTGATTATAGGTTTCTTGGGTAATAGATATTTGAGGCCCAAGAAGCAGCTTACTATTACTCAGGGTTTTGCCTCTGTCGGATTGTCATGGATTACTCTAACTTTGGCTGGAGTATTTCCTTATCTACTATCATTACCAAATTTAAGTTTTGTTGACGCTCTATTCGAAACGGCATCAGGATTTTCAACTACTGGATCATCTATCTTCATTGCCCCTTCAGAGCTACCAAAAGCAATCCAATTCTGGAGATCTATAACTCAGTGGGTTGGAGGAATGGGAATAATAATACTTACTATTTCCGTAATGCCTCTTCTCGGTTCAGGTGGTCTTAATTTGGCAAAAGCAGAATCTCCTGGCCCAAATCCCGATAGACTAACTCCTAGATTTAAAGACACTGCACAAATTCTATGGGGAGTTTATCTAGTATTTACTATTACTCAAACCATTCTTCTCAGTTTATCTGGTGTAGATTTTTTCTCTTCAGTGAACCATTCATTTACAACTTTATCTACAGGAGGATTTAGTACATACGACAATTCGGTTTCTGAGTTTTCAATAACAAGCAAATTAATAATTTGCTTGTTTATGTTTATTGCGGGAACTTCTTTTTCACTTCATTACAAAAGCAGAAAGAACATAAAAGAATACCTAAAGAGCAGTGAATTTAAATTTTTTACCTCTATAGTGATATTCTCATCAGCAATACTATTTATATTTTTGTACTCAACAACTTCTCAATTGCTCATATCATTCGTAGAATCCCTTTTTACTTCTCTTGCCATAATCACTACTACTGGATTTTCATCATCTAACTTTGAGCTATGGCCAGGAGGTCTAAAAATCCTACTCTTAGGCTTAATGTTTGTTGGTGGCATGTCAGGGTCTACAGGTGGTGGGATTAAAGTTGTAAGGTTAGTAACTCTACTAAAAACGGTCCGAAATGAATTAAAAAAGCTAATTTTTCCAAGAGCTATTTTTAAAGTAAGGATGTCAAAGTCAGCAATGACCGAACAAGCACTTGAATCAGTTCAAACTTTCTTTATTTTATATATTACTGTATTTGGAATAGGTTCTGTTCTTCTAGGATTAACTTCTTATTTTGGCGGGATTCAATTAAGTATCGAGACAATTTTATCATCTGTTGCCTCTGCATTAAATAACATTGGTCCAGCATTAGATCAAGCAGGGCCATTTGATACATACTATTTTTTTGATAGTTATTCAAAAATACTACTCTCTTTCATAATGTTGGTTGGAAGACTTGAAATGTTTCCAATTGTAATACTTCTTAATAAAAAGACTTGGAAAAATACTTAGTTACTTATATAGAGAATTATCTATAATATATTCATAAACTTTATTAGGCATCATCTCCTCTATACTATTTATTTCATCTAATCTTTCTCTCATAGATGTTGACTGTAAATCGACTTCTTTCCCTCTAATAAGATCATAAGGTCCAGGAAATACTTCATCGAGCTCAGCTATAGTAACTCCGCCCCTTGGAGCTATCAATATCTTTGTGCACTCGATAATTTCTTCATAATTCTTCCATGTTCTTATATTTTTTGCTACATCAGCACCTATAATCAAATAACTATTCTTAATATTTTTAATCTTCTTTAATGTTTCAATTGTATAGGTAGGTTTCGAAGTATCATTTTCAATATCACTTACCTCGAAATAATTTAAATCATTGACTAATAATTTAGTCATCTCGAATCTGTGATTGTAGGATGATACATTTCCTTCTTTATGCCATGGATTGCCAGCAGGTATAAAAGATACTCTACTTAAAGAAAACTGATCTAAAGCTCTCTTGGCGATTTCAATATGAGCATTATGAGGAGGGTCAAAAGTCCCACCTAAGACTGCAAATTTTTTCATAATCTATACAAGTTGTTTGCTAATCTTTTGAACAAATATCTTAAGTTGGTTTAAATTTCTAACTTCTTCTATTGAATCACAAATCGGCTCAATGCTGCTGACAATACTATCTCCTGTTGACCAATACTGCTTTTTCTCTGGATTGAGCCAATAAATTTTTTTAAATTTATCCTTAAACTTATTCAAAACTTGTTGATCTATCGCTCTATAGTTATTTCTTGCATCCCCTATAACTAGTAAATGAAGATTGCTTGATGAGATATCTTTAATGCTTTCAAGCAATGATTCAATTGACAACTCATAGTCAGAATGCCCATCAAGCTTTACGTAATTATTCCACTTGCCCAGTATGGATGAAATTTCCTCTCCTGCATTTTTTCGAACGATATCTGTAACTTCTGTACTTCCATCAATAAAGACATACGCCTTAATATTTCTAAAAGCATTTAATATCCCGGATAAAAAATTTAAGCCAAAGATCGAATACAAAGCCATCGAGCCACTGATGTCACAAAATACTATTAGCTTGGGTTTTCTTTTTATCTTTGACAAATGTACTATTGCAAACATCGAACCTCCGTAAGAAAGCGATTTTCTAATTGTTTTTCTTAAAGATATTCTCCCTTTTTTTCTATTGTTAGCCTGCTTCTTCAACTTCACTGCTAGTTGAATTCCCAATTTCCTAGCTTCTTGTAAAAGTTCTTTCCTCTCAGCCTTATCTGTATGTAAGAAGTCTTTTTCTGATAAATCAGAAAGTTCATCTAGAAAATCAGCTGCATATTTTTTTTT
>Ga0115002_10004586_pt1 | contig 16648 bp, 11 predicted proteins | sample ArcticOcean_MG_C_8_FD_89576 | JGI IMG/M metagenome (GOLD analysis project Ga0115002, IMG submission 89576) | Marine microbial communities from western Arctic Ocean - ArcticOcean_MG_CB11_86 | ecosystem: Environmental > Aquatic > Marine > Oceanic | place: Arctic Ocean: Canada Basin | collected... | reverse complement strand
CCTGCGTGGTAGTCGCATCCCGTGCGGCGCCAAGTAAGGCACCTTCCGATTAGTCCATAGATGCGATCTGTTTGTGAAGATTCGACGACAGCAGTGGGTTGAATCAGTTACAGTGCACGGCGAACGGGGATGTGATCGCTGCAGTATCGGACGGAGCTAAGTTGGGGATCCCCTGCGGCAAGACCATGGCACAGGAACTGCTGCTGTGTCGACTCGTAGCTACGATCAATGATGCCTCGAGCCCCGGTCTTTCCGTGATGGAAGCTTCGAAAGTGGACTACTCACCCGGGCGACTTGCCTCGCTCTTTTTCAGGTCGGCAGCCTGCAGGGTCCGGATAACGGCAACCGCCCTCGAGTACGGCAGCGGCGACTCGAGTGCGTGTATCGGGTTCGATTCCATTGAGCGGGTCCGGTGCACGAGCGGAGTGGTTTGGGCAATCGTCGAAATCTGTGCTGCGGGTAAGACCATCAGCCTGGGCGGATTCACCAACCACCGTGCCCGGAAACTGTCTGGCCTGTTACGGGAACGGGTATCACGGGCGCTGTTGTGCCTGCTGGCGCCCCACCGCGATAGCCTGTGCCAGCTGTGGCACTCCTACCGCGCCTTGCTCGACGCACCGCACTACCTGGCCCAGTCGGATCTCGAGCGTTGGCGGAAGAGCAACGAGCCCATACTCGGCCAGCACACGCCCGTCATTGCCCGCACTCTGCGATTCTTCTCAGATCACCACATGGTGGAGGATTTCATCGAGCGCGCCCGCACCCTGATGACGGCGCTGGATGGCGATTCAACCGTTCTCGAACAGCGCAATGAAGAGTTCATTACTGGGGAGATGGCAGCCTACCAGGAGCTCTTCGATTCGGTCGAGAGCACGCCACTTACCACCGAGCAGCGCCGCGCCGCGGTCGTGATGGAGGATCGCAATCTGCTTGTCGCCTCCGCAGGTTCGGGAAAAACCTCAACGGTGGTGGGCAAAGTCGGCTACGCGTTGGCGCGCCAGCTCGTTGCACCTGAGGAAATTCTAATCGTCGCCTTCAACGCCCACGCCGCCAGGGCGATCGAGGAGCGCGTCCACGAGCGCTTGGGCTGTTGGCTAACGGGGCCTGCCCGGGTCGCGGTCAGGACCTTTCATGCACTTGGCCTGGAGATCATCGCCGCAGTGGAAGGCACCAGGCCGGATGTAGCCGGTGGCGATGATGAGGATCGCGTGACCAGTGAACTTATCGCGGATCTGCTGGCCACGGATGACGCTTTCGCCAGGGCTTGGATGCAGTTCAACGTGCTGTATCCAGTGAATGCGGCTGATCCGGACAGCTTCGAAACGGCGGCGGCGTGGCGGACGTACGTGGAGAATGTTGGTGAGCACGCCAGCGGCCGCCACGGGTTTCGCACGCTCGATGGCTGGTTAGCCGAATCACAAGGTGAATGCGCCATCGCCAACTGGCTCTACATGAATGGCGTCGGCTACGCGCACGGGAGCTTGATGGCCGAGGGGCCAGCGGTGAAACCCGCACCCTTTCCCGGGTTCTACCTTCCTGCCGGCCGCCTCTACCTGCAACACCATGCACTGAGCCGCGATGGCAGACCGGCGCCGGCCTTCAGCGCGCCGTTTTGGGCCTGTCAGGCATGGAAGCGCTCATTACCTGACGACGGCTGCCAGATCATCGACACCTCGTTCTCCGACTACGCCTCGGGATCACTATTTTCGACACTTGAAAGGGAATTTATTGATAGGAAAATCTCGCTGCGGCCGCGCTTTACAAGATCTCTTGTAGAGAGGCTGCTCAAGATCTGCCCGCGGCGAATGGAAGAATCATCAAGCCTGGTTCGCGCCTTCATCGTGCACGCCAGGGCAAGTCAGATGAATCCTGAAGCGTTGCTGGCCGCCGCCAGTAGCCAGCCACATCCTGCACGTGCCCAGCTGTTCGTCCGCCTCGCCTCCAGGATAGCGGATCAGTATGCCGCCAGATTAAAAGAGACCGGCGCCGTAGACTTCGGTGAAATGATTCTGCGAGCTTCTCGCTATGCCCGCGATGGCCGCTACCGCCACCGCTTGCGCCTGATTCTGGTCGACGAGTTTCAGGATATATCCCAGGACCGGGCGGCGCTGCTGCTATGGCTGTTAAGACGTTCGCCAGCGTGCAAGTTGTTTGCCGTGGGCGACGATTGGCAATCCATCTATCGCTTTGCCGGCTCCGATATCAGCTTGTTCACTGGATTCCAAGCGCTCTTTGGCAAGACGGCCATCAACTACTTAACCCGGACCTTTCGTTCCAATCAGGGCATTGCGGAAACCGCAGCGCATTTTGTGCAGTGCAACAGCGCCCAGATGCGCAAGGTCGTCATGGCCGAGGATCAGACCCGGGAAGGCACGCTCGTGGTGCGGCGCTACAAACGCAGGAACGACATTCCTCGGTACGTTGAAGCCTGCCTCGAGGAAGTGGCACAGGAGTCCCTCAGCGTCGGCCAACGGCGGACGGTGTACATCCTGGGACGCTACCGACGGCAGATTCCCGTGGGCATTGCCAGCTGGGTGGCACACTATCAATCGGCGCTGCAAATCGACTACAGAACCATCCACAGCTCGAAAGGGCTGCAAGCCGACTACGTCATCTTGATCGGCCTGCAAGCGACGGAGTTTCCCTCGGAGAAGACTGATGACCCGCTTCTTCACCTGGTGATGCCGGCGGCAGAAGCGTTCGAGCACGCCGAAGAGCGAAGGTTGCTCTATGTGGCGCTAACACGGGCGCGCCACCGCGTCTACCTGGTGGGTAGCAGAGAATCCCCTTCCTGCTTTCTCAACGAGCTCGTCCAGCAGAATCCGCCCGCTGGCCGTACGCTTCGCATTGCCGACGAACTGCCGGTTGGCCGTGCGAATGACCAGGGGAACGACACGGCGAGTGACGGTGGGGCTTCCCTATCGCGGCTCTCGCTTGATCCCAAAGAAGGCCCCCATGATCAACCCGCTGACGATACGCGAGACACAGGCCAACCCGAAAGCGACCCCGTAGCCATAGTCGACGATGAGCATACCGCCGAGAAGGCTGCCGAGAAAATGCAGTAGTTGAAAACTGCCGACGCGAAAACCCTGGACCCGCGCCCAGTAGCGCCGGGGCAGTATCTGGGTGGTGAAATTCTGATCCGACGGGTTGTCGATGACCTCCGTGAGGCGCGTCACCAGGAACATCGGCACGGCCACCGGCAGGCCGATGAAGGCGCCCATGATCCCGATGCTCACTCCCCCAATGACACGGGCAGACAGAATCGTCAGCGTCGCGCCGAACTTGCGGACCAACGATGGCGCGGAGAGCGTTGCGGGCAGGCTGAAAAGCTGGCTGAGAAAGAAGGTCACGCCAATGGCCACCGGCCCCAGGTGCAGCTCTTCTTCGAAAAACACGTTGAAGAACGGGTAGGTCAACCCCACCGTGAAACCACGACTGGCACCGCTGGCAGCGATAACGGCGAGGACCCGTCGCGCCTGCAGCCTGGGTCTGTCCGCTTCGACCTCGTCTTCCAACTGTTCCGTTGCCGGTCGCTGCTGTGCTCTCCCCCCAGGGATGCGCAGAAGGGGTATTACCGAGGCCAGTGAGCAGGCCGCACCCAGAAAGAGTGAGTAGCGGAAAGGATCGGGCAGGTCGGTGGAGGTGTCGAGAAAGTAGGCCATGATCCCGGGCATGAAGCCGCCGGCCAGGCTCAAGACCATGCGGATGACGATTTGCAGTGCCGACCAGATAACTAGGGCCTCGGCGCGACGAGACGGTCGGGCGTTCTCGGACAGGAACGGCACGTGGTTGACCCAGATGAAAGCGCTGCCGACTCCGCCGACGAACGACATGGCCAACAACGCCGCAGGGGTCGTCGCCAGGCAGAGGCCGAGTTGCGCTATGGCCAGGAGCAGTCCCGAGCCAATCATGAAGGGCTTGCGCCCGAAACGATCGCTCAGCATGCCGATGGGCATGGCCATGATGCCGCAGGCCAGTGGCGCCATACTCGCTACCTGGCCAATGAAGTCCTCCTGGTAGCCCAGGCGCAGGAGATAGAGGTTGAACAGCAGCGCGAACAGCGCCATTCCGGCGTTGATGGCCACGCCGTAACGGAAGAACGACCGCACGTTTTCGTTGAATTCCCGCAGACGAAATGCGCTCAGCGCGTTGCCGATACTCATGCGCAGAGTATAAGCCCCACACGAAGTGGTCACACCTTGGCCGCTAGCTATCGACTCCTTCGCCGCCCTCGCCGATCCGGCCTCGCCGATCAAGCACGGCGTCCACGAGCGCCCGGGCGATTGCCTTCAATTCCGGCCCGTTGAGGCCACGGTGAAAGGCGATTGAAGAGAGCAGGAGCTTGGGGACCCAGGCCAGCGCGTAGAGCGAGTACACGATCAACCGCTGTGGCAGGGACAGGTGTTTGCGGAACAGCAGGACCTTGTTGCGCAGCTGATAGTACATCCGCTCCGGAGTGCGTGTGCCGCCGATCGCCACCTTGTGTTCGATGACAGCTTCTGGAACGTAGAGCACCTCATGACCGGACTTTACGATCTTCAAACCGATGTCGACGTCGCCATGTGAGGTGTAATAGTCGGCGTCAAACCCGCCCACGGAATCGAAAACAGCACGCCGGAACAAGGTAGCGCCTGCCCCGGTGAAGTGGCAGGGCGTGCGCTGGGTCGGTGCACTGCCTGAAAAAGTACCCGACCATGGGTTCATGTAGCCGGCGCTTATCGCCACGCGCGAGGGATCGCTGTGGTAGACGATTCGGGCGCCAGCCGAACCTGCTGCGGTCTGCTGTAGCGCCGTTAGCAGAATGGCCAGTGAATCCGCTGCCAGTTCGAGGTCGTCATCCAGCGAGAAGAAAAATTCCGCCCGCTTTGTCATCAGCTTCTGCGCGGCAGCGCGACCGCCGAATGCGCCCAGGTTATCCTCACTTCTGTTATAGTCTGCCCGACCCCAGCCAGCCTCTGTCATGGTTGCCATGGGCGTCGCCACTTTTTCCATGGTGCCATCGGTTGAGCCGTTGTCGAACACCAGCAGATCCAGTTGCGCTTTAGGGTAGTCGAGTTGCTCCAGGCTGCTCAGTGTGGCGATGAGATCGTCACAATTGTTCCAGGTCACGATCTGAAGACAGATGGGAGGGAGACTGGGCATGAGTGGCCTATTCAACGGCGGTTAAGGCGACGCGAATGATGTCGATTTTCGTTCTAATGCGGTTGCGCTTGCCAGCGCAGATCGACGGCACGACGCGCAGGACGGCGGCCGCAACCATGAGCGCCCGCAAGACCAGCTGCCCGACAGCGCCGTAGTGCTTTGACAGATAGATGAGGCGGCTGCGTTGCATCTCGACGAGCATGCGGCCCCAGGATTTCTTCGAGCTCTGGGCCCCGTGGTGGACAACCTCGACGGCCGGAACGTAAACGACGCCCCAGCCCTCAGTCACCAGTCGGTTGCACAAATCGGTATCATCGAAGTACATGAAATAGCGCTCGTCGAATCCACCTACTTGCTCGAGTGCGTTTCTGCGAACCAGCAGACAGGCACCGCTGAGCCAGTCAACCGGGCCGCCGCCTCGAATCGAAGGATGCTCCGGTGAATAGTGCAGCGCCAGGCGTTCGCCCACGATCCACCGCAGCAGCGGCAGGTTGAAGGTGGGACGCCACAGGGTATGAAAGCGAAAGCAGGAGCGCGATGGCCTGCCGTCCTCGGCTAGCAGCCGCGGACCGACGGTGCCGATGGCGCGATCATTCTGAAGCACTCGTACCAACGAAGTCAGCGAACCCGGCTTGCACTCGGTATCGGGGTTGAGAAACAGCACGAAATCCCCGGCGCTCACAGCCACACCCTGGTTGCATGCCCGCGCGAAACCGTGGTTGTGTGTGTTGCGTACCAGTTTCACCTCGGGAAAGGTCGTACCGACATACCCTACGCTGTCATCGGCTGAGGCGTTGTCGACGACGATGATCTCCCACGACAGATCCTTTGCCCCCAGTTCAACGGCGGCGATGCTACGGCGCAACTCCTCGCGCGAGTTGTAGCTGACGATGATGACGGACAGGTCCATAACCTCTGCCTTAGTCGTTGGCGGCGGGATTGCGCACAGAGCGCAGAAAGTCCTGGGTGAAGACGCCTGCTCGTGAGCCTGAAACCAGGAAGATGAGTCCGATGGCCAGCGCCGCGCCGGCAAGGCCGGCGAGATGGCCGAAGAGACTCTCCCCGGCCATGGCCAGGATGAACCAGGCGGCGATCCCGGCCGGCACCGCCGTCAGCAGCGGCCCGACGAGGGGCGCGAACAGCTGCTGCAACGAACGGCCGAAGTGCCTGTGTAGTGCACCGATCAGGTAGCCGGATCCGGCCATGAGAGCGAGGCTCGTCCCCAGGGGCGCCCCGGCGAATCCCAACCACCACAGCAGGACCAGGGACAGGACGACATTGAGCCCCCCGGCAATCAGACTGCGTCGCATCTCAATCTCGGGTTTGCCTATGCCGAGGGCGACACTGTTGGCCATGCCGCTGTAGACGTTGAAGAACATGCCGACGCACAGAATCCACACCGTCATATGAGCTTCAATCGACTGCACGTCGGTCCAGACCAGCAGCACAGACCCGGCGCCGAGAGCGGTCCACAGAAACAGTGGCAATCCCGTCCAGGCAAGTGCTCGCGTCCCGTTTTCATAGAAACTCCAGAGACGCTCGCGCTTGCCGGCGGCATCCAGGGCCGAAGCCACTGGCAAGGTAGCGGATACCAATAACAGCGGCAGACTCCTGATGACGCCAACTATCCTGGCGCCGACATCGTAAAAAGCCACCGCCTCCAGACCCAGGAAAGTGCTCAACAGCAGCTTGTCCAGATGTAACGCCACGAGGTGTGCTAGGTGAGCGATCTCCAGCTTCGATCCGAAGGAGAGTAGCTGCCGCAGCGATTGGGCATCGGGCCTGGCGATAAACCGGAATCCCGGAACTCGGCCTCGCGCGGCGACCGCGCAGACGACGAAGTCGACCGCCGACATCGCCACCTCGGCCAGCACCAACTCCCGCAGCCTGCCACCAGTCACGGCGATACTGATAAGGACAACGGCGCGCAGCGTGCTGATGGAAAAGGTGATCTTCGAGGTGATGTCGTAACGCTGCAGACCCTGTAGCAGGCCGCGCAGCAACGACGCCGTGTTGGCCATTGCGAAGACGACGACCGCCGCCGGCAGGGCAAAACGGACATCGGCCTGAATGTCATCCGGCAGCCATGCGGTCAACACCGGCGTTCGGCTGATGCAAATCGCCGCCGCGATGGCCGACAGACTGATCATTCCGTAGAGAAAAAATCCGGATTGGGCGAGACGCGCAATACGTGTGTCCTGTGCCGATTCCCTGGCCGCTGCGATCAGGGGCGTAGCGGCCGCTCCAAGGCGCAGGTCGATGACACCAAGACTTCCCGAGAAGGTCCAGATGACAACCCACAGACCATAGACTTCGGTACCCAACGCCTGTAGTAGCACCGGCGTCACTATCAGGCCTAGCCCGAGGCGAACCGCCGAGCCGGAGGCATTGAACGCCGTGTTTCTTGCCAGCGATGGAGACGAGGATGTCAAAGCGAGGTATGCTTGGCCAACAACTCCCGATAGATCGACTGTACCTGCTCAACCATCGCCGCCGCCAAGTGGTGCTGCATGATGTATTCACGTGCCGCGTTGCCCACGGCCGCGGCATGTACCGAGTTGTCGAGTAACGAGCTGATGGCGGCGGCCAGGGCCTCGGGGTCTTCCGTGGGAACCAATACGGCCGTGTCGTCCCTCTTGATAACCTCCTCGATGCCGCCTATGCGGGTGGCGACGACGGCTCGCCCAATGCCCATCGCCTCCAGCAGGGTGTAGGGCATGCCTTCCGAGCGCGACGCCAGGGTCACAAGGTCGGCCGCGGTCAATAGGTCAGCGACGTCCTCACGATGACCGAGAAAGTGCACGGCGGAAGTGATCTTCAGCCGCTGCGCCAGTGCTTCCAACGACGCTAGTGACGGCCCTTCGCCGGCAACCAGTACCACGAGCCGTGGATAGCGCTCGATGATTATGGCAATCGTCTCGAACAGCACGTCGAAGCCTTTTTGCGGCGTCAGCCTGCCGACTTGAAGTAGAACTTGAGCGTCCGCGGCGACGCCCATCGTTGCTCTGACCTGGTCGCTGCTCATGCGTGGCTCCAGGCGCCCGGGGTCCACCCCATTGGGAACCACGGTGATCTTGTCAGGTGCGAGCCCGTAACGCGAGCGCAATTCGTTGGCGACCCCTTCAGAAACCGCGATGACGCGGTCACACCATCGCAAGGTCAGGCGCTCGGCCATGGCATAGAGGTGCTGGTTCAGCGCCGATACGTCGTAGTGGTAGACGGAGTTGTGAATCGTCGACACGCGTGCTGGCACCCGTGCCCGCCAGCCGGCGACCCTCGCGTGAACGTTCGCCCGCACGTTGTGACTATGCAGCACGTCGATGCCACGCTCGTTGCACAGACGCATGAGATGGCTGACATCGTTGAGGCCGAATCGCGAGCTGAGCTCAACAGCGTGCACGGTCTGGCCCATGGCCTTGAGGCTCTCCGGCATCGGACCGCCGGACGGCATGGCGAATTCGAAGTGGAACGCCTCCCGGTCTACCCAGCGCGCGAACTGCTGCATCTGCACCATGCCACCCCCTGGCTGGTTGTCCGAGAGCAACTGCAGTACTCGAATAGGCGCCCCCACAGCCATGGTCAGTTCAGTCCGCTATCGGAGTTGCCGGGGTCGGCCTCGGCGCGTCCGCTGATCTGGCCGGCCGCATACTGAATGCGAAAGCGCGGCTTTTCGAGATGCGGTTGCAATAGGGCGGGGTACGCCCCGAAGCGCTCCTCGTCGTAACGCACCAAACCGCGAAAATGATCTGCAGCCCATGCCTGGGCGGCTTCGTCAACCTCCATTGAGCGCCATTCCTGTTGTAGGGTGTGATTGATGTACGCTTCGAAGGTCTCGTAGTCCGCTCGGTCCACGGCCAGCAGGTACTCTTTCCAGACGTGGCTCAGAAACATGCGGCGGTCCGGCTTCACATCGACGTGGAAGAACGTCGGCACTTCGAACCGACAGGCGCCATAGGAGATCGGAATCTTCGGCGCTTCGAAGCCGCTGGGACCGTAGACATAGCGGACCGCCTCAGATGAGGTAAAGCAATGACAGTCGGCTCGGGTCGAGGTCAGTGGCCTCTGGTGGCTCAGATCGCCGGCCAACTCGACCATGCGAGGATACACCATGTAGTAGCGGCGCTCATCCAGCTCATCCAGCCAATCTCTCAGAATCTGGATCGATTGCGGTCCCTCGGTATGGGCGACGAAGTCAGCATCCCAGCGGATTACCCAACGAAATTGCGTCTGCTCCAGCAGATGATTGCTCAGCTGCTTGATGCCCACCTCGCCGCATTCGAATAGACGCAGAACCCCGCCGAGTTCTAGCTCCAATCGCCGTAGAATTTCGAGACTGCGATCCGTCGAACCGTTGTCGCCGACGATGACTTCATCGGCAACGGTGGCGATCGATCGAATACACGGCTCCAGCCAGGTCTCTTCGTCTTTGACGCGCACGATGGCGCTCAATCCGGGTGGTTTGCACGGCTTCGGGATAAGCCCGAGAACCGGCGCCCACGCGGCGACAGCTCGCGCTGCCATTCTGAGTCCGGAGGTCGAGGGTACTACTTTGATCATGGGCACATGAGTAGGCGAAGTGGTGACAAGTGTTCACAAGAAAGATACGACGGTTTCGCCTGGCCCGTGCCGCAGCGCGCCCTACGTGTTCAGGCCGGCTGCAGCACCTTGAGCGTGACGCCATCTACGATATCCACGACCTGTTCCTTGTAAGCCATCATATGCGGAGCCACGAGGTGAGCGCGCAGTGCTTCGAGGCTCTCCCACTTCTCTATGATCGTCACCATGGTGGCGTCCAAAACTTGTGGTGTCAGATCGGCATCGAGGTCGGTGGTGGGGGCGTACTCGATGCAGCCCTTCTCGGCCAGGACATTCGGGACATTGGCCTTAAAGAGCTGCACGAACTCGTCTCGTTTGCCTTCTTTGACACGAACAAAAGCCAGAACATTGATCACAGCGGCTATCCCCTTTTTTTGGTTGGGTCCCTTTTTGGTTTGCGTAACGGGTCCAACATACCTGTGCCCGCACGCAGGTGCAATCGACTCGTATTGCCTGGCTCCGCTTTGGCAGCGCGCTATATTGGCCGGGTCACCCACTTCATGTTGCCATCGCCTTTCGCGCTTGTATCCGCCTCGCAAAGGAACGGTCATTATCAGCGACCAGAAAAAGTTTGGCTTGACCGCCGCCGAGGTCGAGTCTTATGCCGATGACGGCTACGTCCTTGCCAAAGAGGTTTTCACGGCCACGGAGGCCGAACATTTCCGGCGTGAGGGCCAGGAGGTTATCGAGCGTCTGCTGCAACACGAAGTACCTGAGGTTCGCATGGAGGGCTGGAAGAGTGGCGCTAAGGTAACGGACCTACCACGGGAGCTCCTGCACTGTCACAACGTGCAGTTTCACAGCGCGGCCTTTGCACGCCTGATCAGTGACCCGCGCCTGACAGACAGGGTCGCCGATCTCATCGGGGCCAACGTCCAGCTGCATCACACCAAGCTGTTCATCAAGCCGCCTGAGACCGGCGCTCCTTTCCCCATGCACCAGGACGTTCACTACTTTCCTCATGAACGCGATACGATGATGGCGGCGATCATTCATTTTGATGACGCCCCGCTCGAGCGCGGATGCGTCCGCGTCATTCCCGGCAGCCACAAACGGGGACGCCTCAAGCACCTCAACGACGGCGGCCGCCATCTGCCGGTTGACGAATACCCCGTCGCCGATGCCACCCCTTGTCCGGCGCGCGCCGGCGATGTCCTGTTCTTCAGCTACCTCACCGTTCACGGCTCCGCCCTCAACACAAGCGATCAAGCACGTACAACACTCTTGGTCCAGATGCGTGATCCGACCGACCCGCCGACGCAGATGGTGCATCGGTCGCGGGGCCAGGGCATGATGTTACGGGGAGTGGACCCGACTGCTGACGCCGGGCCTGGTACGGACAGCCCGAGCCGGCGAACTCAGGCCGCCGCTGAAGCCGATGCCAACGCGGAACGCTAAGTAGTGGTTTCGTCGGCACCGGCAGTGCCAGAATCGATGGCTTGAAGTGCTCACTGTTTGTGTATATTGCCTGTGAGATTTCTGACCCGCTAAGCGGGACCATGCACGAATGGTGGCTAGGTGTCTGAACATGAGCACATCGGGGCCGGCAGGAGATTCAATATGTTGTTTCCGCAGTGGATACCCGCAGGAAACCGCTCCGTCATCGTCCTGGTTTTTAGCTTCATTCCCATTGCCAGCCTACCCGCGCAGGCCCTTACCATTTATCGGATTGGCGGCGAGAGTCTACCCCCACCCGCCATGGCCGGTACTGCGGGCGTCGAGTTCGTCCAGCGTTCCTGGGCTGACCTTGACGCGGACTCGCTGGGTGCCCAGTCCCTGACGCAACCGGATCAGGAGTTCCTGGCTCCCGTTCAGCTAGATCCCCAGATCAACCTGGTCCCCTTGCTCGAACAGATGGGAGGTGGACTCAGGATCAGTGAGATCGGCTTCTGGGTGCACGAGGACGAGCTCGAAAACCTCCGCGACGGCAACCTCGAAACGGCCTATTTCGGTGATGGTGGTGCAGTATGGGGCATCTGCTGCGGAGACTGGCCGACACGGCCCGGTAGCGAGTCGCACAACTACAAGATCTTCAATTTCGATTTGGGTGGCACCCACAATGTCGACCGCGTCGCCTTCCGGACCCGACCTGGACGCTTCGAGCAGGAGGCCAATGTCGAGGAGTTTTATCTGCTGACCAACGCTGGCGATGTTGCGCGGGGCGAAGTCGGGATCGCCATGAGGATCGGTGAGTTTTTCGCGGACATCGCCTACCATGTCACTGGGAACCAGAGCGGTATCGTCGACTTGCCGTTGGTAACTGGCCCGGTGCACAACGTCCTGCTGTTGATCGACCTGGGACTGGCAACCGCCAGGATACCGGACTCCGACTGGGAGATCGCCGAGGTTGAGATCTATGGGAACGGCTACACTCCCGAGGCGAGTTACCGCTCTAACGTCATCGACCTGGGCGGCCCCGCAAGTCTGGGCGATCTCACCTGGTCGGCCCGCGTCGACCCGGGTGCCCGCGTCGAACTGATGGCGCGAGGCGGCAATGACATCGACCCCAACTACTACTACCGTTACACCTTCCGAGGAGACGAGAGATCCCGTTTTGACGGCTCTGGTGCCGAGCTGACCCGTACCGCCTATGACCGGTTGGAGGGGGGCGAGAAGGCGGGAACCGCCCCCGACGTCGATAGCTGGGGGTTCTGGAGCTCCTTTCCGGATATCGCCGCGAATCGAGCGGATCTGGCCAGCGACAAACCTCGTTCCTTCCTCCAGCTCTCCGTCGACTTCACCTCTTCCAGGCAGCAAGGGGCGCAGATCGATTATCTCCAGTTCGAGGTAACTCAACCGCCTTTGGCCGACCAGGTGATTGCGGAAGTCGAACCGAGCGAGGCCGCCCTCGGCGAGGCCGTGAGCTTCACCTACAAAATTCGGCCCCTGGTCCTGGGTAACAACCTCGGTTTTGACAGTGTGGAGATCCGCACGCCCATCGCTCCTCTGGCGATTGAGGGTGTGCGGATCGCCGGGCGCGAACCTACTGGCGGTTGGAGCCAGGAGGCCTATGACGGCGACGGCTTCGTCGTCCACTTCCAGCCGGCCATCACCTTGAATCAGGGTAGCGGTGAGTTGCTCGAAATCGATTTCACCGCCGCAGTGTTTCAGGTGGGTACGACCTTTTCCGGGCGAGTCTTCGACAGCACGCGACCGTTCGAGGTCCGGCAGCGGGTGACCCCGGGCGATGCCGATGAGAACTCCGACAGCAACACGCTGACAGTAGACCTTGACGAAGTCGTCCATGGGGTGAGTGCCTTACGGATATCACCCGGCGTCTTTACCCCCAATGGCGACGGTGCCAACGATGTCGTCCACATCGAGTACGATCTGGTGAACCTGACCGGGGATGTTCCGGTATTGTTGGAGGTCTACGATTTGTCGGGTCGCCGGCTTGTACAGATCCCTGTCGCGGCCGGCAACAGCGGCCGCTTCAGCGACGTGCAGTGGGACGGCCGCATCGCTGGTGAACTCGCCCCACCCGGGTCGTACCTGTTACGCCTCGAGGTACAAGCGGATGAATCGACGGGCGCGGTAATCTCTCCAGTTCGAGTAGCCTACTGATTCGGAGGTTGGCATGTCCCGATCGCTGTTGCTCTGTCTTGCTGGCGCCGCCCTCATCGCGAGTCGGCCGTCGACGGCACAGCTAGGCCACGAGGTAGACGATCTGCGCAACCGCGTTACCGTCAGTGGCCAGCAGCAGTGGGGTCATTGGAGCTTCCCCCATGGAACCATCGCCGTAACGGAAGAGGGCGTCCGTCCGGCTTTCTGGCGCAAGCAGGTCAACGCCTCGTCGGAGATCCTCGATAACCTCCGCCTGAATCCCCCGGCCGCCATCGCAGCAAAGCTCGAGGACGAGATCACTCTGCAAGATGCCATACAGGGAGCCTCAAACGAGGCCGGGGTGGTCAATGTGTTTGACGCCGACATGGAGACATTCTGGGAGCCCGACCCCGCCGTTGGCCTCTTCGACCTGGGATTGCAGTGGCGCTTTCGTGTCGACATGGGGCGGCTGGTGATGGCTGACAAAGTGGTCCTGCGTTTTGTCGACGAGGCGCTTGGTGACCCCTTCCTGCTGTTCGACGTCTTTGTCTCAGACGGTCAGAAGCCGGTGTCGAATCTGGTGGGTAATGACGTAGAGTTCACCCGCGTCTTTCGAACCCTGCAACCAAACAAAGGCCAGCGCGTTTTCGAGATCGACGTCGCCGCCCTGGCAACGACTGATCCCCGCAAACGGCTCATCCGTTTCGTTGAGGTTGCGGTCACCGGCAGTGACCAGGCCCGCGGGCGAGAGGTCGGAGAATCCGAGTACGAACGCCTCCGCGTCGAGGCGCCCGCCGACACCGGCCTGGTTGAACACACCAAGCTGCTACAGGGCGGCGGCCTGTTGGCGGTCTCAGCAGGCGACTGGGAGCGGCTCGATGAGGAACGCCGCGGTCCCGTGCACTATTTCCACCGGGAACGCCCGCGCCTGGCCGAACTCGAGGTCTGGTCCGAGGGGGACGACCTCTTCAGTGACATCCTCCGCCGGGAGGGATCCGTGCTGAGTGTTGTCGAAATCGCACTCCCCAATATGGTCGACCATAATCTCGTTACCAAAGCCAGGTTCGCTCTGGACCCTTTGACCCGTGGTGGCAGTGGCAGGTTCGACGACTTCGTGGTGGATATCGGGTCCCAGTTCTGGATCGACAGCTACCGGCATGTGCTCGTGCCCGTCAGCGAGGGAGCCGCGAGCTTCGGACAGTGGGCCCTGGACTTTTCTGATGGAGCTCGCGAAGCCGATGGCAGTTTGGCCTGGACCCGGAAACACTCCATTCAAGAAGAGCCGCAGGAGTTACACGAATTACTGCTAGAGAGAGTCGACTTCGAGCCGATCAGGGCGCGTTTCATGAGGATCCAGTACTTCGCTCACCAGAGGTTTCTCTTCCTTAACGCCTTCATGAGCGCGCTACAGCTGTACGGGCGGGGTTACCAGCCGGAAACGATCTTGCGGTCGGATGCCATCACCTTCCCCGAGTCAACGAATCTGATCTCCATCAGCTGGGAAGCGAGTACCCCATCGGGCACTTCGGTACAGCTGCAGACACGCACCGGCACCGCGCTGGACCAGGAGTACTGTTTCTACAAGAGGCTGGGAGGAGCTGCCCGACCGCTGGTTGGCAATGGCGACTCTCATTGCGCTGTTGCAGGATCGGACGAGGCAGCAGCTTTAGCGGCGCGCTTCGAAAAGCCCGGAGCGGGCGCGAAACCGGACAGAATTGACACCCTCGACTTCATCGACGAATCAAAGTTTTCGCCATGGAGTGAGGTGTACACGGAGCCCAGCGGAAGTGCAATCACATCGCCGTCGCCGCGTCCGGTGCTGCTGATCCAAGCCACGCTGATTTCGGACAATCCGGACGAGCACGCGACGCTGAAGTCGGTGACGGTGAATTTCGGCGATCCGGTGGCCAACCGGCTCGTCGGCACCTTGACACCGAACCATGTAGAAAGCCTGGGTGTGGACCATAAATTTGCCCTTGTCGTGCAACTGGACACGCTGCAGTTGGGACCGGACGAACTGTTGCTGGTTGCCCCTGCGGGTATGACGTTGCTACGCGACCCGGCACCATTGTTGTACCAGGGCACCATGGAGCAACTCACGCATGGCCAGGACACGGACGCTGTGATGCTACCGGTGAATGTGCTACTTCCGATCGGCGAAGCCGCAGTGGGCGATAGCCTGCACCTGTCATTCGACTTCGATAGCCTGACCGATGACTTGGACAGTACTGCTGAGGCGATCCGCCTGGAATTTACCGGTCGCCTGTTTTCGTCTGGCGGCCGTCTGCAGGCACAGTTGCGCAACTCCCAACGGGGTGGGGCCAACTGGCAGCAGGTAGATCAGGATCGCAGCTCGCTGGTGTTGTTGGCGCTGCCACAGCAGAAAACGATCTTCAGCGATCTGCAACTGGTTCCGGCCGTGTTCACGCCCAATGGTGATGACCGCAACGACCAGACGATCGTGTCCTTCTCGCTGCTCTCCGTCGGTACGGGCACGGGCGTGGAGGTGGAGGTGTACGATTTGAGCGGACGCCTGGTGCGTCGGCTTCGGGAGGCGCGTGACAACAGTGCCGGTCCCTACCGGATCCCGTGGGACGGGCGTAACGCGGCGGGTGATCTGGTAGCGCCGGGGATGTACGCCATGCGGTTGAAACTTGTCGGCAGCACCGCCGGCAGTGGCCTCGACCAGATCGAAGCCCTGCGCAGCGTCGCCGTCGCCTACTGAGTGCGCCTGGTCACCAGCGATGTCCTAGGCCGTGCCCGCAGACGCGGACACGGTCCCCGCCTGACGTCGTCGCTCATCGCGCGCCGTACGACGCTGTTTCTGCCAATAAAAATCACGCGGTTGAGAGCGCTTCACGAAGGCAGCGGCAAAGGTGTGCACGTAGGCCCGGCGCATCTGTGAAGAGCGATTCGGCCCAGTGTAGTGCAACGTGCGGCAGTGATGGATCGTCGCTCCCCCCGCCGGCAGTGGACAGGCGACCGCCGTCGAGGGATCACACTCGTCAACCTCGAGGCCATGAACGCGCGGGTCGTGACCGATCGGGTGATGGGGCAGCACGTCGCCTTTGTGGCTGCCGGGAATGAACTGCATGCAGCCGTTTTCGAGGGTCGCCTCTTGCAGCGGTACCCAGATGCTGACCGAATTGTACTCCAGCTCTTCCTTCCAGTAGGACTCATCCTGATGCCACGGCGCCGGCGCCCCCAGCTGCGGCGGTTTCATGATAGCGAACTCGCCCTGCGCCTCTACCGGCGGTCCCAGCAGCTGCTGCGCCACCGCTCGCGCATTGGCCTTTAGTAGAATGTCCTTCAATTCAGGGGCGTAGTTCACCGGGTTGACGATTTGCGGCAGGCTCAACGGCTT
>Ga0115002_10004585_pt1 | contig 16650 bp, 15 predicted proteins | sample ArcticOcean_MG_C_8_FD_89576 | JGI IMG/M metagenome (GOLD analysis project Ga0115002, IMG submission 89576) | Marine microbial communities from western Arctic Ocean - ArcticOcean_MG_CB11_86 | ecosystem: Environmental > Aquatic > Marine > Oceanic | place: Arctic Ocean: Canada Basin | collected... | reverse complement strand
CAACCATTGGGGGTAGATACCAATGGGCCATCGCCCAGCTTCATACATGCTTTGGAAGATGACGAGGATGTTTTCGATGCGCAAAAACCAAAAGGTGAGCGTGGCAAGCATGAGCCAGAAGCTGTAGATGATTGTGCATCCTGTAAAGAGAACGAGGACGAATAACAGTACGTCTATGATTTCGATGACGAGACCGCGATAGATGAGCGCGGTGAGCAATACACCCATGCCCATAAAGATATCGATCAGGCGCCAGATGCGAATTTGAGAAATGCTGATGAGAAATTGGGCATCGCGTGGTTTGGTTAGCGTAAAATCGAGCGTGCCTTGGCGCACATCTTCCATGAGTTGCGCCATGCTGGGCTGAATGACGAGGCGAATAATGCCACCGACAAACATGAATACACCCAGCAAAGCGAGAATATCCACCGCTTCCCAGCCTCCGAGTGAATCGGTATGTGAAAACACAATGGCCAATCCGGCAATGGCGGTGCCCAAACTGAGCAGCGATTGAAGAAGCTGGACGTAGAAGTTAATGCGATAGGCCAGTTCGTTCAAAATGCCAATGCGGAAGAAGGTCCAGATGATTGAAAGGTGGTGCATCGTTTATGACCCCACAGCCGAATATTTTTTCACGCCACTGCGCCAAACAAGTTTGAGCAAGACCAAGCTGATCGCAAGCCACATCGCTTGCATCGTGAAACCATGCCAAATCTGTTCGTTTGATAATCGACCGAGCATGAGTTCGACAGGGAATGCCACAGCCCAGCGAAAAGGCAAAGCGTTAGCGATGTGTTGGATGAAGTTGGGGAGTAGATCGATGGGTGCGATACGACCCGAAAGAAAGAGGCCCAGGGTGAAATACATTTGGTTGATGGCTTCTGTGCGGGTTGTCCAAAAGGCGATGAGCGCAAGTGTCCATTCGACAAAGAAACGCATGAAAAATGCGATGGTAAGTGCGAGTAAAAAGAGGGCGAATGTTTGCAGGTGAAAAATCAAGTTGGGTTCAAAGAGCATGTAGAGCAAAATGGCAGTGGGGAAGACGATGAACGACATGAGCACTTTGTATGAGATGTTGTCGGCAATGTCTGAGTGGATGGGGTGAACAGGTTTGAGCAGGAGGACAGAGAGTGCGCCTTGGCGAATGCGATAGTCGTATTCGTGCATGATCCAAGTGAAGGTGAATTGATTGACGATCATGAGCACGATATAATAGGCCGCAAAGTCTGCCGCGTTATACTCACCTACTGTGCCCCCACGCGCATTGGCGACGGTTGCCCACACAACGAGGTAGACGACGGGCTCCAATACGCGGCCAATCATCCAAATGCTCATGGCGGCGCGGTATTGGAACTGGACGGCAATAGTGGTTTTAAAAAAAGCCCAGTAGATTTCTAAGTAGTGTTTCATAAGATATAAAATACAGTCGCAAGTCGGCAAGTCTGGAAATTAGAACTTGAAAGGCAGTGATTGTTTTGTATTAGGTCTGAAGACCCGTGACCACTATGTCGCAAATACTTGTTCGATCACTTCTTCAATCGGTGGGTCTTCTACGGTGAGATCAATGACAGGCAGATCTGCGAGCAGGCGACCGGTGACGGCTGCGGTCTCCGATTTGGGCACACGCAAGGTGATGCGGTTGCCTTCGGCGGTGATGACGTCGCCGTAGTGAGATAGATCGGCGTTTTCAATATCGAGGTCTACGACAATGGTTTTGTGGGGTGAGAAGCGGTTGACCAGTTCGTTGAGGGCACCGTCAAAGAGCAGTTGGCCGTGGTGGATGATGACGACGCGTTTGCAGAGGGCTTCTACGTCGGCCATGTAGTGCGATGTGAGCAAGACGGTGGCATTGTAGCGTTTGTTGTATTCACCAATGAAGGTACGAATGCGGCGTTGCATGGTCACATCGAGACCAATGGTGGGTTCGTCTAAGAAGAGCACTTGTGGGCGGTGTAAGAGCGCGGCGGCAATTTCGCATTTCATGCGTTCGCCTAAAGACAGATTGCGCACGGGTTTGGATAAGAGGTCGCCCAAATCGAGGAGTTCGGTAAGTTCGTCACGGGTGTGTGTATATTCATCGGTTGGTAAACGATATATGGCGCGGTTGCGTTCAAAGGAGTCGCCTACGGGGATGTCCCAGATGAGTTGGTTGCGTTGGCCCATGACGAGTGTGATCTTTTGGAGGAATTTTTTGTTGCGGTCAAAGGGCGTGTAACCCAGTACTGAGATATCACCGGACGTGGGGTAGAGGAGACCTGAAAGCATTTTAAGGGTGGTGGTTTTGCCTGCACCATTGGGACCCAAGAAACCGACAACCTCACCGGGCTCTACGGTGAATGTGATGTCCTTGACGGCTTCTACATCACGCGTTTTACGTACGATGAGGCTTTTTATTGCAGCGGCAAGACCCGTGTCGCGTTCCGGTACGACGTAGGTTTTGCGGAGATTTTGAATGGTGATATCGGGGGTCGTAGACATAAATGTTTAATATCCCAAGCTGGTGGCTGTTTCAACGAGGGTTTCTCTGATGACGCGAACAATTTCATCTACTTCGGGTTCTGTAATGGTGAACGGTGGACTCAGGGCAATGTGATCACCTGAGACGCCGTTGATAAGGCCTGGTGCACCGGGCATCAGGAGCACGCCTTTTTCAAACGCGCGGTTCACAATTTGTGAGGTGACACTTTGAGCAGGGTCAAAGGGCGCGTTTGTAACTTTGTCGGCAACAAATTCGATGCCAATGAGCAGGCCTTTGCCGCGTATATCGCCCACAATAGGCAGGTCTTGCAGGGGTTTGAGTTTTTCAAGCATGATATCGCCCATGCGCGCGCAGTTTTCAACGAGGTTGTGTTTTTCAATGTAATTTTGAACGGCCAATGCGGTGGCACACGAAAGGGGGTTGCCGCAGAAGGTGTGTCCATGAACAAAAGCGGGAGATGTTTTGTGGATGGCATCGTGGATGTGTTCGCGGGTGATGGTGGCGGCAATGGGTGTGTAACCACTGCTGAGTCCTTTGCCTGTGGTCATAATATCGGGTATGACACCGGGCCAATGTTCAATGCCAAAGTTGAGGCCCGTACGCCCAAATCCGGTGACCACTTCATCGAGAATGAAGAGAATGTTGTATCGGTCGCAGATATCGCGAATGATAGGATAATACTCGGGTGGTGGGGCAAAACCTGGAGCTGAGGTCCCAAGGATGGGTTCGGCAATAAAGGCCGAGATATAATCGGCACCTTCTTGTTGGATGACGCGTTCGAGTTCGTCGGCACAGCGCATGGCACATCCAGGATAGGTTTTGTCGAATGGGCACCGGTGGCAAAGGGGGGGATGTATGTGTGGGAAGTCCTGTAGGTAGGGTATATAATCTTCTCGCCAAGCAGTGCGCCCCGACATGGAGAGGGCACCAAGGGTATTGCCGTGCCAGCTTTGCCATCGTGAAATGACTTTGTATTTTTTTGGGTTACCCGTTTCAATGTGGTATTTTCGGGCCATTTTGAGGGCCGATTCCGTGGCTTCAGAACCGCCAGAGGTGAAGAAGACGCGTGAGAGGTCGCCCGGTGTGAGTGAGGCGATCTTTTGCGAGAGATCGATTTGGGGCTGGTTGAGGAAATGGCTGTATGTGAAGGCCGCTTTGCGTGCTTGTTCGGCCATGGCGTCGGCAATTTCGGGTACGCCGTGGCCAATGCTTACCACATGTACGCCTGCACACGCATCGAGGTATCGTTTGCCATCGGTATCAAAAAGATAGACACCTTCGCCATGTGAAATGTGGTGCCATTCTGGTTTGATAGATCGATGAAAGATATTGTCGTGGGAGGCCATTAGACGTTTTCCAAATAAGTGATGGGCAATTCAAAGGTGAGTTTTTGGGGCATGTAACATTCGTTATCATCACACGCTTGATAATCTAACTGGGTGCTTAGCGTGAAGTTTTCGCGCTTTCGGTTTAGCACTGTGGTGGTCAGGCGAATGTGTTTTTCGTAGACGGCCACGTTTTCTCCGAGCATTTTTTTGTGAATGGCGTTAGGATAGGTGACCGTGTTTATGCGCACCTCTTCGATGGGATCGAATGTTAGAGATGTCGGGATGTATCCGCCAGTGACTTGAGGTGCGTAAATGTGGCGGTTGTTTTTGAGGGCAATGTCTAAAGTGAAGGTTTGGACTTGACCGCGACGCATGGTGCCCGATGACAGGTATGCCCGTGCTTTGAGGTCGTCATTTTCGATGGTTTGAACGGGCAATCCGCGGCTGTCAATTTGGAATGTTTTTTGAAGCATGCGCGCAACGGAATCGCGCACACCATAATCGGCATAGAAAGATTTGTCAATGACAATGCCTTTGGCATCCACCATATAGGTACCGGGAAAGGGTACGCCATACCAGCGATGATCTTTGGGCACAAGATGATTAAAAATATCAAAGGCGCGAATGACTTCGCTGTTTACATCTGATAGTATGGGATAGGTGATGTTGTGTTTTTCAGCAAATACCGTGAGTGTTTCTACAGAATCATAACTGATGGCGTAGGGGTGAATGTCGTTTTGATCGAAGTATGAGAGTTTGTCTTGCAGCTCCACGAGCTGAACTTTGCAATATCCTCACCAATCTGCACTGCGGTGAAAAAGAATAAAGGCTTGGTGTGTGCCGTTGGGCTCGTAGGTGACGGGTTCGTTCCATTGGTTGGGGAGGGTGAATGTGGGAACGGGTTCACCAATTTGAGGGCCAGATAGAAAGTTGTCATTTTCTGGGTTGCCACGGTTGGGTAATGGATCGGCCATATTTTTCTCCTTTGTTTGGGTATAAGGTAAAACGTCATATGGTGCATGTCAACTGTGTGTTTTGCCTGCGGCGCCTTCTTTCTTAAGAGACTAAGAAAGAAGCAAAGAAGGTCTCTCGCTGGCCGCGAGGGGCTTTAAATGTGTTTGGGTGTTTTTACGGGCGTAAACCACCCTTACCTGCCCGCGCAGTTCCCACCCTTCCACCTCGTGTTCCACACGCCCACCACCCACACATCACCACCACACCAACTGCACAACGGCCCACACCACCAAGAGGTGAGATTCAAGTTTTTGATTTGAAGTCCCTTTCCTTTAGGAAAGGGATTTAGGGATAGGTGCCTTTAAATCAAAAAAAGCCACCAGTCTAATGACTGGTGGCTTTTATACTTTGGAGTAAATGGGAAGGTTATTTGATCAGTAACATCCGGCCGTTGGTGATTTGCTTGTTGGCGCGAATTTGGTAGATGTATTGGCCGCTGGCCAAGTGTCGGGCGTCAAAGTGGATGGCGTGGAGGCCGGCATTTTGGGTTTGGTTGACGAGGTGGGCAATTGGAAAAACTATTTAGAGGATTGATCGAGATAGATTTGTGTGCCCCAATGGTCGAGATGCTCAGGCCAGAGCAAACACCCGCCGCTGATAAACACACCACCCTCCGAGATATGATCGAGCACGGCCCGTCTCATGCTTGTGTCGCGTGGAGCTGTGGAGAGGTCGTGGGTGTAGGGGCCAAAGATGCGTTCCAGGCCACTGCGTCCACCACGTGCGTTGAGTGGGAAGAGGTAACATTCGTGTTGAAAGCGAACGATGTTAGATTTGTCGGAGAGGCGTGTTTGGTAGGTGGGGTCGAGCAACCAGGAAGTGCAGCAGATGGCTTTGAAAGGGCGGTCTGGAAAGTGTTTGGAAAAGAATGTGGCTGCTTGGCGGAGGGACTCACCGCAATCGTCAAACCCCATGGGGCCATCTTCGGGAATGTGAATTTCGAGAATGGTGTCGCCTTGTTGTACGACGCATTCCCAATCTGAGAGTGGGAGTGTGATAGGTTCTCGAATGGCGTGTCCGTTGGGGTGGATTGGGTTGCCGGTGACTTTGGTGGCAGATTCGGTGAAGTGAGAGGTCCAAGCGTTGTCATCGGTGATGCCGCCTGCGCCGTTGAAGTTGCCATCGGTGCGAAATTCGAGACCTGATTCGGCAATGAGGCGCATGTGACCGGTTTGGCGATGGCGATAGGCGCGCATCTGTTGGCGATAGGGACCGGTTTTAAATTGTAGACGGCCTACGCGAAAGAGGTCGCCATGGAGGTGGCTGAGCAACCAGGGGAGGATGCGTGTGCAGAGGCCCCATGAATGGGGTTTGTCGGGGTGGATGAATTTGCCATCGATAGGTGTGCCGATGTCATAATATTGTTGTGCCCAGACGTAGGTGTCGCGATAGGTGCGTTTGGCTATGTCATCGGGCACATTGCGGGCTTGGTGAATGGCGCGGATGTGGGGGATGCCAGAGAGTGCGATGAGGAGGTAAAATACACCTCCGTATTCGCCGAGAATGGGCGCGAGAAGGGGCCAGTCGCGTGTGGTACTGCGATCTGTTGATTTGTCGATGAAGAGGATGCGGTGTGCGTGCCAAGCCAGGTGTGTTAGATCGGGGTCAGAGGCGATTTTTTGCGCGGCTTGGATGGTGAAGATGATGGCGTCTTGGGGAAGGGTAGCCCAGTTGCCGTACTCTTGGATTGCATGGGGTTGGAGAAAAGGCAAGGCTGCGGGCATGGATTGAATCGAATTTTCCCAGTCTGTGCTGAGGGTTGTGTCTTTGAGGATTGGGATCAGTTTTTGTGGGATTGGATTTGAGGGCATGGTGTTTTCTTATGTTTTGTGGTTGAATATTGCTGGTTGCTCGATTGCCTACGGCGTCCTACTTTTTTTAGAGACAAAAAAAGTAGGCAAAAAAGTCTCTCGCTGGCCGCGAGGGGCTTTCATTGGCTTCAGTGTTTATTACGGGCTTAGGCCACCCTCACCTGCCCGCGCAGTTCCGCCCCCATCCACCTCATGTTCCACACGCCCAACACCCACACATCACCACCACACCAACTGCACAACGGCCCACACCACAGGGAGATCGTTGGTTACCGAAAGTCGCGTATATATTTTGCAGCATAAGAGCGTACGTCGCGACCGTTGAGTACATGGAAGTGGCGTAGGCGGTCGAGGGTTTGGAGGGAGAAGCGTTTGAGGGGGAGGTGGACGATTTGGCGTTTAAATTTTTTGGCAATACGTCGCCAGCGGGTGAGAGGAGGATGAGGTGAGACGACGAGGACGCGTTTTTCTTGGGAATGTAAGAGGGCGGCGGATACGAGGTGTTCTTCGGGTGTTTGGGCAAAAGATAAGCGTGGATCTGTCCAGATGTCGGGAATGGGGCGTGGGGGGAAGATGAGCATGCAGCCGCCATAGACGGCTTGGCCAATGCCGGGGCCGATGATGTTGTCGGAAAAGTTGGTGGCATAAAAACAGAGGGTAGATTCTTGGTCGTGTTCGGCATACCAGGTGGTTTGCCATGGGTATTTGTTGGGGTCTGAGGGGCTGTCAAAGAGGAGGACGACAATTTCGATGGTGCCGCGTGAGGGGGGCGTTTCTTTGACGTATAAGTCGCCCGTGTGCCAGTTGCGCAGGGTTTCGCGCATGTCGAGACCGTCTTTGAGGGATGACGTGAATTTTTCTGTGCGTGCCAGGTCTTCCCCTATCATGAGTTTGGCTTGTTCGCGCACGTGGGTGTTAAAGGATTCGATTTTGTCATCTTCTGGTGAATGAGAGCATTGCTGATAGGGGTCCCATTGCATTTTCCAAGATTGCTTTTTTTCTTGGGGGGGCGCAGGTTTAAGCGGTAAGGTGCGCCATGTGAGTTCGGTGCCGAGCAGGCGGTTTTTATGGGGGGCGTCGCCGGTTGGAAATTCTGCTTGGTCGATGCCAATGCGTAGCTCAGGTAGGTTCGAAGGGATGCGTTGAGGGGGGTATTGGCGTGCGGTTTCGAGTAGGGAGATAGCAAACTCATCACCCGCAATTTGTTTGGCTGCCAATGCGAGGGTGTAGAGGTCGGGTGTGAGGCGTCGGTCTAAGAGTGTGAGGTTGCGTACATATTTGAGCAAGAGCGAAAAGGTTTGTGGGGTGAGCCAATGTTGTTTGAGATCGTGTTTTTTGAGCCAGACATTTCGCGCTTCGATCAAGAGTGATTTGATGCCGTCAATGGCGAGTGTTTCATCGGGCAAGAGTTCGGCGCGACGGTGCTCGTAAAGGTGCGTGATGAAGGGGAATTCGCCGAGTAAAAAGAAGAGCGTTTCTTGTGTGGCTCGAAAGAGATCGGGTGGGTAAACGGGTGGATCGGGTTGTAGATAGGGTGCGCGATCTTGGTATGCCTCGCGTATCCAGGGCCAGTCGGTAACTGCGCATAGGCAACAGATGCGGTCATAGTCGAGTTCAAGACAATGTAGTTGATAGGCCATATAGCGGATGCGGGCCATTTGTTGGCTGTCTGGATCGGGTTTGGGCAAACCTGTTAGGATTGCTGTGGAGAACTTTTCGAGAGAGACTTCTTTAAGGGCATAAGGATCGGGTAAGGCAGTCGCTTTGGGTTCAAAGGTTTGTAATTCGAGATCGATATACGCGCGATCTATGTTGTGTTCAATGGCGGTGCGAATGCCAGAAATGACAGGTTGGCACGGGTCGATTGGAACGATGGTATAAGCCGTGGGGTCGCCGTCGAGACCACCTTCGCGTTGGGCGGCGAGGGTGATGGCGGGCAGATGGGCAATGCCTTGTTCAACGCTGTCTTCAAAAGCAGGGGGCAATGGCACGGCAAGACAGTCATAGCTGTTGGTGAGAAGCCGACGTCGTACTTCAAGTGCAAAATCACCGCTGCCATGGAGAACTGGCAAGAGTGTGATATTGGGGCTTAAGGAGAATATATCGGTCATATGATTGCGTCTTATTCTTCTTTATCGGGGTTTAAAGGATCATCTGCACCAAAGAAGAAGTCGCCAAGGTTGAGGCCTGGCATTTCTCCACCTAAAGCACGCTGGCGTTGTTCGGCTAATTGTTCAAGATCGAGGGCTTCTTCACCGAGCACCTTTTCGAGGGCCTCGGCCCAGGCTTGGTCTTTGTGAAGCGGGTGTTCGCGATCTTGAGCCAAGCGTTTGAGGGCATATTGGAGAATGTGAATGCCATCACGGGGTGAAAACTCGAGATTGAGGTCGTGGGCGCGTTGGAGAAATTCGACGGTGAGGGTGAGCATGTCGTCTTCGACAAAAGGCAGATGATAACGCAAGATGGCCATTTCGTCTTGGTGATTGGGAAAGCTAATCTGCAAGGTGGGTTGTAAACGTGAGAGAATGTAGTCGGGAATTTCGTAGGTCGATTCGTCGTCGTTCATGGTGACACAACAGCGAAAGTCTTTGTGTGCTGGAATGGTGATGCCTGCGACAATGGATTCGACATAGCGCCGATGGTCGAGCAAGGGGGCGAGGGATGCCCAGCTCTTTTCGTTCATGCGGTTGCCTTCGTCTAAGATGCAAATGCCGCCAGTGAGCATGGCTGTGACGAGGGGTGAGGCATGATAGGCGATTTTACCTGACTCTGCCAGTACGGGTGTAATGAGCAGATCTTCGGGGCGTGTGTCGCTGGTGCATTGGTAGATGTAAAGGGGCTGTTCGCGTTCTTTGGCTGCGGCCATTGCAAGCGTGGTTTTACCAATGCCGGGCGGGCCAATTAAGCGCGGTGCAAGAGGCCGGTCTGCTTCATGGACAACCAACCAACACGCCAAGAGTTGGTACAAGACGTCGGTTTGACCAATCCATGTTTGATCGCTGTCTATGGGGCGGCCCAGTTGTAAGGTAATGTCGTCTATTCGAACGGTTTGTGCTTCGGGCATTAAATAATTCCAATCTTCGGTTTCCAAATTTGAAAGTTTTTAAATTATCGACCGAACGTTCCTTGATCTGGTCTGACCAATAATTCGCCTTTCCAACTTCCAGCTGTGTCTTCTATGAATTGATGTCAGTTTTTTTTTAGGCAAAGGGTACATTTTTTTCTAATGATTCAATTGTAATTCTAAAACTGCGATTTGCCTTGTCAATACCAAGCGGTAGGGAAACATTGAGTATACCACTTATATTTGTTCGAGCAATGAACTCAAATTTGGCCATCCGTTTCCTCCGCTGAATCGGTTTTTTGTAAAATATCAATGATGTCCAATTTAAGCGGTGGAATATCATCTTGTGTCATTAGCCAAACTTTTTCGATATCCACACCGAAATAATTGTGGATGAGTTTATCACGTGTACCCGCAATGTCTTGCCAAGGTATATGAGGATTTACTTCTCGTAATTCGGGCGAGAGATTTTTGACCGCTTCACCAATGATCTCTAACTGTCGAATAACACCATCTTGGACGAGGTGCTGTTGATGAAATATTTCTTCTGTGATGTCGGTGAGATAATCTTCAATCCAATTGATTGCATCTAAAATATGTTGAAGGTATACACTCTCATCTCTATTCATAAATGACCTGTAAGTCAGATAAAATTCGGTCTTTCAGATAAGGACTCAGGGCGGCTTCGGTTTGAACATCCACTTTGCGTTCTAAGGCGGTAGACAGTTCACGTTCTAACCGAACCAATGCCAACAAGCTCTTGCGGCTGCCAAATTCGATGAGCAAATCAATGTCGCTGTCGTTTGTTGCGTCGCCCCTTACCATGGAACCAAAGACGCCGACTTTAGAAACACCACTTTCGCGGCAAATAGTGATTAAGCGTTCTGTGTTAAATGGATAGGTTGTCATTGTTCATACCCGATGAAATTACGGATTGGGATTTATTATCTCAATTTTGAGATTGAAGAATACTGGAAGATATTGGTTCATTATCACAATGTCCAGAGGTAGGCTGTTTTGGAATTGCTTAAGTGATCATACTCCCTGGGTCGAAACCGCGAGATCGCGTGGGTTGCGGGGCCAGTGAAATTTCTTTTCGCCTGTGATGAGGGCACGGTGTTCGTCTGATAGGGTTTTGGCAAAGTCGGGATCGGGATCATAACCATTCCAGGCTTGAAACATGGTGGGCATGTATCCACCCAGAATGAGGAGGCGGTCTTTGTCAGATTTGATGATGCCTGCCGCGTGGATGAGGGATTCGTAAAAGAGGAGTGTGGAACCTGCTGGGGCTTCTACTTGATGGATCATAGATGGGTCTTCTAAGGCTGCATTGATGATGGCTTCTTGGGAGACCGTGGTCGGCACTTTATGGGTGCCTGCGATGACTGTGGTGCCGCCGTCGTCTGGGCCAAGGTCGGTGAGATTGGTAAGGGCTTTGACGAAGGAAAAATGATAGAGCCCATTGTCATAGTGGCTATAGGCTGGGTTGATGCCTCGATGAAAGCCGTACTTGAGTGGTTTTTCTTTTTTAGGGCGGCGAATATGCGCATCGGATTGTTGGAGGCGCGCTGGGCCACCGATAATTTCTTCGGCCATGCCGACAATGTGTGGATGGGTGATGTAGTCGAAGAAACAGGGTGCCAAGTGGGGTAAGTTGTCTATGCGGAAGAATTCTTCTGTCGTGCTGGTATTAAAACAACTGGGGCCAGGTAGTTCTCCTGTGCGGCGAAAGTCGTCTTCTATGCGATAGAGTGTGTCTTTGATCGAGTTAATTTCACTTTGGTTGAGCACATTTTCGATGATGGTGTAGCCATAAATTTCGATGTGAAGGCGTTGGGCAGGTGTAAGGGCGGGAAAGGGTTTGGGTGTTGCAACATCACTCATGGTATAGATTCCTTACGTTGTTGAGTTGTTTTTGGGATGTTTTTTTATTACTGAACTCCAAATATAGCCATTATGAATCATGCTGTCCAGTAATGGATAGCGATCATTGTGGATTCAGTTTTTTGAAGACAACTTTGGCACCCGAGCGAACAAATAGGGCAATGTGTATAAAGGTTGGCAAACTGGCAGAAAATCCCATAATGAGCCCAAAGTAGATGTTGCGTAGGTTGTCAAACGGATTGAGTAATGCGTTGATGAGCATATCGCTATAACGTGTTTGGCGGGTTACGAGATTTTCTTCACCAAAGACGGGTACTGCAGGTGTGAGTATATGAATGAGCCAACCTGAGATGATGAAGACCAAGAGCACCCAGAAGGTGGCGATGATGGCGATGATGAGATCTATTGAAAGATGTGATAAGTATTCAAGTGTATTTTGACTTTTAATGGCGCGGCGAATGATGTAGACTGTGACAAAAAAGGAAAGGCTGTCGAAAATGGCACCTAAGAAGCCCACTGGGAATGAAACTTTGAAGTAGTGCCAGCCTTGATGACCATGTAAGTATTCGAAAAAGCCTGTGAACATGGCCCACCAATAACAGGTTATGTTGAGAAAAATAAAAAAAAGGAAGAGTTTTGGATAAAATGTTCGCAGCGGTCCACGATTGGCTTCGTAATAGGTTAGCAGACGATAAAGCGAAATTTTCCACAGCGTAATGATGTCGTCCATTATGTTTGGTTCCTTATGGTTTTTTGGGTATGCGCGTAAAATATATCATTTGCTTGATATATTGTCCAGTTTCGTACACCCATTCAGGTTTTGAGACCCAGATATGATATTCATGTGTTTTACGATTTTTACGGGGTGTGAGGAATCGTAAGGGATGGAGGATATTGGGTTGATCTGTTTTGTGTACATCGCTATTATGATAAGAGAAGGATCATTAATATATAAAGTCTTTTTGTTCGATTTTCGTATCGAGGGCATGATGAATATTTCTCTGCAAGAATTGTGGTCAAGTATCGTGAATAAGCTTAACCATCTTGAAACACAAGCTGAGGCGGCCAGTGTTGTTTTGTTTGGTACTTCAACAGACGAAGGGATTCTGGTGTTACCGCTGGGTCGTTCTCTTCGTGCCTTGGATGTGCTCGGGGCTAGGTCTAATGATGTGGATGTGAAGAAGCTTGTTCAAGACATTCTCCATACAGAGACGTATCGCACAGTAATTGATGGGCGGTTGATTCGAGTGTTTTTGCCTGATTCGCGTGCAGGTTTGATGGTGGTGTTGCCTATTGTATCAAATCGACGTCCTGTTGGTTTGTTGATACTCGGTGTAGATGTACTGCCCGAAGAAAACGTGTTACATGGTTGGCAAAAAGAGGCTCAGTTGATAGGTGAGCATGTGGTTGCCTGCCAGGGGCAGCAAACGATGCATAAGCGTGAAATACAATTGCAGTTGATTCACAGATTGAGCCAACAAGATGTGTCGGAGATGTCTTTAAACGATTTTTATGACCTGGCTGTGGTTTCTATTCGGGAAGAGTTGAATTACTATAACGTTTCTCTCTTTATGCCTGATGAACCCAACTACGAATTGGTGCTTCGGGCACACACGGGTGCTTATCAGATACAGATTGAAAAGGGATATCGTCAAAGTCTTGACGTGGGGATATTGGGGTGGGTGGCGCGCCATAAAAAGATGTGCTTGGTTCAAGATGTGCGCAAAGATGAGCGCTATTTTGGGTATGATTTTTTAAATACCCGCTCGGAAATTTGTTTTCCAATCATCTTGTCCGATCAATTGGCTGGGGTTTTAAATGTGGAAAGTGACTTGGTCAATGCATTTGATGAAGGGGATGTGATTGCGTTAGAGGCTTTGGCTCAGCAAATAGGCGATGTGATTCAGGTGCATCAACAACGCGAGGCGCTTGCGCGTTTGAAAGAAGAAGTAGGCGAACGACACCCGTTTGGCGATTTGTTGGGGCAAAGCGAAGCGATGCGTCAGGTCTTTGCACTGGTGAAGACGGTGGCCAAGAGTGATTTGGCTGTCCTCATTCGTGGCGAAACGGGAACGGGCAAAGAATTGATTGCGCGTGCGATTCACCGCGAAAGCGACCGCAAAGACAAACCGTTTGTTGCTGTCAACTGTGCAGCGGTACCAGAAAGTTTGTTTGAAAGTGAACTCTTTGGTCATGAGCGCGGTGCATTTACAAGTGCAGAGAGCCGTCGGATTGGTAAAATGGAAATGGCTGATGGCGGTACTTTGCTGTTGGATGAAGTGGGTGAGATCCCCATTTCGATGCAGGCCAAACTCTTGCGTGCCATAGAATCACAAACGTTTACACGTGTGGGTGGTGAAAAAGAAATTGAGGTCAATATTCGCCTGTTATCGGCAACAAATCAACCGTTGGAAGAATTAGAACAACGCGGTGAGTTCCGCCGCGATTTGTACTTTAGACTCAATGCGGTACAAGTGCATTTGCCACCTTTGCGGGAGCGGGTTGAAGATATTCCATTGCTGGCAAGGCATTTTCTTAAGGCTGCTTGTGGGCGTTTTGGTAAAGGGATTGGGCACATTGAGACATTGGTTTTGGCAAAGTTGTTGGCGCATTCTTGGCCAGGCAATGTCAGAGAAATGGAAAATGTGATCGCGCGTGCTGTGTTGTTAGAAACGGAAGGGGTTTTGTCGCAGGTTGATTTGGAGCAAGGCGTTCGGCTGCTTCAAAGTGAAGTACGCGTATTGCCCGATGGTGCAGGAAATATGAGTTTAAAGCAGGCGTGTCGGCAGGCATTGGAAGAGGTTGAGTTGGCTTATTTGCGTTTGGTATTGACGTCTGTCAAAGGCAATGTCAGTCGGGCAGCCGAACTGGCGGGCATTACGCGCCGCACGTTGTATAATAAGATGGATGTTTATGGCATTCGACGTATTGATTTTTTATCTGAGTGAAGGTTCGGGCAATGCGGGCGTTTTCACGGATGGACATCGCTATTCCAAGAGCGTTTATTTGCCGAAGGCTTGGGCAAAGATGAGGAAGTCGGAAAAACCAATTTCACCATTGTTGTCTATATCAAATTGGGCATCGTATTTTTCTTGTGTTTGGGTGGCACCAAAGTGTGTTGCAAAAAGTATGAAATCTTGGAAATCAACTTTTTGGTCGGCGTTGAAATCAGATGGCACTGTTGTTTTGCTTTCTAATGTGACCAGGCGAATGCGGTGATTTTCTCTGTCTGCGATATACAGTTTGTCTATGGTGACAAAAATACCCCAAGGGAAATTGAGACTGGCGGAAAGGGCTGGGCCATTGTCACCTGCATCGCCTTGGGTGCCACTGCCTGCTTCGGTCACGAGTGTGCCCGTATTGGTGATGCGCCGGATGCGTTGGTTTGCTTTGTCAGAAAAATAAACGCTGTTGCTAACGGCAATGCCTCTGGGGCCACCTAATTTTGCTTCTGTGGCAAGCGAACCATCTTCCGAAAAACCGGATTGACCATTGCCTGCCAAGATGGTTAAGGCACCGTCGGTATCCATTTTGAGGATTCTTTCACCCGTTCGTTCGGCAATGTAAAGAATGCCGGTTGTATCTACTGCCACAGATGCTGGGCCTGTTATATTTTCAAGCTGGGTGGTGATGATGCCATTGACGTCAATTTTTCGAATGCGGTTGTTGTTGGTGTCTGCAATATAAATGTTGCCTTCTTTGTCTATTGCAATGCCGTGTGGGCGATTGAGTTGTGCTTGTGTGGCGGGACCGCCATCGCCAGAAAAGCCGAATGTGCCATTGCCAGCAAGGGTGATGATTTCACTCCTAATAGGCTGGGCAATGAGGGTCAAAAAGACCATGATGCAAAAGCGCATGGGTGTCCTGTGAAGTGAAAAGGGCAACGGAAACTGCCACCGCTGCCCAATTGTTGAATATGTACCCTTATGCCCGGTCTATGGTTTTTGGACACAACGCCGGGCGTTGTGTTTAGAAACCACACACGCGGGCACAAGGGTGAATGCACTTATTTGAGGAGCATCATCTTACGGGTGTCGCTAAACCCGTCTGCTTCTAAGCGATAATAATAAATGCCAGAGGCCACATTTTCGGCGTTCCAACGTATAACATGGATACCCGCTTCTTGATGACCATTAAACAACTGGGCAACTTGTTGGCCCAAGGTGTTATAGATGGCGAGGCGAATTTGCCCAGATTGTGGTAAGGCATAACGAATTTGTGTTGCAGGGTTAAATGGATTGGGATGGTTTTGCCCCAATGCAAAGTCAAGTGGCAATGTTTGATCGAGGGTGAGTCTTTCGTTCAATGCCAAAATGGGCATGTGGTTGCTGTCGAAGAAAAATCCTTCAATTTGAAGGTGACCTGGTGATGTTTCTTTGCGGTCAAAAACGAGTTGGAGGATGGATTCTTTTTCTGATATCAGCCCATCTAAAGTGATGGTTACTTGCCCAGATTGTGCCTCAAGCACGTGGGCTTTTTGGCCCTGTATCTCTGCTTGTTGGAATGTGAGCATGGCTGGGTCATATGTCAGTGTCCAGGCACCACCCGTGAGATCATTGGCTTGGGTTAGACGCAATGGAACGATGACATTATCAGATGTACTTTCGATTGTGCGAAGGCTTACTACGGGAATGCGTGGCCCGATGTCTGTGATACCTATGGACGCAACAGCATTGGGTGTGAGTTTGGCTGCGGCTGCTATGGGGGTGCCTGGCCCTTGTTGGGTTGCGCGCCCACGCACAGGTAATTGTAGGTTGATTGTTTGGCCACCCGAAATGGGAATGCTGTTCCAGGTATTTAAGGTTTCCCCTGTTGCTGGGTTTTGAAGACGTGCGGTATAATACCCATTGGCACCCACAACACGCCCGAGAAGATTGGGTTCGGCTACAATGTTAACCTTGGTTTTACCGCCTGGCCCAAGGGGTGCAGACCACGCAAAATTGGGACTGCGACCGGCAATGGACCGGGAAAAGGCAAGGTCAAGTCCTGCGGTGCCTGGGTTTTGCAAAACAACTTGGCCTCTGTTTTCACCGCCCCGATTTTCTCCAGTATGGACATTGCTATAGAGGT
>Ga0115002_10004584_pt1 | contig 16651 bp, 26 predicted proteins | sample ArcticOcean_MG_C_8_FD_89576 | JGI IMG/M metagenome (GOLD analysis project Ga0115002, IMG submission 89576) | Marine microbial communities from western Arctic Ocean - ArcticOcean_MG_CB11_86 | ecosystem: Environmental > Aquatic > Marine > Oceanic | place: Arctic Ocean: Canada Basin | collected... | reverse complement strand
CGAAGATTTACGTGAACCCGACCGGTCGGTTCGTCACCGGCGGCCCGATGGGCGACGCCGGCCTGACCGGCCGCAAGATCATCGTGGACACCTACGGCGGCGTCGCCCGCCACGGCGGCGGCGCCTTCAGCGGCAAGGACCCCTCGAAGGTTGACCGCTCCGCGGCGTACGCCGCCCGCCACGTCGCGAAGAACATCGTCGCAGCCGGCCTCGCCGACCGCTTCGAGCTACAGGTCTCCTACGCGATCGGCGTGTCACAGCCGACCTCGATCGCCTTCGAGACCTTCGGTACGGAACACGTGGATCCCGAGGTAATCAACCAGCTCATCCAGAAGCACTTCGACCTCCGTCCGGCGGCGATCATCGAGCGTTTCGACCTCAAGCGGCCGATCTACCAGCAGACGGCCGCTTACGGGCACTTCGGGCGCAACGACCTCGACCTACCATGGGAGCACACCGACGTCGCAGCGACGCTGCGTTCCGAGGCCAGCCTCTCGCCGGAAGCGGTAGCGGACGGCGACTAGGCGCTCCCGTCTCTCTGAGCTTGGACGGCCGTCTCCGGAGCACCTAGGATCAAGGCTGTGCGTGCGATCGTTCTTGTTGGCGGTCAGGGGATCCGGTTGCGACCACTCACGTGGCGCTCCCCAAAGGCGCTCGTCCCGGTCCTCAACCGCCCGTTGCTGGAACACTTGCTGCTCCACCTCAAACGACACTCGATCACGCGCATCACCCTCGCGATGACGCAGCCCAACAGCGAGATTCGCGAGGCGTTCGGCAAAGGCCAGGCGCTCGGCATTGAGCTTGAGTACGCCTACGAGGACACACCGCTCGGATCAGGCGGCGCGATTGCCAGCGTCGCGCAGGGATGGGACGAGCCGTTCCTAGTCGCCAACGGCGACATCATCACCGACCTCGAACTCACCGCCATGTACGCCGCCCACCGAGCGCACGGCGCCGAGCTCTCCATGCACCTGCACGAGGTTGACGATCCCTCGCAATTCGGCGTCGCCGTGACCGCCGAGGACGGGCGCATCACGCGCTTCGTTGAGAAGCCTCCGGCGGAGTCCGCGCCCTCGAACCTCATCAACGCAGGCAACTGGTTGTTCGAGCCCTCGATTGTGAGCGAGCTCAACCCGACCGAGTTCAACCGCGTCGAGGACGGCCTGTTCCCCTCGATGTGCGAAGCGAACCGGCCGATCTACGGCTTCAGCAGCCCCAGCTATTGGCGCGACATCGGCAATTCCGAGGCACTCAGACTCGTCAACCTCGAGCTAGTCGAGGACGCGATCCCGGGCCGCGTCCCCGACGACACAAACGGCGTGCTGCTAGGCGATGGTGTCAGCATCGCCGACGACGCGACCGTGCCGCGACCGATGGTGATCGGGCGCGGCACGACGATCGGCATCGGCGCGCAACTGCGTAATTCTGTGATTTGGGACGGCGTCACGGTCGAGCGAGACGCCCAGGTGCGCGACAGTGTAATAGCGACCGGCGTCGAAATTGGCGCAGGTGCGATCGTCGAACGCTCGGTGATCGGACACGGCGCGCGCATCGGGCCAGGCGCTCGATTAACCGACGCGCAGGTAGAACCAGACGCAGCGATCGAGGCAGGGACGTAGCGATGCAGGAGATCCGTTTCGGTACTGACGGCTGGCGCGCCATCATCGCCGACGACTACACCTTCGACAACGTCCGCGCGGTCGCTCAGGCGATGGCGGACTACCTGAAGCGGCACGAACTCGCCCACGAGGTCGTGGTTGGATACGACACCCGGTTCCTCTCGGGCTCGTTCGCCGGGGCCGTCGCCGAGGTGATGGTCGCGAACGAGATTCCGGTGGCTCTCACCTCCTCGTTCGTTCCCACGCCTGCGCTGTCCTTCGCGGTCCGCGAACGCGGCGCCGGTGGCGGCATCATGATTACCGCCAGCCACAATCCCGCTCGCTGGAACGGCTTCAAGGTGAAGTCCCCCGAGGGCGGGACGGCGTCTCCGGAGGTCACTAGCGAAATCGAACAGGCGATCCCCGGCGTCTTCGCCGCTGACCGTGTGCAGCACATGCCACTCGGCGAAGCAGAAGCCAAGGGCCTCGTCGAACGGATCGACGCACAGCCCTCCTACCTAAAGACGATCCGCGAGTTCGTCGACATGGGCGCGATCCGCGACGCCGGGCTCAACGTGCTGGTCGATTCGATGTTCGGATCGGCTCAGGGGTGGACGGCCGCCGCCATCGGCGAAGGCGCCACTCATGTCCGAGAGATCCACGGACGACGCAACCCGGCGTTCCCGGGGATACGCGCACCGGAACCGATCGCGGCAAACCTGACTGAATCGATGGAGCTGATCGCCGAGGGTGGATTCGACATCGGGCTGTCGACCGACGGCGATGGCGATCGCTTCGGGCTGATCGACGAGCAGGGCAACTTCGTCACACAACTGCAGACCTTCGCCCTGCTGGTGTACTACCAGCTCGCGGTCCGCGAAGAGCGCGGTGCGATCATCCGCTCGATCACGATGACGCGGATGATCGACAAGCTCGGTGAACACTTCGGCTGCGAGGTCCACGAGACGCCCGTTGGGTTCAAGTACCTCGGGCCGCGTATGATCGAGACTGACGCCCTGATCGCAGGCGAAGAATCCGGCGGATCGGCCATTCGAGGGCACATTCCGGAGCGTGACGGCCTCACCGCTGGGCTCTTCATGCTGGACTTCGTCGCGCGCACCGGCAAGAAGCCGTCGCAACTCCTCGCGGAGCTGTACGACCTCGTCGGGCGGCACGAGTACGACCGCGTCGACGTGACCGTCCGCGCGGACGAGAAGGACGCGATCCTGAAGCGCGTCGCCGAGGCGAAGCCGAAGACGATCGCCGGACTGCCAGTGGTGTCCCAGGACGAACTCGATGGCTTCCGCTTCACGCTCGAAGGCGGCTGGTGGCTGCTGCTCCGCTTCAGCGGCACGGAGCCACTGCTTCGCATCTATGCGGAGATGCCGTCGCTGGACCAGGTGCAGCAGGCACTACAGGACGGACAGGAGCTCGCCGGAGTCTCCCTGTGAGCCCCACCAGCGCCCACCAGCTCGACAACCCTCAGACCTACGTACGCCTTGACCCCGACAGCATGGGGCCGCTGATCGCGGCGCTCGGCGATCAGGTTCGCGAGGCCTGGGCGACCGGCCGCGACTGGCCCCTTCCCGCCTCGTTCACCACGCCGAGCCGCGTGGTGGTCGTCGGCATGGGCGGCTCTGCGATCGGCGCGGACATCGCCTCCACACTCGCCCGCATCAGCTCCCCAATCCCTGTCGAGGTCGTACACAACTACACCGTACCGCCGGCAGCCACCGGCACCCTCGTGATCGCCAGCTCCGTCTCAGGCAACACCGAGGAGACGCTCGCGGCCTATGAGGTCGCCCGTGCCGGCCCCGGCCGGCACCTCGCGATTACGACAGGGGGCGAGCTCGCCAAGCTCGACGGGCCATGCCTCACCTACGAGTGGGGCTTCCACCCGCGGGCAGCGCTCGGCTGGGCGCTGATGCCGCTGGCCAGCGTACTCACGCAGCTCGGCGTGCTCTCGATCGCTGACGCCGAGGTGCAGGCGACCGCAGCCGCGCTCGACGCGAACTCCACCGCCTGGGCTATTAATGTCCCCGCCGAGGAGAATCGCGCGAAACAGATCGCTCTGCGGCTGCACGGCCGGCTGCCAGTCATCGTTGGCACCGACTTCCTCGAAGTTGCCGCGCGGCGCTGGGCGGGCCAGCTCCAAGAGAATGCTAAACAGTGGGCGTTCTCCGCGGCGCTACCGGAGATGAACCACAACTTCATCAATGGATTGGGTTTACCGTCGCCCGGGATCGAACAACTTCAGGTCGAGTTCCTGGACGCCCCCGAGTTGCACGCCCGGAATCGGCAGCGAGTCGTGCTGACCGGTCAGTTGCTGGACGAAGCCGGAATCGCCAACGAGGTAATCTCCACCGAAGCTACCAATCCGCTCGAGACGATCCTGCGAGCCGCCCACCTCGGCGGCTGGGTGTCCTTCTACCTCGCGATGCTCAACGAGGTCGACCCGAGCGACACCAGCCCGATCGAGACCTTCAAGGAGCGGATGGGCTAGCCACCCGCCACCAACGACTCGGCAGGAAAGAAGAATGCCCCGCAAGCGGGGCATTCTTCTTTCCTGCCGAGTCGTTGGTGGCGCGCTACCGCTTGGTGAACTGCGGCGCCTTGCGGGCACGCTTCAGTCCAGGCTTCTTTCGTTCCTTGACGCGCGGGTCGCGGGTGAGCAGGCCCTGCGCGCGCAGCGGACGTCGGTTCGCCTCGTCAGCGACGACCAGAGCGCGTGCCACGCCGTGCTTGATCGCACCGGCCCAGCCAGCAACGCCGCCGCCTTGCACCTTGACTTGCACGTTGTAGCTGCCTTGTCCGTCGACCGCCTCAAGCGGTTGCATCACCTCGTAGCGAAGCGATTCGCGCGGGAGGGCATCCTCGAACGGACGGCCGTTAATCACCACGGTGCCGTTGCCCGGGTAGAGCCGCACGCGAGCGATCGAGGCCTTGCGACGACCCAGACCGTAGAAATAGCGCTGTTCGGTCGTCATCTATTCGTCCTCGCCGGCCGCTGCGGTCTCGGGCTCCGGGTGCTCATCGTAATGCGTCTGGATCGCAGCGACGACGTCGTCTTTCTTCCATTCTGAGTCGATCTCAATGCCCAGGCGGCTTGCCTCGTCGTCCAACTCCGCGCGCTTGAAGCGGGAGAGGGCGTCGGTCGCCGGCGCCTCCGCAGATGCGGCATCCTCGACCGGGGGTGCAACGGCGGGCGCGGGTGCAGCCGCTGCGGCCTCCGCCTGTCGTACGCGCTTCTTGGCGCGGGCGCCGGTGCCCGCCATCACCTGAGCCTCGTGCGGGTGCTCAGCACCGGCGTAGACCTTCAGGTGGCGGAACAGTTCGCGGCCGTGGGAGTTGTGCGGAAGCATGCCCTTAATCGCTCGCTCCAGCACCTTCGTGGAATCGCGCTCCATTTGCTCCTCGAGCGTGCGCTCGCGCAGGCCTCCGGGGTAGCCGGTGTGGCGGTAGTAGACCTTGTTCTTGGTCTTCGCTCCGGTCACAGCGACCTGCTCGGCATTGATGACAACGACGAAGTCGCCCATTGGCAGGAACGGTTCGTAGGTCGGCTTGTGCTTGCCCAGCAGCAGGCGCGCAGCATCGCTGGCGATCCGGCCGAGCGGCCGATCGGCTGCATCGAGGACGTGCCAGCTCCGGTCCATCTGCTTTCCGCTGAGGCGGAACGTCTTGGTCGGCATCAGATCTCCTCGGTCCCGTCTCCGGCGCATCCTGCCGTCCAGTCGACGGCTCCCGATGGGTAGTGAACTTGTAACAATGTGAGTCCCTGCGGCGGCGCGGTCGGACCGGCGCTTCCGGCGGGGCCGTCGATCAGGCCAGCGAACGCCGCTGGCGTCAATGCACCCTGACCGACGCTGACCAGCCCACCGGCCATCCGGCGTACCTGGTGCGGCAAGAAACCGCTGGCCGCAACGGTGTACTCGAGGCGGTGCGGCTCGGTCCGGCGCAGGTCGCTGCGGTGCAGCAAGCGGACCGTCGGGTAGTCAGGCGGCGTGTGGCCAGCGAACGCGGCCCAGTCGCGCTCCTCGAACGGTAGCCGGCTGGCCGCCTCGGTCATCGCGCCGGCATCGAGGCGGTCGCGCAACTGCCACGACGACGTGCGCGAGAGCGGTGAGCGAGTGCGCCCGTCCTCGATCGCGTAGCGGTAGATGCGAGACGTCGCGTGCCGGCGAGCGTTGAAGCCTGGTGCTGTAACGGTCACTGCGCGCACTGCGAGGTCATCCGGCAGGAAGTGGTTGAGCGCTGAGCGCACGGTCACAGCATCGAACTCGACAGCGGTGTCGATCGTCGCGACCTGCCCACGAGCGTGAACGCCCGTGTCAGTTCGACCCGCGAAGTGCGCACGGAGAGTCTCGCTCGTGAACTCACGCCACGCGTGTTCCAACGTGTCCTGCACAGTCCGCGGCTCAGGCTGCGACTGCGATCCCAAGAATGCGGATCCGTCGTACTCCAGCAGCAGCGCGAATCGGCGGATGGCGTCGGTCATCGTCAGTCGACTCGATCAGCTCAGACGAGTTCGATGCGCGCGATGCGCGAACCGTCGCCACGCCGCCGGCCGAGCTTCACGACACGGGTGTAGCCACCCGGTCGGTCGGCGTACCGGGGCGCGAGTTCGTCGAAGACGTCGCGCACGACATTGGTGTCGTAGACGAAGGCCAGCGCCTGGCGTCGCGCGTGCAGGGTGCCGCGCTTGCCGAGCGTAATCATCTTCTCGACGAAGGTGCGCAGCTCCTTCGCCCTCGCCTCAGTGGTCTGTACGTAGCCGTCGCGCAGCACGTCCGTCGTGAGATTACGAAACATCGCACGTCGCTGCGACGTGGGCATATCGAATCGCCGGCCATTTCGTCGGTGTCGCATGCCTGTCCTCCCGGGTGTGTCGAACTAGCTCTGAGCTAGTTCGACTCGCGCCCGGCCTCCTTCAGCGCTTCCATCAGGGCCGCGCCAAGCGCCCCGACCTCATCGTCGTCTGCTTCTACTTCCGGCTCGGCGGCGGCCGGAGCCTCCACCGCTGCGGGGACCAGCGCGTCTTCCGCGCCTTCGACACCGCCGTCCGTACGCGGCGCCGGGAAGCCGGCGGTCACCAACTTCTCCTTCAACTCGAAGTAGGACTTCTCGCCGAAGTTGCGTAGTGCCAGTAGTTCTTCCTCGGATTTTTCGAGGACGGCACCCACGGTCATCAGACCGGAGCGCCTCAGGCAATTGTATGCGCGCACCGAGAGCTGGAGCAGCTCGATTGGCGTGTTATGGCGCTCGTCGACGTCGGTCTCCTCCGGGACAACGGCCACTTCCTTGACCTCGCCGCTCAGCATCTGGAACCCGAGGAACTGCTCGCGCAGAATCTCGGACGCCGCCGACAGCGCCTGCTGGCCATCGACCGTGCCGTCAGTCCAAATTTCGAGATCAAGGCGGTCGAAGTTGGTGTCCTGACCGACACGCGTGTTCGACACGCGGAAGTTGACGCGACGCACCGGCGTGAAGATCGCGTCAACCGGAATCACACCGATCGGCAGGCCCTCGCTGACGGTCGCCGGCAAGTAGCCGCGCCCCGTCTCAACGTTGAGGTCGACGACGAGCGACGCCTCTTTGTTGTCGAGCGAAGCCAACACGAGGTCGGGGTTCATGATTTCGTAGTCGGCCGTGGCCTCGATCTGGCCAGCCGTCACCTCACCCGGACCAGCGACCTCCAGTAAGAGTCGTGCTGGGCGATCGGAGAACGCGCGGAGTCGTACTTCCTTGAGGTTGAGAAGGAACTCGGTCACGTCCTCCCTCATCCCGTCGATCGTCGAGAACTCGTGCTCGACGCCTTCAAGACGGACAGAAGTGATCGCTGCTCCGGGCAGCGAGGACAGGAGAACCCGGCGGAGCGAGTTCCCCAGCGTCGTACCGAAGCCCTTTTCAAGGGGCTCAGCCACGATCAGCGCATAGTCGTTCTCATCGGTTTCAACCCGAATCTCGGGCTTCAACAGATCCGTCAAAACTCACCTCATCTCGCGCCAACTCGTTCTCCCGCCAGGGGTCACCGAGCCATGCGCGTATGTACATTGCGTTAGCGGGAGTAGAACTCCACGACCGAGCTCGGGTTGAAGTGCGGATCCCAGTCGGCCGGACCGGGCTGCTGCAACATGCGTCCCTTGACGGAGTCGCGATCGAGTTCCAGCCAACCCGGAACGTCGCGACCCTTAATTTCTTCCTGCAGGATCTTGTAGTACTCGGAGCGCTGACCGCGCGCCGAGAAACTTAACTCCTGACCCAGGCGCACTCGCGCACTGGCGATATCCAACTTCTTGCCTTCGAGCGCGATCAACCCGTGAGTGACAAGCTGCCGGGCCTGCGGACGGGTACTGGCGAAACCGAGCCGGAAGATGACGTTGTCGAGGCGCTCCTCGAGCATCTGCATCAGGTTATCGCCGGTGACCCCGGGTCGCTGCTCCGCTCGCTTGTAGACGCTGCGGAACTGCTTCTCCATCAGGCCGTAGGCGTAACGAACCTTCTGTTTTTCCATCAACTGCTGCCCGCGATCGGAGATCTTCCGTCGACGCAGCGGCCGCGGCCCCGGCGGGTAGCCGCGGCGCATGGACTTCGGATTGCCCCACAGGTCGGCTCCGTAGCGGCGGGACTTCCGCCACTTGGGCCCGGTATAACGCGCCATCAGTCGTCCTCTGTCTAACTTCGCGGTCGGCGTCGCGCGCGTACCCCGTTGTGGGGGACAGGCGTGCGATCTCGGATACCGGAGATGCGAATTCCGGATGCCTGGAGTGCTCGGATGGCGGCTTCACGCCCCGGTCCGGGGCCCTTCACCTGGACGGCGAGCTCGCGGAGTCCGTGCTCCATCGCACGCTCCGCTGCACCTTCCGCTGCCAACTGGGCAGCGTACGGCGTGCTCTTCCGCGAACCGGTGAAGCCGGCGGTGCCGCCGCTGCCCCACGCGATCGCATTTCCGTTCGGATCGGTAATCGTCACAACGGTGTTGTTGAACGTCGACTTGATGAACGCCATACCTCGCGGCACGTTCTTCGAAACTCGTCGACGACCTCGGCCCTGGGAACGACCCATGCGCCTGCCTCCTTGAAACCGCGGCTAGGCGCCTGCGGTTTTCTTCCTGCCCGAAACGATTCGCTTCGAGCCTCGGCGCGTTCTGGCGTTGGTCTTCGTGCGCTGGCCGCGAAGCGGCAGCCCCCGACGGTGACGCTGCCCGCGATAACTGTTGATCTCAATCAGGCGCTGGACGTTCTGGCGCACATCGCGTCGGAGGTCACCCTCGACGGTGTGATCGCCCTCGACAACGGCGCGGAGCCGCAACACCTCGTCGTCAGTCAGGTCGCGAACCATCGCGTCCCGCTTGACGTTGGTCTGGTCACAAATTTTCTGGGCCGTGGGGAGGCCGATGCCGTATACGTACGGCAATGAGAACTGGATTTGCTTGTCGCGCGGGATATCCACGCCTGCGATACGTGCCATGATCGACTCCTTGAGCGCTAGCCCTGTCGCACTTTAAAGCGGGGGTTGCGCTTGTTGATCACGTACAACTTGCCCTTACGTCGAACGATCTGTGAGTTCTTGTCCCGCAGCTTGGCGCTGCGCAACGAGGCTTTGACTTTCATTTCTCGCTCTCCCTCCGCCTGGGGCGGAACCGAACCGACCCCGCGCTAGCGGAACCGATAGGTAATACGCCCACGACTCAGGTCGTACGGGCTCAACTCAACCAGTACACGGTCACCGAGCAGGATGCGGATGTAGTGCATCCGCATACGGCCGGAGATCCCGGCCAAGACGTGATGTCCATTCGGCAACTCCACATCGAACATTGCGTTCGGGAGCGCCTCCTTGATCACGCCTTCTACCTCGATGACCTCTTTGTCTTTTTTCTCCCGTGGCGCGCGTTCGCGCTGCCCTCGTCCTCGTTTCGCCATGGTTTACTCACCCGCTAGATGCGGGTGAGCACCTCCGGTCCGTCGTCGGTGATCGCGATGGTTTCTTCCCAGTGCGCCGCGAGACCGCCGTCTCGCATGACGACGGTCCACTGGTCATCCAGCTCTTCCGTCGCGGGATGTCCGATCGCGAACATCGGCTCGAGGGCAACCACCATCCCCTTGCGCAAAGGCATGCCGACCCCGGCGCGCCCCTTGTTTAGAATGTGCGGCTCCTCGTGCATCGCACGACCGACGCCGTGCCCGCCGTACTCATCGATGATCCCGTAAGAGCCCGCGTGGTTTCCGATGGCAAACGACACATCGCCCAGGTGGTTACCCACCCGCGCCTGCTCAATGCCGCACCAGAGCGCCTCGCGCGTCGTCTGGATCAGGTCCAACGCCTCCTGGCTCACCTCACCGACGGGCGCCGTGAAGGCGGCGTCGGATACCCAACCCTGGTAGGTCGCCCCGAGGTCGATACTGACGATATCACCCTCCTCGAGCACCCGATCGCTGGGCGGGCCGTGCACGAGCTCCTCGTTAACAGAGAAGCAGATCGCCCCGGGATATGGCGGACGACCGCCCGGTGCATAGCCCTTGAACGTTGCTACGGCGCCGCGTTGTTCAATTTCGCGCGTCGCCATTTCGTCGAGTTCACGACCGGTGACACCCGGCCTTACAGCTTGCATCAAAATCGCGCGAACCTCCGCATTAATGCGCCCAGCACGACGCATCAGCTCGAGTTCCGCTTCTGACTTGAGCTCGACCGGCATACCAGTCTACGCCCCGATACCCGCTGCGGGTACCGACTCGATCGCCGACATCAATCGAGCCGTTATGTCGCCTAGAGCGCCAGTCCCGTCGATGTGATGCAGCTTCGAGACCGCCCGGTAGTAAGCGGCCAACTGCTCGGTCCATTCGCGATTCGTATCGAGGCGCGATTTCACCGTGTCCGGCTGGTCGTCAGCCCGCTGAGTCAGCGTGGCACCCTCGCGGTCGCAGATGCCGTCGGTTGTCGGCGGACTGCTGATCGTGTGGTAGATCGAGCCGCACTCCGAACAGGTCCAGCGGCCGGTCAACCGGCCCATCAGCTGGTCCTCTGGTACCTCGATGTGCAGTACCGCGTCGATCTGCGAGTCGCACTCACCGAGCGCAGCGTCGAGCGCCTCGGCCTGTGGGATCGTCCGCGGAAAACCGTCGAGCATGATGCCCTTCGCCGCGTCCGACTGGGAGATTCGCTCGAGCAACATACCAAGGGTGAGCTCGTCAGGGACGAGCTCACCCTTGGCCATGAACCCCTGAACGCGCAGCCCGAATTCGGTGCCAGCGGCCGTTGCCTCGCGGAACATGTCACCCGTCGAGATGTGCAGCAGCCCGAGCTGGTCGGCGAGGACGTGCGCCTGCGTACCTTTTCCGGCACCCGGTAGGCCGAGGAGAATCAGCCGCATCAGCGGATAAACCCTTCGTAGTTGCGAGTCATCATCTGCGCTTCGATCTGTCGCATGGTGTCGAGCACGACACCGACGACTATCAGCAAACCAGCGGCGCTAATGGTGAGCGCCTGGACGCCGGTCAGCCGGGTCGCAAGGAACGGCATCACCGCAACGATCCCGAGGAAGATCGCACCGCCCCACGTGATCCGAACCAAGACACGCGTGATGTACTCCTGCGTGGGCTTCCCGGGTCTGATACCGGGAATAAAACCGCCCTGGCGTTGGAGGTTCTCCGCGAGGTTCTGTTGCTGAAATACGACCATCGTGTAGAAGAACGCGAAGATCACCACCATCAAGAAGATGCCGATCCAGTAGACGAGGCCGGTCGGCGTCAGCGCGGTCTCGAAAAACTCGGCGACGTTGCGGATCCAGCCCACGTCCGCCGTCGTCGAGACAAACTGGGCGACGACCGGCGGAAAGATCATGATCGAGGTCGCGAAGATAATCGGGATCATGCCAGCGGTATTCACGCGTAGCGGGATGAAGGATTGACCCTGCTGTCGGTACATGCGCCCACCCCGGAAGGTGGAGCGAGCGTATTGAACCGGTATCCGGCGCTGCGCCTCCTGGAACGTGACGATGAAGGCGACCACTGCGATCGCGAGGATCGTCAACAGGAACATCCCGCCTACGGCCTGGCCAGTGCCGGACAAGAATACCTGGCCGAAGAGACCCGGCAATCCTGCAACGATCCCACCGAGGATGATCAGCGACACCCCGTTCCCGACGCCGTTCTCGGAGATCAGCTCACCGAGCCAGACGAGGAACATCGTGCCGGCCACCAGCGAGATGATGGTCGCAAACGTCGGTAGCGCGTTCCCACCGGTGAACCCGATGTTGGAAATGCCACCCAGCTGCTGGATCAGCAGGAGTTGTGCGTAGCCCTGGAAGACCGCGAGCGGCACCGTGAGCCAGTGCGTGTACATCTGCAACTTGTTGCGTCCCGCTTCGCCTTCCTGCTGGAGGGCCTGGAGGCGCGGAATCAGCGGACTGGCGAGCTGCATCACGATCGTGGCCGTGATGTACGGATAGACACCGAGCGCCGCGACCGAGAGATTCTCCAGCGCGCCGCCGGAGAAAATGTTCAGAAAGCCGAGAATCGCATTCTCGTTGAAGGTGTCCGCGAGCGCCTCACGTTCCACACCGGGGACAGGGATGTGGGCGACAAAGCGGAAAATCAGCAGCATGCCGAGCGTGAAGAGAATCTTCGCGCGGACATCAGGCTGCCGGAACGCCTCAGCGGCTGCGTTAAGCAGTCGCGGCTGTCCCGACGAGCTCTGACCGGTGCTGCCAAGCGCCATCGGCTACTTGGCCTCGTCGCCCGTGTCGGCCTCAGCCGTCTCGCCACTATCAGCCAACGCGGCGGCGGCGGCCGCCTTGCGGCGGTGGATGCGGTTACGGATACGCTTCACGGCTGGCGAGAGCTCCTCGAAGCTGCCGCCGGCCGCGGTGATCGCGTCCTTCGCCGACTGCGAGAGGCGCGGGGCCTTGATCTCCAGCGGGTGCGGCAACTCGCCGCGCCCGAGGACCTTGAACGGCTGGTCAACGTCGTCAATCAAACGCACGGCTGCGAGGGCAGCGGCGTCGACGATCGCGCCGGATTCGAAGCGATCCGCGAGCGTCTCGATGTTGACGGGCTGGAACTCCACGCGTCGGAAGTTCCGGAAGCCACGCAGACGCGGCAAGCGGCGGACGAGCGGGTTCTGGCCGCCCTCGAAGCCTGGCTTGATGCTGCCACGTGCCTTCTGCCCCTTGAGGCCACGGCCCGCGTAGGTGCCTTGTCCGGTCGCGTTACCGCGCCCGAGTCGCTTGCGCGGGCGCTTCGCGCCCGGCGCCTGACGGAGGGTGTGCTGGTCCACTAGTCAATCTCCTCGATCGTCACGAGATGCTTGACCTTGAAGGTCATACCTCGGACCGCCGGCGTGTCGTCGTGCTCCACACTGTGGTGGAGCCGCTTCAGACCGAGCGCCTTAATAGTGCGCTTCTGGTCCTCGGCAAAACCAATCGACGACTTCTTCCAGGTCACCCGCAGCTTGTTCGCCATCGCTCAACCGATCCTAAGCTCGCGCGGCCAGCTCCAGGCGGCGCTTGCGCGCTTCCTGTGGCTGGCGCAGCGCCCGCAGACCCTCGACGGTCGCACGAGCGACGTTGATGGGATTGTTCGAGCCGAGCGACTTGGTCAGCACGTCGGTGATGCCCGCCGCCTCCATGACGGCACGCACCGGACCACCAGCAATCAAGCCGGTACCAGCAGCCGCAGGTCGCATGACGACCTTGGATGCCTTGTACTTCGCGACGTAGTCGTGCGCGATCGTCGTTTCGCGCATCGCGACCGCGAACATCGAACGGCGCGCAATCACGCCGCCCTTGCGAATCGCCTCGGGGACTTCGTTTGCGCGGCCCATACCAACGCCAACCTTGCCAGCTCCATCGCCAATGACCACGATCGCCGTGAACGAGAAACGCCGGCCGCCCTTGACAACCTTCGACACGCGGTTGATGTGGACAACCTTCTCGATAAGTTCGGGCCCGTTATCTTCTTCACCGCGACGGCGATCGCGGCGGCCGCGTCCACCGTCTCGGCCGCCGCGGCCACCACCACCGCGACCGCCCTGGCCACCACCACCTCGAGGGCCACGACCACCGCCGCCGCCGCCTCGAGGGCCGCGACCACCGCCGCCCTGAGCTGCAGCAGGTGCAGCCTCAGTAGCTGGCGCCGGAGGCGCAGCTGCGGGAGCTGGCGCTGCTGGCGCTGCACTATCTGGCGTAGCCGGTTGCTGTTCCTGCGTCATCTAGAACTCCAGGCCCTCTTCGCGGGCTGCGTCAGCGAGCACTTGGACACGACCGGCGTAGTGAAATCCGCCGCGGTCAAACACAATTGAATCAATGCCTTCGGCCTTCGCGCGCTGCGCGACGAGATGACCGACGCTCTTAGCACGGTCGCCCTTGGTGCCACCGTTCCCACGCACCGATGCTTCGACATCAGAGGCCTGGGCGAGTGTGCGCCCGGCATCGTCGTCGATCACCTGTGCGTAGATGTGCTGGTTCGAGCGGAACACCGCGAGCCGCGGCCGCGCTGCGGAACCGCGCAACTGCTTGCGAACGCGGACGTGACGCCGAATGCGTGCAGCGCGTGAAGTCTTCGTGTCTGCCATGCGCTAGACCCTCGCCTTTCCGGCCTTTTGCCGGACGTACTCACCGACGTAACGCACACCCTTGCCGTGGTACGGCTCCGGCGGACGCACACGGCGCACCAGTGCGGCCTGCTGACCGACGATCTGCTTGTCGATGCCGTTCACGTGGACCAGCGTCGGTGTTTCCACCTCGAACGCCGCCCCGTCCAACGGGTCGATTTCGACGGGATGCGAGTAACCAACGCTCAACACGAGCTTCTGCCCCTGCAACTGTGCGCGGTAGCCGGTCCCTCTAAGTTCCAACGATTTCTTGAATCCGTCAGTCACGCCCATCACCATGTTGGCGATCAGCGCGCGGGTCAGTCCGTGGAGTGCGCGATGGGTCGGCGCGTCCGAGGAGCGCGTCACGACCAGATCATCGGAGTCCTGGCTGACCGTGATCGCGGGATGCACATCCAGCGCCAACTCACCCTTCGGGCCTTTGACCATGAAAGATTGACCGTCGAGCTTCACGCTGACGCCACTGGGGACGGGTACGGGGGATTTGCCGACGCGCGACATCGTTCGCTCTCCTACCAGACGTAACAGAGCACTTCGCCGCCGATTTTGCGACGCCAGGCCTCGCGGCCGGACATCACACCCTGCGACGTGCTCATTACGGCGACCCCAAGGCCTCCGTAAACACGTGGAATTTCCTGCTTGTTGACGTACACACGGAGTCCCGGGCGCGACACGCGCCGGATACCGGATAGCACCGCTTTGCGGTCCTCGCCGTAGGTAATCTCCAGTTCGAGGAACTTGCGCGGGCCGTCTTCGACCTCGCCCAGACCCTTAATGAAGCCCTCTTCGCGCAGCACGCCCGCCACCGCACGCTTCGCGGTGGAAGCGGGGATGCGCACCGTCTCGTGGCGTGCGGACGCCGCGTTCCGTATACGCGTGAACATGTCCGCCATGGGATCGGTCATTGTCATTTGTTAGCTCCTGCCTTCCGTCTTGGGGGCCATGTCCGCGTTAGCGGGTGAACGGCATCCCAAGCAGCTCCAGCAGCCGTTTGCCCTCTTCGTCAGACGGCGCGGTGGTCACGATGTTGACCTGAAGGCCACGTACTCGGTCGATGTTATCGAAGGTCACTTCCGGGAAGATCAATTGCTCGGTGAGCCCCAGCGAGTAGTTGCCGTGCCCGTCGAACGCGTTCGCGGACACACCACGGAAGTCGCGGACGTGCGGCAGCGCCGCGGTGACGAGCCGGTCGTAAAACTCCCACATGCGAGCCCCGCGCAGCGTGAGTGCAAGGCCGATAGGATTGCCCTCGCGCAGCTTGAAGTTCGAGATCGCCTGGCGGGCTCGTCGGATATAGGGCCGCTGGCCAGTAATCGCCATCAGGTCGCGCGTCGCCGAATCAACGGCGTTCGCGTTGTCGAGCGCTTCACCGAGGCCGATGTTAATCGCAATTTTCGTGAACGTGGGCACCTGCATCGGGTTGTCGTAGTTGAATTCTTTCATCAACTGCGGCGCCAGCTCTTCACGGTGTTTCACGCGGAGCCGCGGCTCGATCTTCGGTGCGACGGTTTCTGTCGTCATCAGACTTCCTAGTCGATCGCTTCGTCGCAGCGCTTGCAGAAGCGCACCTTGCGACCATCTTCGAGCGTGCGGAATCCGACGCGGGTCGCCTTGTCACAGTTCGCGCACACGAGCGCGAGGTTCGAGGCGTCGATCGGAGCCTCGAACTCCACGATGCCGCCGGGGTCCTGCGGTGACGTGCCGCGACGATGCCGCTTCACGATATTCACACCGTTCACCAGAGCGCGGCCCTTCGCCGGAGCCACGGCACGCACTTCGCCGCGGCGACCGCGGTCGCGGCCTTGCAGCACCTGCACGGTGTCGTCACGCTTGATCTTCGCTGCCATCTCTAGAGCACCTCTGGCGCGAGTGAAATGATTCGCATGAACTGTCGGTCGCGCAGCTCGCGGGCCACCGGCCCAAAGATGCGCGTACCGCGGGGGTTTCCATCCGCGTCTGTCAGGACCGCCGCGTTCTCATCGAAGCGGATGACCGATCCGTCCGGTCGTTGAACAGGCTGCCGGGTGCGAACGATCACTGCTCGCACCACGTCACCCTTGCGCACGGCACCATTCGGCTGCGCGTCCTTCACGGTCGCGACGATCGAGTCACCAACACGGGCGTAACGCCGCCGAGTGCCACCGAGCACGCGGATGCAAAGCACCTCGCGGGCGCCGGAGTTATCGGCGACGGTCACGCGTGATTCCTGCTGGATCATCGCTACTCGACCTTCGGTTCGTCGTCGGCCGCTGGGGCCGCGTCTTCAATTTCCACCTCGGCAGCCGGGACTTCCACCTCGGCAGCCGGGACTTCCACCTCGGTAGCCGGGACTTCCACCTCGGTAGCCGGGACTTCCACCTCGGTAGCCGGGACTTCCACCTCGGTAGCCGGGACTTCCACCTCGGCAGCCGGGACTTCCAACTCGGCAGCCGGGACTTCCAACTCGG
>Ga0115002_10004582_pt1 | contig 16654 bp, 14 predicted proteins | sample ArcticOcean_MG_C_8_FD_89576 | JGI IMG/M metagenome (GOLD analysis project Ga0115002, IMG submission 89576) | Marine microbial communities from western Arctic Ocean - ArcticOcean_MG_CB11_86 | ecosystem: Environmental > Aquatic > Marine > Oceanic | place: Arctic Ocean: Canada Basin | collected... | reverse complement strand
GGTCATCCACTCACGGGCCAAACGCTGGGCATCGGCGATCTCTTCCGGCTCCATGTCGAGGGCGATCTCCCGACGAAGCCTGCGCGCGTCCGCATTGCCTTTTATCGAGGCGATGTTCAGCCATTTGTGTGCAGAAACATAATCCAGTGGAGCGTCGTGTCCGGTCGAATAGAGGAGTCCCAGGCTGTACTGAGAATCGGGGATGCCGGCTTCTGCCTCGGCCACGAACGTATCGAATGAAGTTTGATCCATCTGAGCCATTTTTACCTCCGTCCATCTTGGTTAACGGGCTCGCTCCAATCTCTGGAACGGTTCGTCCCACTTCCCGTTTACCAGGCTGACTCTGGGCTCTAATGGTTAACAAATGGTACCACGGAATCGCATTTCAACAGTGTTGTGACGTGCGTCACATATCTTCGCCGACCTCATGGTTAACGGCGCGCCCAGACAGGCGCTCCAGCTCTTCCAGCGTGGTGCCGAAGACACAGTGTGGGTGCCCCGCAGCGGCGTAAATCGAGGCGAAACGCCCAAGGCTGGTGTCGATGATAGTCGGTAACGGTGACGGATGGGCCAGAGGCGGCACACCGCCAATGGTGTATCCCGTGGCGCCCCGCACGGCATCGGCGTCGGCACGGGATACCTTGCCGTCGAGTCCGGTCAGTTCCGGGAGATTGCCGGAGTCGCAGCGGCGGTCCCCTGCCACCAATGCCATCACGGACTGACCACCCACGACGAAGACGAGGGACTTGACGATCGCGCCAAGCGGACAGTTCAAGGCCGCGGCCGCGTCGGCCGCCGTTCGCGCGGTCTCCGCCAAGGCGACGACGCGGGGCGGGGCTGCCGGCCTCCTCGAGCGCCGCCTGGACGCGCCGTACCGCGGGGCGAGCCAGCAGGCCGCCTGGCTGCTCACTGGACATGAAAACCGCCCGCGCGCTCAAACAAGAAATTGGCGGCTGGCGTACTGCGTGGCGCCGAACATGTTCTTCTGCGCCTCCTTGGGATCCATGCCGTCATTCACCTTGTCACGATATTCGACGAGGATCTCCGCGCCCGCCTTGGAGGCGGGCCGTGCGTCGATCACCTCAAACCAGCGCTTGAGGTTGGGAAAATCGTTCAGATCCATGCCCTGGCGTTCGTGCATGCGCAGCCACGGATAGGTCGCCATGTCCGCGATCGTGTATTGGCCCGCCGCCAGCCATTCATTGTCGGCGAGCCGCTTATCGATGACGCCGTAGAGACGCTTGGTCTCGTTAGTGTACCGATCGATCGCGTATTCGATTTCATGGCCCATCTGCTGGGCGTACAGGCGGAAATGATGGTTCTGGCCGAGCATCGGCCCAACCCCGCCCATCTGGAACATCAGCCAGCACAGGGTCTCGTAGCGCAGCCGGTCATCGGTGGGATAGAACATCCCGGTCTTCTCGCCGAGATAGATGAGCATGGCACCGGATTCGAACAAGGAGATCGGCTCTCCCCCAGGGCCGTCCGTGTCGATCATCGCCGGCATCTTGTTGTTCGGGCTGAACGACAGGTACTCGGCATCGAATTGATCGCCGGCCTGGATGTTGATGGGGTGCACGTTGTATTCGAGGCCCGTCTCTTCGAGCATTATGTGAATCTTGACGCCGTTCGGTGTCGGCCATGTGTAGAGTTCGATCATCGCCCTGGTCCTCCTGAAACCAATCGGAACTTGGTGCGACCTTACCCATTCGTAGCTACAGCGTAAATTCGGGCGCGTGCGTCACACCACCGACTCCGCAAGTTGTTGAAGGTATCGGGCACCCTTGATCGCCCTGCTGCCGTACCAGGATGTCATCTCGCCGTCGATGGGCAGCAGCGTCGTCTCGCCGCACGGGAAGGCGGCCCGGAAATCATCGATATCCGACGTGGTGAAGGCGTGGGGCTCACTCGAAAACAGCACGAGGTCGGTGCGGCCCAATAGCTCAGCGGTGATATCGACTTTCGGATACCGTGTTTCCGGATCGTGACTTTGCGTGTGCCAGTTCGCCAAAGACAGGAACCGCGAGATGTAGGTGTCTTGCGACACTGTCATCCAGGGCTCCTTCCAGATGAAGTAGAGCACGTCGCGTTCCGGCAGCCCCGCCGCGGCAGTCCGCAATCCGACCAGGGCTGCCTCGAATTCGCCGGCAAGCGCCTCGGCTTCTTCCGCACGCCCGAAGAGGCTACCGATGAGGCGATAAAGCTGCAGATTGTCCTCGGGTTCGATGGGATGCGTGACGACGATCCTCGGGCCCAGATCACGAATGGCCTCGACCTGCTCCCTGGTGTTCTCGTCGACGTTGACGAGGACGTGGGTCGGCGCCAGTTCCCTGACCCGCTCAAGCACCACTTTCTTCGTTCCGCCGACACTGGGAATATCGTCGATCTCAGGTTTCGGATGGACACAATAGTGCGTGCGGCCCACCAGGTTACCCGCCAGTCCCAAATCAAAGAGAAGTTCCGTGATGCTGGGGACCAAGGACAGAATCCGTGCGCCCTCGGCCGCCGGCTCGTGCCGGGTTCCAGCGTAATCGGTGAGGCCGGTCACATGGTGTTCCCTACGCAGTGTGAGGCCGCCGGATTAGCCACTTACCCCAGTTTTTCGCGCAGGATGTCGTTGACGACCTTGGGGTTGGCCTTGCCTTGGGAGGCCTTCATGACCTGGCCGACGAAAAAGCCGAACAATTTGTCTTTGCCCGACTTGTACTCGGCCACCTTGTCGGCGTTGCCGGCAATGATGGTGTCGATCAGAGCTTCGATCTCGCCCGAGTCCGAGACCTGCTTGAGACCCCGTTCCTCGACGATCTCGGCGGGCGGGCGGCCGCTTTCGAACATCGCATCGAAGACCTCCTTGGCAAGGCGCCCGGAGAGTGTGCCATCGGCGATGAGGTCGATCAGGCCACCCAGATCCGCTGGGGACACGGGTGATCCGGCGATCTCGCGGCCGGATTCGTTGAGTTTGCCAAACAGGTCGCCCGTCACCCAGTTCACGGCCGTTTTCGCGTCACGCCCCCCGACCACCTTCTCAAAATAGTCGGCGACCTCCTTCTCGGCGACGAGGACGCCGGCGTCATAGTCGCTCAATCCCAGCGCCTCGACGAAACGGGCCTTCTTCTGATCCGGCAGTTCGGGCAAATCGGCGCGGATCGCCTCGATAAAGTCCTCGCTGAGCTCAAGGGGCAACAGGTCGGGGTCCGGGAAATAGCGGTAGTCGTGGGCTTCTTCCTTGCTGCGCATGGGTCGCGTGACACCGCGATCCGAGTCGAACAGCCGCGTTTCCTGGTCGATCGTGCCGCCCTCTTCCAGGATGTCGACCTGGCGCCGTGCCTCGTAGTCGATGGCCTGCTGGACGAAGCGAACCGAGTTCACATTCTTGATTTCGCAGCGCGTGCCCAAGGGCTCTCCCGGTTTGCGCACTGACACGTTGACGTCGCAGCGCATGCTGCCCTGCTCCATGTTGCCGTCGCAAGTGCCGAGATAACGCAGGATCGCACGCACCTTGCGGACATAAGCGCCGGCTTGCTCGGCATTGCGCAGGTCGGGCTTCGAGACGATCTCCATCAACGCCACACCCGCCCGATTGAGGTCGACGTAGGTCGATTCAGGATGCTGGTCGTGCAGGCTTTTGCCCGCGTCCTGTTCGAGATGCAGACGCTCGATGCCGACCTCACAGACGCTGCCATCCTCGAGGTCGACGATCACTTTGCCCTCGCCCACGACGGGTTTCTTGTACTGCGAAATCTGGTAGTTCGACGGCAGATCGGGGTAGAAATAGTTCTTACGATCGAAGATCGAGTGCCGGTTGATTTCGGCGTTTAATCCGAGCCCGGTGCGCACCGCCTGCTCAACGCAAACCTTGTTGATGACGGGCAACATGCCCGGCATGGCGGCATCAACGAAGCTCACCTGAGAGTTCGGCTCGGCGCCAAATTCCGTCGCGGCACCCGAGAACAGCTTGGCATTGGAAACCACCTGAGCATGGGTCTCAAGCCCGATCACGACTTCCCACTCTCCATTTGCGCCTTGGATCATTGCCCCGTCTCCCACCAGGCTTCCGGCTGTGCGTCGAATGCGGCCGCGGCTTCAAGAACACCGGCCGTCCGCACGATCGTCTCTTCATCGAACGCCTTGCCGATCAATTGCAGACCCAACGGAAGGCCGGTCTCCGACAGGCCCGACGGAACCGACACGCCGGGCAGACCCGCCATGCTGGCCGGAACGGTGAAGACGTCGTTGAAGTACATGGCGATGGGATCATCCGACTTGTCGCCGACCGCGAAGGCTTCGCTCGGTGCTGTTGGCGTCAACAGCACATCGACATCGTCAAAGGCACTTTGGAAGTCCCGGGCGATGAGCGTCCGGATTTTTTGCGCCTGCACGTAGTAGGCGTCGTAGTACCCCGCGGAGAGGACATACGTCCCGATCATGACGCGGCGCTTGACCTCGGCGCCAAAGCCCTCCGCCCGCGTGCGCTCGTACATGTCGGTGAGGTCGTCTCCTTCGACCCGAAGTCCGTAACGTACGCCATCGTAACGCGCCAGGTTCGACGAGGCCTCGGCCGGGGCCACGATATAATAGGCCGGCAGGGCGTACTTCGTGTGCGGCAGGGAGACTTCGCGCGTCTCGGCACCGGCCTCCTCGAGCCAGCGGATGCCTTGCTGCCAGAGCTTCTCGATCTCTTCGGGCAATCCATCCATCCGGTATTCGCTGGGAATTCCGATGCGGAGTCCTTTGATATCGCCGCTGAGTGCCGCCTCGAAATCGGGCACAGGAAGGTCCGCGGACGTCGAGTCCTTGGGGTCGTGCCCGGACATCGCGGATAACATGATGGCCGCGTCCCGCACCGACCGCGTCAAGGGTCCGGCCTGATCAAGGGACGAGGCAAAGGCGATGATCCCCCAACGCGAGCACCGGCCGTACGTCGGTTTGAGACCGACCAGGCCGGTGAATGAGGCCGGCTGGCGGATCGAGCCGCCCGTGTCCGTCCCGGTCGCCGCCAAGGCCGCGCGGGCCGCTACGATCGATGCCGAGCCGCCGCTGCTGCCGCCGGGAACGATGGGCCGGTTGTCACCCGGCTTGCGCCAGGGATTCTCGACCGGTCCGAAGAAGCTGGTCTCGTTCGACGATCCCATGGCGAATTCATCCATGTTCGTCTTGCCCAGCATCACTGCACCCGCCCGCCAGAGGTTCGCCGTGACCGTCGATTCATACGGCGGCACGAAGTTATCCAAGATGTGGGACCCGGCCGTGGTCCGCACGCCCTCGGTGCAGAACAGATCCTTTATGGCCAGGGGAATGCCTTCCAGCATGCCGCCCTCACCCTTGGCGAGGCGCAGGTCGGAGCGGGCCGCCATATCGCGCGCGCGGTCCGCGGTCTCCAGAACCATTGCATTGAGCGGCCGCGCCGCCTCAATGGCTGTGTTGTGGGCCTCCGTGAGTTCCGTTGCGGAGAAAACTCCACCCGCCAAACCGTCACGGGCCTCGGCGATCGTCAGGTGTGTCAGCTCCACCATCTATTCGACGACCTTGGGCACGACGAAGAACCCATTTTCAGTATCCGGCGCGTTGCCCAGAACTTTCTCACTATACGCCCCGTCATTCACGACGTCCTGACGCCTCGGGAGCTGCATCTCGACAACGCTGGTCATGGGCGGCACATCGGCCGTGTCCACCTCGTTGAGCTGCTCCACCCAGCCCAGGATATTGTTGAGCTCGTCGCCCAACTGTTCGAGGTCCTCATCGGGCACGCGAATGCGTGCCAGACGGGCGATTTTGCTCACTGTGGCCTTATCAAGCGACATGTGCGAATTTCTCGATGATGAAGTTGTTGTTCCGGATGTCTTGCCAACGAATTCGCTTGCCTACGCACATAGGTGCCCACGCACTGGGGAAGCCGACGCATTCAGGGGCCCAACTCGGAGCAATTTCCGTTTGTTTCCGACACACTGTAAGGGGCCGCCCGTTCGAGCGCGGCGGACCGTAACACCCGTCATGATCGCCCGCAACCCAAGGGAACTCAAGGACTCGCTGAACAAGGATCAGCGTTGGCTCGGCATCGATATGGGTACGAAAACGATAGGACTGGCACTGTCCGACATCACATTGACCATCGCGACCCCCCTGGACACGCTGCGCCGCGGCAAATTCACCAAAGACGCCGAATCCCTGCAGGCAATTATCGTGAAGGAACGGGTGGGCGGCCTGGTGTTCGGATTGCCGCTCAACATGGACGGCAGCGAGGGACCGCGCTGCCAGTCGGTCCGGCAATTCGCGACCAATTTGGACAAACGCATCGACATGGCCATGACGTTCTGGGACGAGCGATTGTCGACGGTCGCCGTCACACGAACCCTGCTCGATGCGGACGCCAGCCGAAAGCGGCGATCAGAGGTCGTTGACAAGATGGCGGCCGCCTTCATCCTGCAGGGTGCGCTCGACAGCCTGGACTCTTTTTGATGACAGTGATCAATGTGCGACGACGTGCGACCCGACGTCTGGACAACTGTCCTGCACCGATGCCGATGACCAAACAAGCATCATTTGCATCACCCCGACGAGCTGCTTCGTGATTGAGATCGCCCTCTCCCTGGCACCGATCTTCCTGCTTATTGCGCTGGGCTGGGCCTTCCGCCGCGGCAACTTTCCCAAAGCGGATTTCTGGAACGCCGCGGATCAACTGGTTTATTTCGTCCTGTTTCCCGCCCTGATTCTCAGCAATCTCGCGACGGCGGATCTGTCCGGCTTCGAAGTCACGCCCCTGATCGCCGCCGTGGCCGCGAGTATGATGGTCATGGCGCTCGTGGTCATGATCCTCGGCTGGAAATTGGTCTCGGATGGCCCGGCGTTCACCTCTGTCTTCCAGGGATCGCTGCGTTTCAATTCCTACGTTGGAGTGGCAGCCGCGGCAGCCCTGTTCGGCACGGCCGGAGAGACCCTGGCCGCCGTGATCATCGCGGTCATGGGCCCGTTGGGAAACGCCTTATCCGTGGTGGCATTGGCGCGGCATGCCGGGCGCAATACCCCGGGACTCGGAAACCTGGCCGCGACCCTGGTACGAAATCCTCTCATCCTGGCCTGCCTGGGCGGCATCGTCCTCAACACAACCGGGATCGGGCTGCCATCCCTCAGCGAACCGATCCTCGGTATTATCGGACGCGCGGCCCTGCCGCTGGGCTTGATGTGTGTCGGCGCAGGGCTCGACGTATCGGTGATCGGCAAATCTCTGAAACCGATCCTGGCCACGTGCACCCTGAAGCTTGTCGTCATGCCCGTCTTCATGATCGTGGCCTGCTCGGCCTTTGGCGTGGGTGGACTGACCGCCAAGGTCGCCCTTCTGTTCGCGGCGCTGCCGCCCTCGGACTCCTCGTCCATCCTGGCGCGCCAGCTTGGCGGTGATGCCTCGTTGATGGCCAGTGTGATCACGGTATCGACGCTTTTGGCCGCCATCACCCTGCCGGTGATCCTGCTGGTCTACAACTAATGCATACCAGCGGAGCCCCCGTGTTCTCGTTCCAAGCACACGGCAACGCTTGCCCCTCATCCCGTGCTGAGCGTATATAGCCGCTTTAATGGCTACGGCCGCACCTCACGTTTATCCCCACCGCCACCTGCTTGGCATTGAAGGCCTTTCAGCGGCAGAGATTACTGTTCTGCTGGACAGGTCAGAGGAATATGTCGACCAAAACCGGCGCGTCGACAAGAAGCAATCGCTATTGCGCGGGCGCACCCTGATTAACCTGTTCTTCGAAAGTTCGACCAGGACCCGCACATCGTTCGAGCTCGCCGGCAAGCGCCTCGGCGCCGACGTCATCAACATGTCCGCCGAAGCGTCGTCGATCCGCAAGGGCGAGACCCTGATCGACACGGCCATGACGCTCAACGCCATGCACCCCGACGCGCTGGTCGTACGCCACCCGCATTCCGGTGCCGTCAACCTGCTGGCCCAAAAAGTCGATTGTGCGGTGATCAATGCCGGCGACGGCAGTCACGAACACCCGACCCAGGCACTTCTCGATGCGCTGACGATCCGGCGCCGGCGCGGCCGCCTGGACGGATTGATTGTCGCCATTTGCGGTGACATCCTGCACAGCCGGGTAGCGCGCTCCAACATCCACCTATTGATCACCATGGGCGCGCGCGTGCGTGTGGTCGCCCCGCCGACGCTCGTCTCGCCGTTGTTCGATCGCATGGGCGTGGAAGTCCATACCAACATGGAAACCGGCCTCGAGGGCGTTGACATCGTCATGATGTTGCGGCTTCAAACCGAGCGTATGCAGGGCTCTTACGTCCCCTCGGTGCGGGAATATTTCCACTTTTACGGTCTCGATTACCAGAAACTGGCCGCGGCCAAACCGGACGCCCTGATCATGCATCCGGGTCCGATGAATCGAGGTGTCGAGATCGATACCGACGTTGCCGACGATATCGACCGTAGCGTGATTCGCGAGCAGGTCGAAATGGGCGTGGCGGTGCGCATGGCCTGCCTGGATATTCTGACAAGCCACCTGTCAAACGATCCGCCCGCGGATGCGGACGCGGCGGCGTAGCGGGCATGGCGCGTAGTTTCTCAAAAGGCGATCCCGGGCAGGTGGCATACATCAATGCCCGACTGATCGATCCCTGGGATGGTCGCGACGAACCGGGCGCCCTGCTCACCGAGGGAAGCCGCATTGCGGACATCGGCCCCGGGCTATTCAGCGATGGCGTGCCAGAGGGTATCAGCACGGTCGACTGTGGTGGGCATGTGCTGGCCCCCGGTCTCATCGATATGCGTGCCTTCCTCGGGGAGCCTGGGTTCGAGCACAAGGAGACGCTGGCGACGGGGTCAGAGGCCGCGGCAGTCGGCGGTGTGACCACGATCATCTGCCTGCCCGGCACGAATCCGGTGATCGATGACGCCGCCCTCGTCGAATACATCGAGCGCCGGGCCCGGGAATACGCGGTCGTCCGCGTTCATCCGATGGGCGCACTGACGAACGGCACCGAGGGTCACGAAATGACCGAGATGGGACTCCTGGCGGAGGCCGGGGCGGTGGCCTTCACAGATGGGGACCGGTTCCTCGCCGATGCGCAACTGATGCGCCGGGCCCTGTCCTATGCGTCGGGGTTGGATCTGCTGATCGTCCAGCACCTCGAAGAGGCGGCTCTGGCGGGCAGCGGCTGCATGAATGAAGGGGAATTGGCGCTGCGTCTCGGGCTGCCGGGTATTCCCATCGCGGCGGAAGTCATCGCACTGGAACGCGATCTCCGGCTCGTCGAGCTGACCGGCGGGCGCTACCATGCGGCTTGCGTCTCGGCGGCGGAATCCGTGACCTGCCTGGCGCGCGCAAAGGCACGGGAATTGCCGGTTTCGGCCGGAGTCGCGGCACATCATTTTGCGCTCAACGAGACGGCTGTCGGCGATTACCGGACCTTCGCCAAAACCTCGCCACCGCTGCGCGCCGAAGAGGACCGGCTGGCTGTCATCCAGGGTATGCGGGACGGCACTATCGACGTCATCGTCAGCGACCACAGTCCGCAGGACCAGGAAAGCAAGCGTCAGCCGTTCATTCAAGCAGCCAGCGGCATCGCGGGCCTGGAAACCATGCTGCCCCTGGCGCTCGAGCTCTATCACAACGGATCACTGCCGTTGATGCGAATACTGGAGATGATGACCGCCGCGCCCGCCCGCTTGCTGGGGCTCGCTGTCGGGCGGCTCGAGGTCGGGGCGCCCGCCGATCTGGTCGTGATCGACCTCGAGACGCCGTGGCGAATCAGCGAGGAAGGTCTTGTGGCCAAATCCAAGAACACACCGTTCGACCGCCGGCCGATCCAGGGCCGCGCGCTGAGAACGGTCGTCGCCGGCCATACCGTCTTCGAGTTCACCGCTTCCGCCTGAGAGGACTCCGCACTCGTGCCTGATCCGATGGGAGATTTCAGCTACACGTGGCCGTTCATCGCGGCGGTCGTACTCGGCTACCTGCTGGGGTCCGTCCCCTTCGGCCTCGTGCTCACGAAAATCAGCGGTCACGGCGATATCCGACAGATCGGTTCGGGCAACATCGGCGCGACCAACGTGCTGCGGACCGGCAGCAAGGGGTTGGCCGCCCTGACAGTGCTATTGGACGGCGGCAAGGGGGCGGCGGCCTTCTGGATCGCCGGCATTCTGGGACCCGACATGGCCGTCCTGGCGGCCGGTGGCGCGTTTCTCGGGCACCTGTTTCCGGTCTGGCTGAAATTTCGTGGTGGGAAAGGCGTGGCCACGGCACTGGGCATCCTCATTGCCGCCTCATGGCAGGCGGGCCTGCTTGCCTGCCTGACCTGGCTGGCGGTTGCCGCTCTGCTCCGGTTCTCCTCCCTGGCCGCTCTCATCGCCGTGGCCATGGCGCCCGTCTACGTCTGGCACTTCGGCGACCTGCAACGCACGGAACTCGCCGTCTTGCTGGCGGCTCTGGTTTTCATTAGACATCACGCCAACATCCGCCGCCTGCTCAAAGGCGAAGAATCAAAAATCAAACTTAAATCGTAGTCTGGACCACCACTTAGCGGCCCTGGTGCCTGGTACGTGCGTCATCAGAGGCAATTCGCACAGTTCGTACGATGTGTGGCGGTGAGCATTCCGTGGGTTTGATAACCAATTTGACTTGCGATGTTGTTATTATGTGTATACACACCATATGGCAGTTACAATAATTGGAGCGAGCTCATGGTTTCGCGGACTTCTCCTACAGAATCGGCTAATTGCCTGTGTTTCAATCTGCGCAAGGCAGCGCGTGCGATTACCCAGACCTATGATTCGGCGCTGGCTCCGATGGGTCTAAAGGCGACCCAATTTACGGTTCTGCAGGTTACGGCGTCAATTTCCGGAGCGCCGATGAGTCGTCTGGCACGACAGCTTGGTATGGACCGCACCACCTTGACCCGAAATCTCCAACCCCTCGAGAAAAAAGAACTGATACGGGTGACATCCGGCAAAGACCGCCGCGAACGCATGGTCCACCTCACCGAGCACGGACAGGACGTCCTGAACACCGCCTTGCCGCTGTGGAAAGGTGCCCAAACCAAGCTCTACAGCGCGCTTGGTCCGGTTGGCTTTGTGTCGCTGCTTGACCGCCTGGACAGCGTGACCGACAAGGCAAGCGCTTAAGTTCAGCTCCAAACATTAATTTATAGTGTAAATACACTGTATTTATGAATTGAAGTTCGAAGTTCGAATTTCTTCCCAGGCGCTAAGAAACCGGCCTCCTCTTTCCATATAGCTAACTACCTACTGATCGCAGTGTTACGGACGTCTTTATGTTTGCCGTTCCGGAAATCCATGCAGAGACCACACCGTCCAACATTTCGGACAACGATGAGCTCATCGCGCGACTCCGCCTGTTGCGCAGCGAGAACATCGGCCCCATCACCTATCATCAGCTGATCGCGCGTTACGGCACGGCACATGCGGCGCTTGACGCCCTACCCTCTCTGGCCCGGCGCGGTGGCAGGTCTACGCTTCGGATCGCCAGCTACCGTGAAGCCCAGGAGGAACTGAAAGCGTTGAAGCGGACCGGCGCGAGGCTGATCGCACACGGTGAACCCGAGTACCCGGACTCCCTTGCCACAATGCCTGACGCGCCACCGCTGATCTCGAGTATCGGGAACGCGGAACTGCTCCGTCGTCCCTGCGTGGCCATGGTCGGCGCCCGTAACGCATCCGGTGCAGGCGTCCGGTTCGCGCGCACGCTTGCGGCGGAGTTGGGAGAAGCCGGCTTCACGGTCGTCTCCGGCCTCGCCCGGGGAATCGACACGGCGGCCCACACCGGCGCGCTGGAGTTCGCCACGATTGCGGTTCTGGCGGGCGGCATCGACAGCATATATCCTCCGGAAAACGACATTCTCCAGGGCCGAATCGCCGCTGAGGGACTTCTGGTCGCCGAGCAGAAAATCGGCACCCGCTTCAAGGCCCGCCATTTTCCGACCCGCAATCGCCTGATATCCGGCTCGTCGCTCGGCGTCATTATCATCGAAGCGGCGCCGCGCTCGGGCTCGTTGATCACGGCTCGATGTGCGCTCGAACAAGGCCGTGAGGTCTTCGCCGTACCCGGTTCGCCGGCTCTGCCAGTCACAGAGATGCCGATTATAGGAGACGAAGAGCTGGCCAAATCGCGTCACCGCGTGACCGTCGCACTGGGTCCAACACCGGTAGCCGTTGACGAACTGTTGCGTCAATGCCATTTGACTCCTCCTGTGCTTTTGACCATTTTGCTCGAACTCGAAACAACAGGTCGCTTGCACAGGCATCCTGGAAATAGAGTTTCTTTTTTTGTAATCAATCCGTTCACACTGCGACGCAGCGTGAACGGATAAATATCTGGACTCCCCATGGACGTCGTCGTCGTCGAATCACCGGCCAAAGCCAAGACGATCAACAAGTACCTGGGCGACGATTTCATCGTCCTGGCCAGCTATGGCCATGTCAGGGATTTGCCGTCCAAGGACGGCTCCGTGCGCCCTGACGACGACTTCGCGATGACCTATGAAACGAACCCGGACTCGGTAAAACACATCCGGGAAATCGTTCACGCGCTTCAGAATGCCGAGCACCTCTATCTGGCGACGGACCCCGATCGTGAGGGCGAGGCGATCTCATGGCATGTGCTCAAGGAGCTTGAGCAGCGCAACGCCGTCACCGGGGTCGAAGTCAAACGGGTTGTCTTCAACGAAGTGACACGCGGCGCGGTTCGCGACGCCATCTCGCACCCCCGCGACCTCGACATGGATCTGGTGAACGCACAGCAAGCCAGACGTGCGCTCGACTATCTCGTGGGATTTACGCTGTCACCCGTACTTTGGCGCAAGCTGCCCGGATCGAGATCGGCCGGACGGGTGCAATCTGTGGCCCTGCGCCTGATCTGCGAACGCGAACTCGAGATCGAATCATTCAAGGCGCAGGAATACTGGTCGATCGAGGCTGCGCTGCGGGCCACCGACGGAACTGCGTTCGCCGGCCGCCTGACGTCGCTCGAGGGCGAGCAACTCAAAAAATTCTCTCTGGGAAACGCCGAAGACGCCGAACGGGCGGCGGAGATTCTGCGCGCGTCTCCAGATCTCACGGTCACCAGCATCGAGGCGAAGGAGACCCGGCGCAATCCGCAACCGCCCTTCACGACATCGACGCTGCAGCAGGAAGCGGCGCGCAAGCTGCGGCTGCGCGCGCAGCGCACCATGCAGTTGGCGCAACGGCTCTACGAAGGTACCGATATTGGAGGCGAGACTGTCGGCCTGATCACATATATGCGGACCGACGGCGTGTACATGGCCTCGGAGGCCATTCAAGCCTGCCGCAGCCTCATCGGGCAGAAGTTCGGCGCAGCGTATGTCCCCGACCAGCCCAAGGCGTACCGCAGCACCGCGAAGAATGCACAGGAGGCCCATGAGGCCATCCGGCCCACCGACCTTTCCCGCACCCCGGATGACGTTGCGCCCTATCTCGACGAGGAAAGCCGGCGACTTTACGACCTGATCTGGAAGCGCGCGATCGCGAGCCAGATGGAGTCCGCCCGCCTCGAACAGACCGCCATCAACATGTCTACGCCGGACGGACGTGCCGGTTTGCGCACGACCGGACAAGTGGTCCTGTTCGACGGTTTCTTCCGGCTGTATCAGGAAGGCCGCGACGATCAGGGCGAAGACAACGGGAACGATTCAGACGATCGCCGCCTGCCGAAAGTGACCAAGGGTGAAGTCGTCCACTGCGACGAAATTTTGCCGAAGCAGCATTTCACCGAACCACCGCCGCGATATACCGAGGCGACATTGGTGAAACGCCTCGAAGAACTTGGTATCGGACGGCCGTCAACCTACGCCAGCATCATCTCGGTGTTGCAGGATCGCGACTACGTGAGCCTCGACCGCTCCCGGTTCATACCCGATGACCGGGGCCGATTGGTCACCGCGTTTCTCAGCAATTTCTTCGCGCGCTACGTAGAGTACGACTTCACGGCCACGCTCGAGGAGACTCTCGACGACGTCTCCGCCGGCAATGCCGATTGGAAGCAGGTGCTGCAGGACTTCTGGGGCGCCTTCAGTGGCGCCGTCGATGACACCAAGGATCTGCGGGTTCGCGAGGTTCTGGACGCTTTGAACGAGACCCTGGGCGCCCATTTCTTCCATTCGGACGACCCCGACGTTGACCCGCGCGCCTGCCCGACCTGCGATGCCGGTCAACTTTCCCTCAAACTCGGCAAGTTCGGTGCCTTCATCGGTTGTTCCAACTATCCCGACTGCGGCTATACGCGCCGGCTGGTCGACGGGAACAGCGGGAACGGGGCGACGGACAGCGGTCCCCGGGTGCTGGGACAGGACCCTGAGACTGGCAGGGAGGTCAGTGTGCGATCCGGCCCCTACGGCCACTACGTCCAACTCGACGCCGACCCCGAGAGCGACGCAAAGAAGAAGGAGAAACCCAAACGGGTCTCTCTGCCGCGTGAAATCCTTCCGGATGAAATTGATCTGGAAACGGCGCTGGCGCTGTTGGCCTTGCCGCGCGAAGTGGGCGCCCACCCCGAATCCGGCAAGAAAATTTCAGCGGGAATCGGCCGATTCGGACCCTACGTTCTGCACGACGGAAAGTATGCATCCCTAAAGAACGACGATGACGTGCTTTCGGTGGGCCTGAATCGTGCGGTCGTCCTGCTTGCCGATGCCGGACGCGGCCGTGGGCGTGGCGGCACCGCGCTCAAGGAGCTTGGAGACCATCCCAGCGATAAAAAACCGGTTGTCATCATGGACGGCCGCTATGGCCCCTACGTCAAGCACGGCCGGGCCAACGCCACTTTGCCCAAGGGTGTGCTTCCCGAGGAAGTCACGATGGAAACCGCGATCACGCTGCTGACGGAAAAGGCTGCAAAGAAGGGCAAGGGCCGTACGGGCGGGCGTAAGGGGACTAAAACCCCACGATCCAAGGCGGCACCGGAAGCGGCGTCGTAGCGGGAACGCCCGGCTTGGTCCAAGGTCGACGCAGGCGCCCGTCGCGCGAGTCCAAAGGCAAAGGACAGAAGACGTCAGTCTTCCCGACCCGGGACGCCGTCCTTAAATTCATTCACGAAAGTCCGGAAAAGGTCGGCAAACGGGAAATCGCCCGCGCCTTTGGAATCACGGGCGCCGACCGAATGCTGCTCAAGAAATTACTGAAGGAACTCGGTGAGGACGGCCTCATCGAGCGAGGCCACCGCCGGTCACTGCACGCATCCGGCGAACTGCCTCCCGTGACGGTGATCGAGATCACGGGCACGGACGTGGACGGAGAGCTCTACGCGCGCCCCGTGCAGTGGGACGGTGGAAACGACGGCGGGACCGAACCACCACGCATCGTCATGGCGCCCACCCGGCGCGGCGGTCCCGCGCTAGGCCCCGGCAACCGGGTGCTTGCCAAGTTAAAGAAAACCTCGGACGGACTCTATGAAGCGGAAGTGATGCGGCGCATCGCCGATCAGCCGGACGAGATCCTCGGTGTCTTCAATCTGGTCGCGGGCCACGGTCGGATCGTACCGACGGACCGGCGCATCAAACGTGAGTTCGTGGTCGCCGGCCCAGATTCATTGGGCGCCGCCCCCGGCGAATTGGTGCTCGCCGAGACTGTGCGGGGCACGCGACTGGGTCTGGGCAAGGCACGGATCAAGGAACGCCTCGGTTCGTTCGATGACCCGCGCAGTTACAGCCTGATCGCCATCCATAACCAGAGCATCCCGACGGTATTCAGCGACTTGGTGCTCGAAGAAACCAAGACCGCGACGGTTCCAGAGCTCGGAAAGCGACGCGACCTGCGGGACGTGCCGCTCATTACGATCGATCCCGCCGATGCCCGGGATCACGACGATGCCGTCTGGGCTGCGCCCGACGACGATCCCAAGAATCCTGGCGGCTGGAAGATCATCGTTGCCATTGCCGACGTCGCCGCATACGTCCTGCCTGGTTCGGAACTCGACCGCGAGGCCCGCAAGCGCGGCAACTCGGCGTACTTTCCAGACCGCGTCGTTCCGATGTTGCCTGAAGGATTATCGGCCGACCTCTGCTCGCTCCGGGCGGACGTCGATCGGGCCTGTCTCGCCGTCACGATGTGGATCGATGCCGAGGGCAATAAACGGCGCCACGAATTCACCCGTGCCTTGATGCGGGCTGCCGCCAACCTGACATATCGAGGCGTGCAAGATGCCCACGACAGTAGCGAGGTGGCACCGGAACAACACCTCGCCGACTTACCCATTTCGCATCTCTATAGCGCGTTCGCTGCCCTGCTGCGGGCCCGCGAGCGTCGACAGCCCCTCGATATCGAGCTTCCCGAACTGCAGGTCGCGTTAGGGGAGGATGGACACGTGGAGACCGTCCGGCCGCGCGCTCGTTGGGACTCACACCGCCTGGTCGAGGGGTTCATGATCGCCGCCAATGTCGCAGCGGCAGAGACTCTGGAGGACTGCGAAATAGCCTGTATGTACCGGGTTCATGAGCGTCCCGAGGAGGAGAAAGTCGAATCCCTGCGCGAATTGTTATCCAGCCTGGATTTGCGCCTGGCCAAAGGGCAGGCGATCAAATCTGCCCATTTCAACCAGATTCTGAGACAAGTGGCCGACACGCCACACGCCCCCCTCGTCAATCAGGTAGTCCTGAGAACGCAAACCCAAGCCGTCTATGC
>Ga0115002_10004581_pt1 | contig 16654 bp, 10 predicted proteins | sample ArcticOcean_MG_C_8_FD_89576 | JGI IMG/M metagenome (GOLD analysis project Ga0115002, IMG submission 89576) | Marine microbial communities from western Arctic Ocean - ArcticOcean_MG_CB11_86 | ecosystem: Environmental > Aquatic > Marine > Oceanic | place: Arctic Ocean: Canada Basin | collected... | reverse complement strand
AATTAAAAAAAAAAAAATATGCTTACTTTAAAAAAAAATAAAAAAAAAAAAATATCTGGAATAGAGGCAAAATTATTAAAAAAATGTAAAAATTTATCTTTTATAAAAAAAGAAAAAGATGAAAATTCTGATGAAGAAAGTTTTTCAGAATAACAACACCCCAACTTTTTTAAGTTTTTTTTTTATTTATTAAATTTGATTTTAAAAAATAAGATAAAATTAATTTAATTTAAAATGAATAATTTATTAAATTTTATTACTCGAAAACTAGAAAATAAAAAAAATAATTGGATAAACTTAAATGTTAATAATGAATTTACTCAAACTATTAATATACCTAAAACAGATACATATTTTAATCTTGCATCTACTTTTAATAATTTTTCTATAAATAATATTGAATTTAAAATAAATAAAAATTTAAATAATATTTTAAGCTCAATTTTATATGCTATTTCTAATTTATTTAAATTACAAACAAATCAATTAAAATTAGAATATATTAACACTTTAAAAAAATATTTAGCAAATAATCTTGATAATTTTTATTATAAATTTGGATATAATAAAAATAAAAAAATAAAAAAAGAATATTTAGTTAAAAATTTACTTTATGAAAAAAATTTAAATGAAATGTCAATAATTTATTTATTAGATTATTTTAATTTAAATTTATTAATTTATGAAAATAATAATTTAAGTTTTTGGAATAATAAAAGAAATGACAATATTTTAACAATATTACTTTTTAAATCTGATAATAAATTCTATTACATTGAATCTGATAAATATTTTAATCCAATTTTACCTTCAAATTTAAACAAAATATTAAATGAAAATACTGATGATAATATTAATAACATTACTACTAACAATGATGATATTAATATTGATAACATTACTAATAATAATATTGATAACATTACTACTAATAATAATATTGATAACATTACTACTAATAATAATATTGATAATATTACTAACAATAATAATAACAATACAACTCCTAATAAAAATAATGAAAAAATAAAATTAAAAAAAATTACAAATTATAAATTATTAGATTTACAAAACTTAGCAGAAATATATAAAATTAAAACAACTAAAAAGGGAAAAACAAAGACAATTAATAAAACAAAAAATGAATTATACACAATTTTAAAAGAAATACTTTAAGGTATTTTAAATAGTTTTATTTTTTTTTAATTTTTAAAACATTAATTATATAAATAAATTTGTAATTATAAATTATAAAATAAAAACAAAATGAAAAATTTATTTGGAGAAAATGATTTTGAAAAGATATTATTAATGTTATATTTAAGTATAAAAAATGAAAATTTAGAATTTGAATGTAGAATTAAAAAACAAGGAGCAAAATCAAACATAAGTTATATTGATTTTAAAAAAATAATATCTTATTTGAAACAAAATGGATACGAAATGGATAATATAAATGATTTTAATCAAGAAAGTAATTTTAAAACTATAAAAAATACGACATTAGATTGTATTTATAAACAAAATCATAGAATGGTAATAGATAATGAGAATATTGAAAATTTTTGTAATAAACGTTCATATGATAAATCATTTTTAAAAAAAGAGCAATGTATTATTTATTTAAAAGATGAAAAAGACATTACAATTAAACATTTAAAAGATTTAGACAACAAAGAGAAAGGGTCTAATATAATTTTATCAGCAAAATCTGAAATTAATGAACAATTAAAAATTAGTTTAGAAAAAAAGAAAAAACTTCAAAATTTAAATTTAACCCTGGTGCCGTTCCAAAATAAAAATAAAAATCAAAAATGTTTTATAATAAAACCTGTTATTAATGATTATCAGATAACATTTGATTTAAAACATGAAAAAAAGATTAAAGAAAAATATATTAATAAATTTCAAAATTTTAGACTTAAAAAAAGATTTACATTTAGAAAAAAAGGAGATAATTATTTTAAAATTGATTTAACCATAGTAAGATCAACATTTAATAATCAAAATATTTATTTTAATAAATATGAAAAAAAATACAAAAATATATTAGAAACATCATTATTTACAGAAAATGAAACATTTGAAATAGAAATAGAATTAGATAATGATAAAGTAAATAAAAAAACAAAAATTAAAGATTTAATTCAAAAATTACATCAACATTTAAAAATATTATATCACTTAGTTAATGATACAGAACATATAATAAATAACGAAGAAACTATAATAATTAAAAAACAATTACAATTATTAGTAAATAACACAATTAATAAAAGTTTAAAAAGATGGTTTATTGAAACATTCATTGAGCCAAAAAACAAAACAGAGATAGAAAATTTAATTAAAAATGAAAAATATGATACATATTTTAAAGATCCAAAAGATGTAAAAAGATTAAATGATATAAAGAAAAATAATTTATTCATATCTCCGTGTTGTGTTAGTTTTGAACAAAAACATTTAGATTCTGAAAATGATGTAAATATTACTACTAGTGAGAAGAATGATGTTTTTTATACTGTAACTGATAAAGCTGATGGAGAAGCAAGTTTATTATTTATAAATGATAACAATGAGTGTTTTTTAATTAATAAAAATCTAATAGTTACAAGATTTATAAATGAAAAAATAAAGTTAAAAAATGTTTTATTAAATGGTGAATTAATTATAACAAATAGTATTAAAACATTTTTAGCATTTGATTGTTATATTTATGATAATATAGATTATACAAAACAACCTTTTATTTTAATAAAAGGAGATAAGTATAAAGGTGGAATAGTAACACCAGCTGATATTGATGAAACAAGATATACTAAATTAAGAGATATAGAAAGAATATGGAATCTAGAGTTAAAAAATCAAAATAAATTTTTTATTTCAAAATTTTATCCAGAAAATAAAGAAGAAAAGGAAAAAGGAAATATTTTTTATTGGTCAAAACATATTTGGAAAACTTTTATTAATAATCAAAATACAGAATTAAATAATTTTAAAGAATATTCTCATAAATTTGAAGATGAAACTGGTCAAATTATTGATTATAAATATAATTATAATAATAATTCACCATATTATAAATTAGATGGTTTAATTTATACACCAGGAAATAAACCAGTTGGTTGGTCTAAAAGTCAACCAAAAAATCGTACAAATATTTCAAATACTTGGAATTATAATTTAAAATGGAAACCAAAACATGAAAATACATTAGATTTATTTGTTGAAATATTAGATAAAGAATATGAATTAGATGATATTAAATATAAAGAATTACACTTATATTGTGGTAAATTTATTTATAATGATAATTGTGATGAGACAAGTATGTCATATAAAGAAAAAGTTTTATTTCAACCAATTAGTCCTGTGGATAAAAATGCTTATATTGCTTATATAAAATTAACAAAAAATGGTAATTTATTAACACAAGAAGGTGATTTAATTAAAGATGGTACAATTGTTGAATTTGAGTATAAAAAAGATGAAACCTCTATTTTCAAATGGATTCCAAAAAGAAATAGATATGATAAAATAAATAAATATAAAAAAAAAAATGGTTATAAAACAACCAATTTTAATAATTATAAAAGTATGTTTCAATTACCATTTAAATATGATCATAAATACAGAAAACAACACAATGTAAAAAATGAGAAAAGAAAGATAATTGAAATTTTAATATATATATTAAATAATTTAGATGAAAATGATAAAAAATCACATTATATAGATAAATTAAATGAAATAGATAAGAATTCTGTATTAAATAATTATAACAATAAAAATAATTATAAAAATTGTAATTTTTGTGGAGAAAAACATAATAAAGATAAAGATACAGATAAATATGAACAAGAAAATATTTGCAGAATAAACAATATAAATAAAGATTTTTTAAATTTTTTTAAACAGTTTAAACAAATATTAAAAGATTTATTTGAAGAAAGATTAATTAAAACAGACAAAGATTTTTTACCAACTTTCAAGAAATACAAATTTGTTGATACCAGCATGGCAGGAACTACGACAGATAATATTACTGCAACACCAGTAGCACCTGTGACGGTGCCCGCAGAACAAAAGACATTTGGAGACTATATAGATTTATTTGAAAAAGAAGTATTATTAACAGAAAATAAAACTAAAACACATTTTCACAACAAATTTAAATATTTATTAGATAGAAATCAAAATAATAAATTAAAAATTTTGAGTGTTTTAAGAAATAATATTAAAAATTATAAATTAACAAATTTTGATATTGGAGAAAATCGTTTTAATTTAAAAATTTTGTATGAATCATTAAAAAATAATGACATAAATGTTTTATTAAATGTTAAAAATAAAAATGATATGTATGTTAATAATAATTATGGTAACATGTATGATACTTGTAATAGTATTTGGTCTTCTATTCATAATCCAGTTGATGAAGATTTATTATTACATTGTTTAACAGATTTTCATGGTATAGTTAAATTTCCAGAGGATAGAACAGAAGATTTTAAAAATAATGTTATATATTCTACTCATAATATTAATGATAAAAATATTTATGACAATATGATTTTACAAATTGAGAATATAGACTATACGATTACCGAATATTATTATTCTACACCTAAACCTATTATTGTTCTAAAAGAAAAAATACCAAATAATTGTTTAAATAAAAAATATATAATTATAAATAATTCTTGTAATTCTAAAATTGAAGAAAAGAAAAAATATTATAACAGAGATTATACTGTTCCTAGAAATAAAAGTTTAACTATTAATTTACAAATATATCATAATAAAATTAAAAATATATTATTACAAAAGAATATAGGTGAAAAGAAAAATATTAAAATATTAGATCTTGCTTGTGGAAAAGGAGGTGATATTGCAAAATGGATAAGTTTTAATAAAAATAATAACAAAAAAATTATAACTAATGTAATTGGTATAGATAAAAATGATGATAATATAAATAATGATTTTGATGGTGCTTGTTCAAGAGTTAAATTTTATAAAAATAAATTTGTTAAATTTGCTGATTTAATTCCTGATATTTATTTTTTAAAAGCAGATTTGCAAAAAAAATTATGGGGAGATGCTATTGCAAATGAAAAAATACATAACAATAAAATTGAAATATTTAAAAAAATTTTTCAAGATACTACTAAACCACCATCTTTTAATTTAATTTCAATTAATTTTGCTTTTCATTATTTTTTTGAAAATGAGTTATCAGTAAATAATATATTAGAAAATATAAATTCAAATTTATCAACGGATGGTATCGTTTATGCTACTTGTTTTGATAAAGAATCTATTTTAAATTTATTTAAGAAAATTACAAAAAATAAAGAAAAAGTTAAAGATGGTTTATTAATAACTAAAAAATATATTATAGGATATAAGAATTCTCAGGAAATATGGAAAATTGAAAAATTATTTTCAAATACTTATAACAAATTTTTAAAAATTAATTTTTGGTCTCATTCTATTGGTACCACAAATTCAGAATATTTAGTAGATTTTACTTATTTAAAAGAAGAAGTTACAAAACATTCTTTAGAATTTATTACAACACAAAAAAACTTTGATACATTAAAAATACCTAATAATAATAATTTATCAGTTGCTGAGAAAGCATTAAGTGATTTATATGTTTATTTTGAATTAAGAAAAAAAAGTATTACTGTTTCTAAAAGTGATAGTAAAAATACTTTATCAACTCATATGGCAAACAATAAACTTGGTGATCAACAAGCAGAAATATTTTTTAATAAAGACAGTAAATATAATATAGACGATAATGATAATGAAAAAGAAAATATTAAATATTATTTAATGAAATATTTAAAGGAAAATAAAAGTAAAATAGATGAGGATGGATTATTAAATAAAAAAGAAAGAGATTCATTAAAATTATATACATTATTAAAATTTTATTCAAAATTAAAAACGAATAAAGAAAATATTATAATAAATTTTTATAAATTTATAATAAATATAAATCGCCCAGAGGAAAATCAAAAATTTGATAAGGCTTTTTGTGAATTTACAGAATTTATAATAGATGAAAATAATGAACTATTAAATGAAATCATTTTAAATAAAGAAATTTTAAATAATAATATTAATGATAGTAGTATTTTTTATAGTATTTTTCATATAATAATATTATTTAATAAAAATTGGGAAATTATAAATAACATTGATGGTATTATAACAAAAATTGGAAATTTAATAAAGAAAATAACAACAGAATTTAAATTTAATGATTTATTTAATTATAAATTAATGCAAAATTTAAAAAATGGAGATAAAATTAGAAATATGAAAGAATTATTTAAGAAATTAAAATTAGATGGTAATTATGAATATTATTTTGAATTTATATTTGGTTACTTAGGAATGAACGCACTACCTATTATTGAAGATATGTTTACATCTAAAAAAACACAAAAAAAAATTACAAAAAAACTACAAAAATTTATGGAAAAGATTAAAATCCGTAAAATTAAAATTTTAATAGTTAAAGACAGTAATTTAAACACATTTTTAAAACCATATCATCAATTATTTGAAATAACATTTTTTTAAAAAATCAATATCATTTATTTAGACCAGTAAATTATAAAACATTTTTTAATAAGATTGATAATTAAAATAAATTTAAAATATAATAATAAAATAAATGAAGTCTATAATTATAATAGGTGCTGGAATTAGTGGAATATCAACATTAAGATGGGCTAAATTTTATAATTTTATTCCAGTTGTTCTAGAAAAAAATGAAAAAATCGGAGGTTGTTGGTTTAATAAATCTTATGAGAATATAAAATTACAAACTACACGAATTTCATATGGATATAGTGATCATAAATATAAAAATAATGTTTCATTATATCCTTCTGGTAAAGATGTTTTGAATTATTTACAAAGTTATTTAGATAAACATAATCTAAATAAATATATTAAATTTAATTGTAAAGTTGAAAAATTATATTGGAATAAAAAAATGTGGGAAATAACCTACACAAATTTAAAGAAAAATATAAAAATAAAACTTTTAAGTAAATATTTAATAATTGCTAGTGGATTTTACAGTGATCCTAAAATACCAAAAATAAATGGAATGAATCAAACAGATATTGAAGTTTTTCATTCTGTAGATTTTTCTAATAATGGTAAATATAAAATGTCATATTTAAAAAATAAAAATGTTATGATTGTTGGTAATGGTCCTACAGGAATAGATATTGCAACAAATTCAGTAAATCATTTTGCGACAAATACTACTATTTTATATAGAACTCCAAGATGGATATTTATGAGACATAAATATGGTATTAGTTTTCATTTTTTTATTAGTAGATTTACATTATTAATGGTTAAAATTTTACCAAAAAAATTATTTATTTCTATTTTATATATATTATATTTAATACCTTTTTTTTTAGGATACCCATTATTAGATATTGAATTACCAAAAACAATAATCACAAGAAAAAATTTAACATTAAATGAACAATTTTTTGATTTTTTAAAAGATAAAAAATTACATTATGAAAAAAATGAAATTAAAAAATTTCATAAAACTTTTTTAGAAACAAAAAATAAAAAATGTTTTAAACCTGATTTGGTTATATTTTGTACAGGTTATGAAGAAAAAATTAATTTCTTAAAACAAACACCTTTATTATATAAAAGAATTTTACCTTTAAATATGCCTAATTGTACTTTTGTTGGTCAATCACCCTCTTTTAATTGGATACAATTATCTGATTTACAAGCTAGATGGTCTTTTAATTATTTTTTAGGAAAAATTAAAATTACAAAAAAACAAATGATAAAAAAAATTAATTATGATAAAAATAATTTAATAAAAGATTTAGATTATTGGGATTTAAGTTATGATGCTTTTTATTATAGTGATGATTTAGCAAATGATTTTAATGTTAAAAATAAAAATTCTATATTTAGTTTTAATTATTGGTTTTCTATTTCTGAAAATGATACATGGAAAAATTAATTTATCTTAATAATTTTAAGTATTCAGACTTATTATTAATTGGTTGATTATATTTTTTACACCAAAGTAAACAATTAATTAATTGTTCACTTTTAATTAATTTTTTTTTTTCATATGATAAGTTTGTGTTGTCCATATAATATAATGTTTTAATAATATGTTCTAATTGTTTTTTTATTATTATTCTATTGTGATATAAAATACAATTTTTAAAATTTATATGAATTTCTATTTCAAATATATTATTTATAAAACACTTTTTTTCATATATTTCCCAATTTTCAATAATATTATATAATTTTTTTAAATAATTTTGTTTTATTCCTAAAAAATTTTTACAAATTAAATATTTTTCGGAATTAGCAGGTCTTGATGTATGAGGTTTTGTTATTATTACTATTTCAAACAAAGTATTTAAAAAATATAATATTTGTAAAGAAAAATTTGTAAAAATATCAAAAAATTTTAATATAAAATGTCCTCCTTTTTTACATATTGTTATAGCACAAATTATTTCACAAAATATTAATCTAAATGATGCTGGTTCTTGATTATTAAAATCTTGTGAATAATCAAAACCACCATCTGCAGTGACAATATCTATTTTATTTAATTTATTTTTACAAAAATATAAAATATTTTTTAAATTGTAGATATTTCCTGTATTATCTAAACCATATGATAAATATATATTTTTTTTTTTTAAAATATTTTTATTTAATTCTGGAATTTTATATTTTGTTGATTTTAAAGTCATACAATAATATTTATCAAATCTTCCATTAAAATCTTTTTTACGAAAATTAATTAAACATTCCAAAAAACCACCAGGTGCTTCACATAAACAAGCTATATTATATATTTTCTTTTCAGTTTTTATCAAATTAATATCTGTTAATATTTCCCACAATTTAAAATAAGCTCTACTAACTGGTTCATAAAAAGTAATAGCTTTTCGTTTATTTACAGATAAAGGTTCATATAAATTTGTATATATTTTTGTTTTATCCCATTTTTTTTCATTATTATCTATTTTCTTTTTATAATTTAATACCATTTTATGTAATTCTTTATCATTTTCTGAATTTATTCTTTTTTCATTTGTTTCTATTTTTATATTTAATTCAATATTATTTAATTCAGGATAATTCAAAAATAAATTTTCTTTTTTTATATTTAACATTATTAAATAATAATATTATTTATTTTTAAATAAAAGAAATATTCAATAAAAATTTCAAATACAATTAAAAAAAAACAAAAATTATTAAAATCTTAATATTAATTTATATATAATGATTAATGCTTGTGATGCTTCTAAAAAATTAAATGAATTCATTTGTAAACTTCCTTTTAGTGAAATACCATGCCAATTGTCTAAACAAAATTCTATTTTCATATGTGATCTTTTTAAACGTTTTGATATTATTTTAGATAATCTAATTCCTAATAAAAATATGTCAACTCAAACAATTATTAATAATATTAAAAATGCAAAAAAAAATATTTCTAATATGCAACAAAATCTTCAAAATATTACTTCTGATGATATTGATATTGTAGATACAAACATTGATGAAACAGTTCAAAATATTGATAATAATATTGTAGATACAAACAGTTTCATCAATAATAATAATAATAATAATATTGTAGATACAAACATTGATGATGAAACAGTTCAAAATATTGATAATAATAATATTGTAGATACAAACATTGATGAAACAGTTCAAAATATTGATAATAATAATATTGTAGATACAAATATTGATGAAACAGTTCAAAATATTGATAATAATAATATTGTAGATACAAACATTGATGAAACAGTTCAAAATATTACTTCTGAACCAAAACATAATATTTCAATAGCAAAAAAAATTACATCTGATATTGCACAAAATATTGATACAGCGAAAAACATTGCTTCTGATATCGCACAAAATATTGATACAGTGAAAAACATTGCTTCTGATATTGCACAAAATATTGATACAGCGAAAAAAATTTCCTCTGGTATTATGGAAAAAACTACAGCTATTACTAAAAATATTACTAAAAATATTACTGATAATCTAGTTAATAATTTAAATCCAATAAATATTATTAAAAATACTACTGATTTTACAAAAAAGAATATTAAAAATATTACAGGATTTGCAAAAGATAATATTAAAAATGCTACTGATATTACTAAAAATATTACTGATAATATTGTTTCATTATCTGAAAGTCAAAAAAATATTATGAATGATATAAAAAATTCAAAAAAAGAATTATTTCAAAATATAGTTAATTCAAAAAAAGAATTTAAAAAAAATATTAAAGATTCAAAAAAAGAATTAAAAAAAAATATTAAACATTCAAAACAAAATCTTAAAAAAATTTTTAAAGGTGGTAATTTAAATATTCCTCCTTTTAAAACATTTAAAAAGGATATGTTAAAACTTAATTCTAATTTTACTCAAAAACAAATTATTAAAGGATATAAATTATTACAACAAATATAAATATTAATTAAATTATTAAATTAATTAATAATCTTGTCTAATAGCAATCGCAATTGGAAATCGAGGAATACCTGCTTTTGTGAGTTCTTGAAATCGAACAGTAACTTTTTTTCCAATTGATTCTGATGCATTTTTAAAAAGTTCTCTACGATATTCTAGACTACCCTTTGGAGTTGCCCGAAATTTTTTTTTATCTTTACCATTAGTTTCACATTCCCATATAGGAGTTTGTTTCATACTTCCCGTACCTTCGAAATATCCACAAATAAAAAATTCTTCGTCCAAAAATTCTTTAAATTTTTGTAGATTTTTACTTCTTTTATCAAGTTCATAATAAGATTTAATATTACGTAGCATTAAACCTTCATAATTTTTTTTTACAAAAATATCGTGTTGTTTTTTAATTTCATCTTTTTGTGATATTAAAATAGTTTCTACAGTTTTTAAATTATCACCTTTTACATTTTCATTTATTAATTTTAATCTTTCATCATATGGCATTTTCATATTAATTTGAAAGCAATCATATATATGATAATTTATTAAGTCCATTTTTTTTTTTTCAGTATTATCTAAATTTGTTTTAAGTCTACAAATTCCAGCAATTAATTCAAATGGAATGGCATCAGTGTATAATTCACCATCAAAGTAAAAATTTTTTGGTAATTTTTCTAAAATAGGTTTTAAATTACTTCTAATTTTATTTAAATTATTATATTCAACCATTTGACGAGATTGTAAAACAACTTCTCCATTTTTTAGATATGAAATGCATCTTAATCCATCTAGTTTCGGTTGAACATAGCAGGGTAGTTTGATTTTTACTGACCTTGATTTTTTATCTAAATCTTTTATATCAAATTTAGACGCTAGCATTGGTCGTAAGATTATTGAAATTTTGGCAGCATTTTTATCTTGAAGATATCCATTTTTTTTAATTTTAGCATTCATTTTACTAGTTGCATCAGAAATTGCTTGTTCAGTTTTTGTTTTTTTACCTTTACCTTTTTTAATTTCTTTTTGAGTTATAACCATTTTCCCACCTTCAGTTCCTCTGGTAGTTTCTAGATAAATTTTATCATCATCTTCATCTTTAATTACATTAATGTTCCAAACATTAAATTTATTTGATTTAGATTTTTTATATAATACTGGAAATTTTTTCAAAATTGTCATCATTTTTTTGTTAATATTTTATAAATTCTATTTTTTTAAATCAAATTTTTTTTTTTTTTTTATTAAATTTATTTATTGTTTTTTATAAAAGAAATTAAAGATATTAATTCTTTTATTAAAACAATAAATTTAATAAAAAAAATAGAAATTATGAATTTTAACTTGATTCTTCTTATTCCGATTCTGATTCTAATTCCGATTCTGATTCTGATTCTAATTCCGATGATTCTTCTTCTGATTCTGCTGCTGTTTTATTACTTAATCTTTCTGAACGTCTAGCAGCAAATATTTCAGCTCTACCTAATCTTGTATTTATAGTTCCCTCTTTTCCATCTGTTGATGTTACACAATTAGAATCCCTACTTTTTTGTCTTATTGAACTTCTTCTTCCTTCTTTATAAATTAAAGATCTTAAATATAATCCATTATTTGCTACTTGTTCCATATCTTTTTCTAAAGTAAATTTACTTATTCTTTCTTTAAAAGCCTTCGGACCTATATTTTTTTCATTTTTTACAGGAACATCAGTTCTTCCACTTGTTTCATTTAAAGTGCTGCAATTAAGAGTTATATAAATACCTTTTCCTAATTTATCCATTATTTCACTCATTAATACACTTTTTCCGCTACTTGCTCTTTTACGTTTTTTTTTTGGACCTTCTTCATATTTTGGTAATCTAGATACAATTAACTTAGTTATATTATTATACTTTTTTTTTAATTTTTTTAATTTTTTACTTCCATTCCATGCGTTAGAATCAAGAATTCCAATATTTATTAATCTATTTCTCATATCTTCATTTGTTTCTAATTTTCGAGTTGTCTCTAAATAATCAAAGTTATATTCTGGTAATTTCTCATTGAATTTTTTATTTATGATTGGATATATTCCCATTACCCATGTATATTCATCACCATCAATATCATCATAAAAATAAAAAGATTTATTAGAATAATAACCAGTTGGGGGAAAATAATGAGCACTTAATTGTTCCTTTTTGTCACAAATAGTATTAAAATATGTTTTATGACTAAAGACTGTTTGTTTAAATTTTGCTGGATTTTTCTTTGCATCATTTACAATTTGATTTTCCATTTTTGAGCAATATGCAACTGTTCCTGGAGCTGAATTATATAATATAAAAGTATTTTCAGGATTTTTTCTAAAAAAAGGAGAAGCATCTACATGTTCAGGATAAGTGTCTGAAGAAATTCTTGATTCTATAACTTCAAATTTTTTATTTATGGTCGCACTGGCGTTAGTGGCGGTGGCGTTAGGTTCTCTAACCGTTAATGGTGTTGAAAACTCTCCATGACAAATTATTATATAAATTGGAGTGTCAATATTATTCAATATTTTAATTTCGTTTCTTAATTTCAAGATCATATTATTATCATAATTCTCAAAATAACATTTTCAAGAAGTTTTGATTTTATATCAAACTTTTTATCATAATTATACATTTTATTATTTGAATACTTAGTTAATTTTGATTTTACTTGTAAACGTGTCTGTCTTTCACTTCCTCCTTTTAAATATTTTAAATAATTAAATAAAATACTTTTACCAATTCTACCATATATATAAACTTTTCTGTTTGTTTTAGGGTTTATAATGTAATTATAAATCATTTTAATATATATATATATATATATTACAATATATATTATATAAAAATTTAAAAAAAAAGATTTAATTTTATGAATATTTAAAAGCTACATTTTCTTCTTCATCATCTTCATAGACTTCAATATTTAAATCTTTTATTGTATTATTTACAGCATTTTTCCAATTTATTTGTTTAACTCCTTTATTTATTTGTTTTAAAATTTCTATTTCTAAATAATCTGAAAATTTTTTTGATTTATATTTTTTTGTTATTTTTTTTATACGTTTTTTATGATAATTTGAAAATTTAACTATTTTTTGATTTTTTAATTTTGTTTGATTTGTTTTTAATATTTTGTTTAAATCTTTGTTAGATTTTTCAGAAAAATTACAATATAAATTTTTATTATTAATACAATATTGAGATATAATTGCTCTTATATGTTTATATGTTAATTTTTGAATATTTGTTAATTTTACTAATTGATAAATAATATCTGCTAAATTTTCAATATCTCCAGCATTAAATTCAAATAATGTTTCCTTATTATTTTTAAAAATCTTTATTAAATAATCTAAAATTTTATCATTAGTTCCAAAATATTTTTTACTAAAATCTTTTTCTTTATCATTTAAAAATTTACATAATAAAGCAGTTAATTCTTCTACAGTATAATCGTTTAAAGAAATTTTAAAAGGAAATCTTCTTGGCATTCCTTGATTTATAGTCATAAAATTTTCTAACATTTCTTTTGGATAACCTGCTACAATTACACATATTTTACCTACATATTCTGATAAAAAAGCTACCAATTCTGTTATTACTTCTTCTCCATAAGCATCCCAACCTCCACTAGATGGGTCAGGTGTAGCTAATTGATATGCTTCATCAATAAACATAACATTTTCAATATTTTTAGACAATCTTGCACGTGTTTTTGGTGCAGATTGTCCCATATATTGTCCTATTAAACTTTGACTTGATATTATATCAATTGTTTTATCAGATGCTCTTAATAAAATACCTAAATGACCTAAAACATTTGCTATTATTTTTCCATATCTTGTTTTTCCTGTTCCAGCATTACCATATAACATAATATTTAAATAACGTTTTGTAAATGATGTAGGATCATTTGCAAAACCTTTTATAATTGAAACTAATAAATTATTTATTGCAAATCGAGAATCTATATCAGAAGATAAATCTTTTTGTTTACAATCTTTTAATGAAGAAGTTATTTTTTGTATTTCTTTTATTAATTTTTTATATTTTTTTTTATATTTTTTTAATAATTCTTCATCAGTAAATAATTCCAATGATTCCCCTAAATATTTTATTTCTGTAAATTGAGATAGATAATAAATTGTTGGTTTTTTATATAACATAACTTTATCCCTCCATGGAGTTCCACTTGATGTACTTGCTCTTCCTTCTTTAAAATTAACTTTTATTCTTTCTGTTGTAGCACCATCTTTTAAAGATTTAGAACCTTTTTTTATACTACTTGCTGAATAAACTAATTTAGAATGCCATAAAGCTTGCCCTACATTATTAATTAAAAATTCTATAAAATTATCTCTTAAAGTTTCTATTTTTATATCTCCTGCTTTTGTATATTCTTTAATTATTGATGAAATTGCTTTTAATTCTTCTTTTAAACCATTAAATTTGGGCATTACAGTATCTAAATCTCCTAGATTTACATTTCCAATTCCAAGATTTTCAAAACCACCATTTTTTAAAAATGGAAGATAACTTTCTAATTCTTCATATAATTTTAAAAATATTTCATTTAATTCATTTTTATATTTTATTACTTTCTTATTTACATTTGTTTTATAAGATATAAATAATTTATAAAATAAATTATTTTCATTTTTTGTTCTTAATTTTTTTAAAACATCTGGTCCTTTAATTTCGTTTACTTCCTTTAGTGCAGATATTAATTCTTTTTCTAAATCTTTAATTGTTACATCAAATCCCAAATCTGAATAACTTTGTGTTAATACTTTTTTTTGTTCTTTATTACTTAATTCACGAAAAGGTATTGTTGAAATTATTGTCCGATTATCAATTGTAGTTTCAGGTATTATTGTTTCTTTTGTTGCTCCTCCTTTAAATTTCAAATTTAAAAGATATTTTTTAAGTAAATATTTACCTTTTTTAGTATAAATAGATACTTTTTTTTTGGTTTTTGGATTAATTATAAAATTCATTTATAATTAATAGTTAAGAAAAAAATTAAAATATTAATAATTTTTAAAAGTAACCATCCCTGCTTTTATATATTTCTCTTTTACAGAATTTTTTAAATTTTCAATTAAATGTTTTTTTACATCTAATTGTCTTTGTGCTGTTTTAACTTCTTTTTTATATTTCTTTTCAATATTATCCCATTGTTTATCTTTTGGGTCAATATCTGATTGTCTTTGTTCTTGAATTTCTTTTAATCTTTTAGATGCTTCAACTGGATTAAACATACAAGGTAATGGAATATTTTTTGTTAGATATTTTTTATCTTTTTTATACTTCTTTTCTTTACTTTTTTCAAATTTTATATTTTCATTTTGTTTATAATCATCAATATTAACAACACCTTTTTTTATTAATTCATTTACCATAAATAATTTTAAATTATCTTTAGTCTCCCACACACCTTCATTATTATTATATGTTTTTGCCATTGTTCTTAATAACATTAAATTATGATTTTTTTTAAATTCAGAAAAATGTTTTAATTTTATTTGTTTTGCTACCATCTGTGCTAATGTTTTACTATCATTTATTAACTTATTCATATCAATATAAGTAGTATCTTCTTTTCCATAAGAATTTACTATAAAATAATTATGCATTGTCATATTAATTTTTAAAGATTCTTTTAAATTTTTGCCTTCTTTTGCTAAAATTTTATTTGTTGTTATTAATTCATTTTTACTTAATCTTTCTTCTTCTAATTTTAATTTTGAATCTTTATTTTCTAATTCTAATTTATTTATTTTTATTTTATATTTTTTTAATGTTATTTCTAAATCTTTTTTTTCTTTATCTATTTTAGTTTTATAATCTAAAACTTGAATTTTTATTTTACAAATTTTAAAATGACTGTTTAAGCTATTCTTGTTTGAATATTCTTTATTACAATATTCACATTTATATATTTGTTCAATATTGTTATTTGTAGAAATAATATTATTTGTTTTTTTTGTACAAGGATTTTTACGACTTTTATGATTTAGAAAATGATATTTTTTATTAGTTGTGTATCCACAAATTTCACATTTATATTCAACTTTTTTTCTTCCCATTTTATTTTATTT
>Ga0115002_10004580_pt1 | contig 16658 bp, 10 predicted proteins | sample ArcticOcean_MG_C_8_FD_89576 | JGI IMG/M metagenome (GOLD analysis project Ga0115002, IMG submission 89576) | Marine microbial communities from western Arctic Ocean - ArcticOcean_MG_CB11_86 | ecosystem: Environmental > Aquatic > Marine > Oceanic | place: Arctic Ocean: Canada Basin | collected... | reverse complement strand
GTTATCCTGACCGTAATCGTGATCATCCCAAGTCGCTATTATGGGAATAGTGCTGCTCATTGATTGAAAATGTTCGTCGAAATTCCGTCCATATTTATCCCTTAACGCGGGTACCACAGAATAGGATGGACCTGTATTAATATTGCCGTCATAATCCGCATAAATTTGATCTCCGAGCAAAGCGACAAACGTAGGAGATATATTTGGAATATAATTAAAAACATTGTGGGGTAAATGATTTTCCCTGAAACAGGCTGAAAAAACAAAACTAAACTCTCCGGGTTCTGATTGTTCCGGGAATGTTGAAAATGACGACCAGTCAGAATTGTTGCCACCAGAAAAAATAACTCGGTATGTATAAACAGAATTATAATTAATATCATTCAGGATTAGACTTTTTGTTAGGTCATCGCTATAAGATAAATATTCCCAATCGCTAAAAATTGAAACTGAATCATTTCCTTCAAAATACTCAATTTGAATGTTACCGGGTGACGTGCCTTTAACCTTTATTGGAACCTGATTATCTTGGATGAGTCCAACGATTGGAAGCCGTGATAGATCATTCCTTGCACTTGCAGATACTTTGTTTTGTATTGAATGTGTAAGGAGCATAACTACTATTATATGATAAAAATTCCTTTCCATTCTATACAGTCAATTATATGGATTTAGAAAGATAATTCATCACCGATCGAGCAACACGTCGACCATTAAAATAGCACCATTCAGCACCACGAAAGCCACCGAGCATGTTACCCGCTGAAAACCACCCTGATTCAGACATTTGGTAATCCCGCCCGATTACAGGTTTTCTGGAAGGTAATTCGATTTTTAATTTCCCCAATAGAGCCAATTCGCTATTGGGAATAAGTTCGCCACAAACCACAATTCCATCGCAGGGTATAATATCGCTATCTTTGGATAATCTAATGCCCGAAGCTGTTTTGGATCCCATTACTTCTACCGATTTTACATTCAAATCTATGAACCTGGGTTTGCTCCAAATCCGGAAATAGAGCCGTTCAAAATATGAACATTCTGGACGACGTTTCTTATCCATAATTATTGCATCTTCTGCGCCGGCAACTTTTAATTTTGCAGCAGCAGCGTAACCAATTAAGTTTGATCCAATGATGACAGGATTGCGCATAGGTAATAAACCGTTGCCATCTATAAGTTGTAGCAATTGTTTGGTGAAAAACACTCGTATGGGTCTTGTGCCTGTCATCCATCCGCGTTCCGATAATGTTTTTTCTCGTGATCCGCAAGCCATGATAACTGCATCAGCCGTAAAACTTATTTCTCCTTTATCAGGATTCATCAAAGTGATCTCTTTTTTGCTAGCTTCAATCTTTAGAACTTGACTATTCAGCCACACTTCCACATCCGTTTTGGCTAACTTTTTTTTAAGAAAATTGGCATATTCTTCCCCAAAAACTGGAATACCACCGCGTGACCATCTAATGAAGGTGCGTACTCCACCCTTCTTTTTTTTGTATAGAGAAGGTACACCACCAATATTATCACTTCGTTCAATCAACGCTACGATTGTGATTCCTTGTTTAGATAATGCAATTGCCGCTCCTATGCCGGCAGGTCCAGCGCCAATGATGACAACTCTAAAATGATTTGTTGATTTCATTTATATCTTTATTTTTCATCATTTGAGTATTAGAAATTATTTCACTTCCCGGTCCACGTTTAGTAATCTTGTTCAAAGGGATGTCACAGTGTTTGGAAATAATTTCAGCAACATTTATTTGACAATCAAAACCTTGGCATCGTCCCATTTGTGCGCGAGTTCTACGTTTAATTGAATCAAGACTTACTGGTTTTAGGGGCGAATCTAAATGATCAATAATTTCGCCACGTGAAATTTGTTCGCAAAAGCATACAACTCTCCCATAGTCCGAATTTTTTTCAACTATTTTACCATTTGAATAGGGTTGTTTCCACCATCCGGGCCAACTGCTTTCCGGTCTACTATCAATAGTAGTGATATCCTTTTCAAGATGTAAACCACATTTATTGCTTAATTCTTTTACCAAGTAATCAGCTAAAGTGGGTGAAGATGTAATCCCAGTGGAACGGATTCCGGAAACCGTCAATATACCAGGGTGTCCATCATGACAACGAATCCAATAGCTTCCCTGACTACAATTACAACGCACTCCGGCAAAATTACTAATTACAGGTTGTTTTTTTAATTCTGGATATAATTTTGATGCCCCATCTAATAATGACTGAAGTTTTTCAATGGTCGTGCCGGTTATTGAATTATCACCATGCGAAAAATCTTCTGCCGTCGGACCTGCCATTAGGTTACCGAAAATCGTAGGAATAACCAGGACACCTTTTGTTTCATTGGTAGGAACTGGGAGTAAAATGTGGTTTATGTTCATTCGGCTATATTTATCAAATACCAGAAATTGACCACGCCTAGGATTTGTATCAAATGATTCCCCATTGTAAAGTTTTGCCAATTTTTCACTACCTAGCCCAGCTACGTTTACAATAATATTAGCATTAATCTTGATATCAGATCTGGTAACAAGTTTTTTTACATTTTCATTTGCATTTTCAATGCCAATTATTTCTGTGCCAAATATTATATCAACACCATTGGATAAAGCAATTTCGGAATAAGCAATCGAAGCTGAGAATGGGTCAATAATCGATTCCCTTGGTATTAGGATACCACCTAAAGCATCATCAGTAATTTTTGGTTCAATTTCTCTTAATTGTTTTGGATCCAATAATTGAATATCGGTGACACCATTTTTTATAGCTTTATCATAAATATTTTTTAATTGTTTTTTCTGTTCATCATTGATAGCTATTAACAATGCACCGCATTTTTCAAAAGGTATTTTTAGTTTTTTTGCTAATTCTGGCCATTCTCTGGATGCTTTAGTAACAAGTGTTGATTCAATTGAATCAACTGGTGCATCGAAGCCTGTATGAATTATGGCACTACTTCCTTTACTGGTTGCTTCTCCAACATCATAATTTTTGTCAAGTAAGAGTATTTTCAACTTATACATAGATAATTTATATGCTAATGCGCATCCAACTATACCTGCACCAATAATAGCAACATCATATGGTGTTTCACCCAATTGAGATGAATCATTGAATTTTAATGATTCATCAAAACCATCCTTTGGCCAATTATATAAGAGTTTCCCCTGTGTCTTCATTTTTAGAGTAACAATTCCTTATTGATTATGAGTCTTTACGCCGTGGTTATTCGGGAGCGCATTCCATTTTGTAATCATAAGGAGACCTGCAATCAATACTGATCCTGCCATTAATGTAAAAACACCATCCCAACCCCAAGAATCCTTAAAAAATCCGGGAATGGTACCACCAACAATTGCACCAATGGACCCCATTCCATTTATTAAACCTGATGACGTTGACGCACCTTTACGAGTACCAAAATCGACTGCTGCAGTCGCGCTAACTAGAGAATCTGGACCATAAATCAAAAAGCCAATCAGAAAAAGAACTCCTGCTGAAACTAGGCTACTACCTCCAGAGACAAGGCTATTGAAAAAGTATAAGAGTATTGCCAACAATAGCATAGAAATAGCACTATAGGGCATTCTTCGAGATTGAAAAAGTTTATCTGACGCGTAACCACCCGCTAAAACAGAAAATGGACCCGCCAGAAAAAATGCGCCATTAATAAATGCGGATTCTGCCATCCCAGTTCCTAAAGTTTCACTGACAAATAATGGTCCCCAAAATAGTATGGCATAGCGTGTGGGTTTTAAAAAAAAGTACATAACTCCTAAAAGAATAACCATGGGATCTTTAATTATGTTCAGGGTCATCTGCCAGGATCCTTCGCCAGGCTCATCTTTAATCTTATCATCTTGATCTTTTGGTACTGATTCTTGATGATATTCTTCAATTGTGGGCAAACCAACATCCTCAGGCTTGTTTTTTTGAATGAAATAAAAAAGAGCCAGGACACCCAGCAATACAATTGCTGGCATATAAAAGGCGAATCTCCAATCTAAAAAATAGGAGGCAGCTAAGCCTGCGAGTGGAGCACCAATTAGTCCTCCAATAGTGTAATTAGTTGCCCACCAACCCATCACGACACCGCGCTCCCGTAATGAAAACCAGTTGGAAACATTTTTAGCCAGGGGTGCCCAGCCAGTTGATTGACTTAAACCTTGCATCAAAGCAAAGACACCAAACGCCAGCATAATGGATGAGACACCCATACCAAAACCGGCAATAATCGATGCAGTAAGTCCTCCAAGAACTATTTTACGGGTTCCCACCTTATCACCAAGATACCCCCATACAAACTGCCCAATTGCGTACCCAATAAGATAGATGCCGTCAATTATTCCCATTTCTTCACTACTCATGGTAATATTCGGATCATCTGAAATACCAATTTTTGCAACAGCAAATGATGCTCTTGTTAAATAAAATCCCGCATAAGCAAGCCAAGTAATACCAAAAACTTTATATCTCCATAACTCAAATTTTGGGTTTTTTTGATAATCAATATATGGGGTTGTCAATTCATTTTCTCCTTAATCTTGATAATAGGGTTAAATAGAGTTAAAAACTCCATTGGGGATCAACTACAGGAATAGCTTGTCTGCCACTACCCGCCTTATATATTAACAGATTTGCCCATTGTGATTTTTCATATTCTGTTACAGATATTGTATCCAGAATGTCTTGATTAATTATGACAGTGTAATCATTTTTAAGTAATTGAACCTTTTGCTCCATGATGTACTGACGGCTTTCTAAATAGGCGTCGTGACGGACATTCTTTTCAAAAGCGCTGAATGAAGAATTCCCTTTTTTTGAGCTATATCGAGCTAAATGATCATCATAATATTTACGGATTTCGTCTTCGGTTAAGTTTAAAGCATGCGTTAAATATTGATATAATTCCTCATAAACCCATTTATCACGCCATTTATTTAATTCCGTTAATAATGATTCAGATTGATCTAATCTTTGCGCAAGGGCTTCTTGTGATAGAAGATATGAACGTATCATAAAAGCTATTTCATGGTTTAGTTCGCGTTTAAGAGTAATAATATCTAATTCATTATTGTGAATAGCTGATGGATCAAAACGCTCAATAAAATCTTTTAATGTCCAGTTCCCCGTATTATAGCTTACCAGTATTTTGTTTAGATTATTCTTTAGTTCTTGTAATGCAGGCCGACGATTATCTCCATGCAGAACAACATTTTTAAAGTGGTCGTCTTGTGAAAATTGATTTTTCCATTCACCTAAAGCGTTAGCCAATAGATTGAAAGCTGTCTTTTTGGTTACAATCTCTTTTGGTGTTAAATATTGAGAAACATAGAGTGCAGTTTTCTCTTTGATTTTCCGGGATAGCAAAATTTCTTTAAATTTGGTAAAATTATTGTCATAATCGAATTCAGATAATATTCCATTTTTAATATCTGTAACCTGAAGTAATAAATAAACTTGGTCGAATTTATAAGGTGTGGAAATTTCACCCATTTCTAATTCTTTAATCTCTTTTAATAAATCAGGTGGCATGTCTAACCATGTTAAATAATCGGTTTCAAAAGAGTCCATATTATAAGCCAATTCACTGTTTTTGGTTACAATCTCCTGTGTGAGATTAAGATCTTCGTTGTTTTGTAATAATGCCTTAACCGTTACAGCACTTTCTAATGATGGTTCGACCCAATACTTTAACTTAAATTGAATGTTAGATTTTGAAATTGCGTACATTATTTCTTGATGATCTATTCGAATTTTTTGATGCACTTCTTTCATTAAGAGTTCTTCGACTAATAATTCTTCAAATAGGTGTTTTTCACGCTGCTGAACCCGATCCATTTTATCTAAACCTAAACGATAGCCTCCAGCGCCAACAATTTTTCGCTGATCATTTTTTTCAAATAAGAAAGCTTTTTATTCCTCCCATTTTTTAAATGGGAAAAACCAAATTCATAATTTAACTGAAAATCTTTTGAAGTAATCGAATGGTCTCCGATTTGAGCTACAATATCTGGTCTAATATTGGTTTCTTTTTTATTGCAGCTGATGATTACAAGACCAGCACATATAATTGCTAGAGCTTTAAGGTACAATCCAATTCTTCTTGAATTCATGTACTAAAGGCCATTTTACCGAAATTAATAACAGCCCAAAATTAGTACTTTAGACTAATACTATAATTATGGACAAAATTGAGAATACCCCAATCAACATAGGCATAGTCAATAACAAACTGATAACCCTGCCTTGATGGAATAACAATTCCACCACCAAGGGATAATCCACTTTGATGATCACTCATAAACGGTGATTGATACCCTGCCCGTAATGCATATTTATCCAAAACTAAATATTCTGCACCAACATTGAGACTTTCTCCATAGTTATTTGGTTTTAATAAATCAACTGCAAGCAATAAGTTTGACTCCAAAAAGCCTAAAGGCTTATCATAGGAAATGCCAAATCTGAATAACATAGGCAACCCAAAAGTGCCCGTTTCAAAATTGACTGGCACTTTATCTACACCTTCGTTAATAATATCAGGATCAATTGCATTAATTAGATCTCTACCGGCAAGTTGCATTTCAGTCCCAAAATTTGAAATACTATATCCTATTTGCAAGCCATCATATTGCGTTTTATATAGACCTCCAACATCAAGAGCAAAACCCGTAGCGCTTGAATGCCAAATTCGCTGGTTAATGTATTTTGCATTTAATCCTAAAGAAAATCTATCTGTTAGGTTTAGGGCAAAAGAAAGTGATGCGGATAGGTCCTGGACAGAGTAGAACTCCCCCGTCCCTTCTTCAAGACCCACCACTCGGACAGGTTGGTCGTCTGTCCCGAAAACTGTAACGTTTAACCCAACTACTATTTTATTATTCACCGGTGAAACGATTCCGAAATAATCAAAGTTAGTATCTAATAGCCAACTGACATGGGTAAATGCTGTTTCAAACTTTGATATTCGTCCTATCCCTGCAGGGTTCCAATACATGGCTGTTGCATCATTGGCAAACGAAACGTAAGCACCACCCATTGCCTGTGCCCTTGCTCCAACACCGATTTCCAAAAAGGCTGCTGCTGTAGTTCCTACATTTGTTCCATTTGGACTTAAATTTGTTGCACTATTGTTGTCTTGTGCGAATCCAATCGTAGTTAAACAAGTTATTGAGAGCATAATAAAGAACAAATTGAAACCAATTCGTTTTAAGAGTTGAAATAATTTCTCCCAATTTTTGCGATGATTCATATTAATTTTCTCACAATTATTTTATAATGGCAAACCTGCCTAATTTTTGACCAATACCAGGGGCTTCCACATGAAAGAAGTATAAACCATATGATACTTCAAGCCCATCCCTTGTTGTTAAATCCCAAGATTCACGCCCATTATCTTTAGTGCCTTTGTGATTAAGAATAGTGACAAGTTTCCCACTTACCGTATAAATACTGATATCACATTCCAATGGAAGATTAAGAAAGTCAATTCTTCGTTCTCCTCTTCCTGATAAGGCAGCTGAACGCTTATTCTCAAGCGAGTTTAAAGCTACATATGGATCTGGCACGACAAAGATATTATCCAATATACTTTCAGTTTTGTTTGTAACATCACCCCATCCGCTTGTTGAAAATTCAAAAACATCTGCAGATGAAAAAGGTTTTAATGTTGTAACTAGAATTTTATCGCCTGCAATTGGATTTATAGGAGTAAGTCCAGCAGTAATTTTAAACTTTAGGTCCCAACTTGTAGTCATATTCCAGGTGCTGGTTCTTTCTGCAATAAGGGTTATTACATCACCCGCTTCTATATAATCTTCTAACTCAAAAGTACCGCCATTCGTTACATCAGCATCTTCAAACTTAAACTCCATTTTCTCATTGTCTGTTACGTTCCAAACTTGAAATCTCACCGGATATCGGAATGAAGATAATGGATGATATGATGTATCTGCTAAGCTAGTAAAAAACCTTATTTCATAATCAATGGGCTGAGTAACGTCCCCACTTGTTATTGTTAGATTAAGATTGCTGTTGCTAGACCAATTAATATTTTCAGGTTCGATCAATGTATCGTTCACAATTTTAAATTTTAGACCATCAATTAGTTCTATATCAAAATAATCGGATTCAAAATCTGTTGGTGGACCTTCCAACAATATTTCTTCGGTTAATTGATCAATAATTGTGAACTTAGTCGTATTATGTTCCAATGTTGAATCATCTGTAAAAAACAATTCGTATGATCTGTCTTTAACTTCATTCGGATTTGCAATGACAACCATCACTGAACCTGTGCCATTTCCAGTATGAACAATGTTACTTTCAAATACTGGTGGAACACTTCCCGCAGCAGGTTCGCGGGGGACCACAGAAATTACATTTTTTCCCAAGAAAAGGATATTCCCCAAAACATCAACTTCAATAAGTTTACTTGATTCGCTTGGCGAAATGGGTGCCAAATTGGGTTTTTCTGAAATTCCACGCTCAACAAAGTCTAAATCATATCCCTGATCAACAGCAACCAAGGCGTAGTAATACGTTCGTCCATTATCAACAAGTGAATCGATATATGAATGCTGGAGCCCCGAATCGGTTCCCATATCATAGCTAACGCCCAAGCCTTCTAATGGAATAGGATGTGCTCCTGTCAGCCCATCTTTTAAGTCGAACTGAACTATCGGTTCCCATAACACGGGATTACCAAATGCGTCCGTAATTGTTTTGATAGAGTTGAAATATGGGTCGGTGGATCTATATAATTTATACATCGAAAAATCATTGCCATATACTGGGTCCTTTGATTTTTCAGCTAGGTTATCCCATGATAAATATATTTTCCTATCCCCGGCAACAGCTTCAAGATTAGAGTTGTTAGGCGGTTTCAAAAAGTTGAAATCTGCATCATATATAGTCTGCATTGTTCGTTTATTGTTCAGGATATCATCAAAGTCATTTCCAAATAAGTTGGCAATAGCAAAACTTTCCGTGGCATCGGGCATTAATTCAAAAAAACCACATCCATAACTGAATCCTATATCACCACCGGAAGCCGCTACAGTAAAAGTGCCTGGTTGTATTTTTGTTGCCCAATAACTCTCATCATCAACGGGTACATAAGTTCCACCTGTCCCTCCACTAAAAAAGCTGGTCAAACCGATTTGATCAATCTCATCATTATCCAACTGCTCAAAATTTGGTTCACCATCATCAGGCTGACCGTTCCCCTGTGTGCCATCTACATCAGGACCTGTATAATTAGGATCAAAAGGGGCGAGACCGTCGGAACCTACATCGTCATTTAATGATTCATTGTCGAATATTCCATCATTATTGATATCTTCACCGTTATCAAGAACACCATTAAAATTAAGGTCCTCAAAATTCCATTCACCATTGCCATTATTATCGGTAAAGGAAACCCAATCCCCATCATCATCTATGCCATTGGATTGGCTTTCATCAATGATACCATCATCATCATTATCAATCCCATCAATCAGCCCGGGGCTTTGTAAAAAAGCAAAACCAAAATAACCAGTTTGACGTCCTTCATGGTCCAACCCTTCAAGATCCCATTGATAGGTGATATCATCAACACTATCAAAGTCAGAATCATCATCATTAGCATCATTCTGACCAATATCCGCATCAACGTACATACCAACAATATTTTTATTTAACGGAATATCGCTTACATTTTTTACAGAATAAATAGAAATCAAAATATCTTCGGCTAAAGGATTATTCCATTGATAATTCCGTACTTCTACTTCAAGACCAACACCACGCCGACCACCGCTCATAAAGGGTTCAGAATTATCAGGAAATGGGTAATACGGAAACTCATCATTGCTTCGGTCATCCATAACATAATAACTTTCCTGATCTGCACGGACATAAGCTCCATAGAAGCCATTCCATTTATTTTGGCGATCACCAACATTCCCGGGGTGGCTCCCCTCCGGCCAATCGGATGGCCATGTTTGTGGAAGATGGCTCATTGCAGGATATTCAACCATATTAATCAGCTCAAAGTTCAAAATACCATTATTATTAAGATCCTCACCCGTATCTAAAATATTATTGTTATTTAAATCTTCATTTATTCCAGCAATGGTAAGTCCATCATTAAAATAACCGAGCTTTGGTTCCCAACCCCAATTATGGTCTTCTGTTGTAGGAGCATCATGGGGGCTGCCGCTGTATCGGTCACTAATTATATGAAGTGTGTCGCCACTGTCTGTAACTACTTCGGATGCCACCCAAAAAATAAATTCATACCCATATGTTACGCCACTTCCAACTGGCCACTCCATTCTTGCCTCGGACAGATTACGACTTCCTAAATTTCCATAGTTAGAATAAGCGGTTCTTACCAAATTACCTGTATGAATACCTGTACGATTTAAAATGTAATTGAAAGCGATTTTAGATAAAGAATTAAATGCATCTTTATCTTGAGCTATTAGGTTAATTGACATGAACAAAATCAATCCAAATATTTTTTTTATTAAGTTTATATTTTTGAAGATTATTTTTATATTAATGATAGTGAAGTGAGTCATGGTTTTAAATTATTCACTTTTTCAAAAAGAGAAAGATAATCCTAATTCAATTCTTCGTGGTTGCGAAAACCAATCTAGATGCGTATCAACATCATGAAGGGAAAACAATCCTACCAGTCGTGCTGTTTCTAATTTTTCTTCAATTTCAAACCGATGATTCGCCCCAGCTCTCCCTGTGACGGAATACACTTCGAGTTCATTCTCTTGATTATATAGATTATACACTTTTAGAAAAACTGCCAGATATTTTTTATTTAAAGTAAATGCTTTACGAGCAAATAAATCGACGCTATGCTGAAATGGTTTATTATCATTATTCTTAAATTTTGAACTTACATCCAGACGAAGAGGGGTTGGTGTGTAAGGTTGACCGCTTTGCATACGCCCTATTAAGCTGATTGTCCATCCTTCTACATTCATTGCGAGTGTTGCATTTAAGGTATGGGTTTGATCCCAATTTAGGGGTACAAACTGTTTTTCTGCATCCTTGATAACCTCGCCAGATGATCCAGCTGTTTGGATTATGGCAATATTATCAGGATCAGATTCACTACCTTTTCCAGTTTGATACGTGTAGTCAAGTGAACCTGTAAAGAGAGCGCCATCGTACATTTTTTCGAGAGCAACAGTAAAACCTTGGTTTGTTGCATTGTCTAAATTTGCCCGTTGTAGATAACTACTAACATTTCCAATCTGACGAATAATTTCTAAACCAATTAGATTAGTAAAATCAGAATAAAAGAGCGTTACATCCAAACCCACCTTCGGCATTATTTCTTGCTGCAAACCAATTTCATATGCTATTGTTTTTTGAGGCTTTAAATTTGCATTTCCTACAATTGGTCCATCAATTCCATTTACTTTATATTCTGAATTATCAAAAATAAATTCAAATGGAGGTGTTTTGAAAAAATGGCCATAGGCAACGTGAACAACACCACTTTTTGAAATTGGGAAGGCGATACCAAATCTTGGGCTAACCTGTGATTGAATTTCGACATTCTTTAACGTTGTTGCACTTAACAAACTTACACTACCCGATGTGGGTGTTACCCTCGGGTCTCTTAAAATTTGATGATCAGGATTAAACAAATCATACCTAAAACCTACGTTTACGATTAGCTGATCTAATTCAAGTGTATTTTGGGCAAATAAAGAAAGTTCAATCGGTTTATGATCATAAGCAATATCACCAAATCCTGTCTCACCAGTACTTGTTAATTGTGGCGTAGTATACTGTGCAGATGTTGATTGTTGAAGAAAATCATAAAATGATAAATTTTGATCGGATGGGTAAATATTGGTACTATATATTTCCGAGAACTGAGGAATTAAACTATGTTTTTTTATACTATGCTGAACAAATTCTCCTCCAATTTTAAGAAGGTTATAATTATCAACTTGCCAAATAACATCACTTTTAAATAAAAGTTTACCAGTTTCTATGTTTGTTTTTCCTAATTTTGTCCCACCAAGATTAAACCTATTTCGTTTTGGAAAAACTGTTTGAAAACGTGAATCAATCAAATCCGAAAAGAGAAATTGTGTTTCTTTTCTTCCGGTTTGACTAATACTAATATTATAAAACATATCCTGGGTTAATATATGATTAAGGCTGAAAATTTGAATTAAGCTATTTGTCTCAAGATTTTTAAGCGCATCGGGAGTAAACCTATAATCATCATCATAAAGCTTACCCGATTCGTTCTCTAAAAAAACATTGTATCCAAGATTCATTGTGGGCATGATAGAATATGTTAATTTAAAATTCAGAAAATTCCGTTCTCGTGGGTTCATTGGCACAAAGGAACCATCCCCGGTTAATAATGAATCCGGAATTGGAATTTGACCACTTTGCACACTGGGGTCATCTTTAAAAGCACGTGCATACCAAATTTCATACGCCGCTATTCTCCAAGCATCTTCAGGGTTTGCTAATTGCTTTCCGAATAAATACCCATCATCGGATAATTTTCGACCGTAAAAATAAAATCCCATTTTCTCTGTGAATGGAATCGGACCGCTAAAATTTGCATCAAAATTATACAAATCTAAAAGATGTAATTCATCTACCCCCAGAAATACATTTGATTCACGACTTATTCTGCCACCACTATAAAGTTGAAAAGAGCCTTTATATTCTTTTTGAACACCTTTGGTAATAACATTAATAACACCAGATTGAGCTTGGCCGTATTCCGCATTGAACGTTCCACTAATCACCTGAACTTCCTGAATACTACCACTTTCCAAATCTATAAGACTACCACCACCTGATGAAAATTGATTACTGATTGGTACACCATCCACAAGATAGGCGACCTCGTTGGATCTTCCTCCTCGTATATGCAGACCTCCCTCTCTATCAAGCACAACACCTGCTTGCAACTGGATCAAGTCCTGTAAATTTTGTACGGGTAGATCATTAATTTGTTCAGCGCCCATACTTGCAACGGAATTAGTTCGATCCATTTCGACTGCCACACGTTCTGCCACAACCACGACCTCACTTGCTGTGATAGCTTGCTTAGTCATCATAAAATTTTGATTTGTAGTCAAATCTACATTGACGTGTATTTCTATAGCCGAGTTTTTATAACCAATATAAGAAGTTTGCAGTTTATATTGCCCGGGGGGAATATTTAAAATGATAAAAAAACCATCCAAACCCGCTGATGCTCCCATGGTTGTTCCGGCTATTAAAACATTTGCACCGGGAAGGGCATCCCCTGTTTTTCCATCTACTACTTTCCCTTTTATTTTACCGGTGGTTCCTGCCTGTAATGCCGTTATAAAAGCAAGTGAAATAATAAAAATATAATAACTTCTCAAAAGATTGGTAAGGATATTATATACTTTATTGATATTAATCTATTTTCTATTAAAGCTCAACATTCAAACCGACCAACTATTTCCAATATTGGTAAAGATAGAGTGTATAAAAAATAAAATTGGGGTAGAAATTAATTTCTACCCCAATTTTTACATTATAATACATTAGTTTAATACTATTTTAATAACATCATCTTTTTAGTACTGATAAAACTTCCTGCTCTCAGTTCGTAAAAATATATCCCAGAAGTTAAGCTTACCGCATCAAAACTTATTTTATAGTTGCCTGCGTTTAAACTATTATTTACAACCGTTGATACATTTCTACCTGTTACATCATAGATATTCAATGTCACAAATTCATTTTGAGAAATCGTGAACTCAATACTAGTAACTGGGTTGAAAGGGTTTGGATAGTTTTGTGCTAATGAATAATGTGCAGGTAAATTATTTGGATTATCAATAGCCAGTGCATCATCTGGAACTGCTATTACCCCAACACCTGCATCAATTGCCCATGGGCTGCCCGTGTTAAAACTGTTTGATCCTGCTGGCGAAAATATTCTGAACTTTTCGTAAGAACTGCTAATAATCAAAATATTTCCAGCTGCATCCACATTTACATCCCTAATACTCCATCCACCGTCACCAAAACCAGTTTGGTAAGCACCAGTGGATATGTCATATGCCAGAATATTTAAAGTTGAGCTATTATTTTTACGTGTAATCCAGACTCGACCATTTGCTTCATCAAGCGCCAATCCATTAAAATTGGTTGCCCTTGCATTAACTGCATTCGCTGTTGAATCACCATGATCTGGAGCATCATTAAGGCCTATATGCCATACTTCAGTCGGTGAAATACCGGAAATATCCCATTTACTCAAACCGTAGATATTATTTGCTACAGCTAAATCAGAGTATGCTTGCTGAACCACATAGAGGAAACCTTCTGAATCTATTTCTATTCTAAATGGGTGGCTCAGAGTCGATGTTGGTATTACTTCCACAGCAGTACCTGTATACTGACCCGTTGATTCGCCCAATGCATATTTCACTATATGAGCTGCATCAAAACCATCACCGTCATCAGCAGCATCATTGTCAGAACCGGTTCTTTCACTTGTTTGCTCAACAGTGTAAAGGACTCTGTCAGCGCCTAAGCCTACAACTAGCATGTCAGATACAGCATCTCCAGTAAATGGTAATATTGTTTCTACACTACTAGTTGAAAATAATGCATCACCGATCGCTACTCCACCATCTGTTACACCTGCGTCCAGACCGTTGCTCGATAATACACATGCATATACACGATCATCAGGTCCAACAGTTACACCCCATGGTGCACCTTCATATCCAGCTAACGCATCCCAGTCTATGACTGAATTTCCTGCTGCATATGCTGATACTTGTGACTGACCATAATAGCGACCATGAGAATCATGAAGATAAATGCCTCTAGGTTTTGATCCATTGTCATGTCCTATCTTACCCGTTCTTTCTGATATGTAAGTCATACCAAAATATGGACTCGCTTGACGTTTAATTGCAGTTACGCCAGATCCACTCCAATACCAACTATCGGGGTTTGTTTCATAACTAATCATTTCAAATTCCGACGTACCTGTATTGTCTGAAGCATTAATGTGAATGGTATATGTACCACTTGTAGCTGTCCCTCCTGCATCAAGACTTCCATCCCAAGTAACATCGTTGAATCCCAGCGATGTACCACCTATGATGGTTTTAACGACAGTGCTTGCCGGATAATCCTTAATGGTTATCGAAACAGAGGTCGCATCTTGGTTCAAACTATATGAAATAGTTGCAGGAAAAGATCCACTATAATCAATCGCTATAGCAGATGCGAAAACATTCGCTTTTAATCCCTGATTAACCATTAAAAAAAATGCAATAAAAACTATATTTTTTATCGATTTTTTCATGATATTATCTCCTTTTTGTTGTTTGTTTGTTTGTTTGTTTGTTTGTTTGTTTGCTGTTTGTTTTCCGATTGGCTATTTAAAAGATGATAGTTATCTTTTTTTTCGACCAATTTAGAAAGTTCATAAAGTATTAATTCTAAAATCACCAATTGAGATATTCGAGCTTGGCAGGAATAACTCCCTAATAAGTTACTGGGAACTCCCGTAATCAATGGAAATTGAGTAACATCCGCTAAAGATGAAGGTGAATAATTGGTGATACAGATTGTATGAGCACCATACTCTTTAGCTGATTTAACTGCAGACACAATTTCCAAAGTTTCCCCCGAATGAGATATACCAACAATCACATCTTCTGAATTCAATGTGGGGACAACATTTTGCATAATGGAGCGATCTTGTAAGCAATAACTTAAAATGCCTAAACTTCCCAACGAATCACAGAATATATGTGCTACTCCTGCAGAACCACCCAAGCCTATAACAAGTATTTTATTTGCACGAGATATATGTGATGCAACTTTGGCTATAATTTTTTGATCCGAATTGAGAAGAAGTGAATCTATTTGTTTCAGAAAGTTTTTTTGTAGAGATTTTTGGATACCATTTACATTTTGTTTCGGCTCTAATTGACTATAATTAGCACTTCCAACTCTAAGTAACTCAGGGACCAGTGATACTTTAAAATCATCAAACCCCAAGTATCCTATTGCCTTACAGAACCGGAGAACAGTCGCATCACTCGTACTACATTTATTGGCAACTTTTTGAAGAGACAAAAGAATTACTTCATCCATATTTTTCTGAATGTATTCTGCGACTCGTTTTTCAGACGGTCGTAAAGAACTGAAACGTTTATTGATCAAATAAATTGGACTTTTCATTTCAACATTTATCTTATTATTTAGTATTTTAACTTTATTTAAAAGAATAGGTGTGATTTCGTCCATTCTCTATGTTGCTTTTACTACCCTTCATCAATATGTTTGTTTTCATCACAACACAACCACCACAAGATATGAAGTCAAAAAAATATTGTCAAGCAATATTTTCATACCTTCCAAAAAAATCTCGATGCACTCTCCTACCAGCTTGAGCGAAGTTGAAAACTCGAACTATTCTATTATCAAAAAAGTGGGTAAAACAAAAAATACCGAGACCCAAAATCGCCCGAATACGGCGATGAAATCACCAGGCGAGCCTACTACCCGTCTTATTCTATATCATCACACCCAAAATGGTACGACAGTACTTGACAGTAGATTCCAGCATTCGACAGGAT
>Ga0115002_10004579_pt1 | contig 16659 bp, 13 predicted proteins | sample ArcticOcean_MG_C_8_FD_89576 | JGI IMG/M metagenome (GOLD analysis project Ga0115002, IMG submission 89576) | Marine microbial communities from western Arctic Ocean - ArcticOcean_MG_CB11_86 | ecosystem: Environmental > Aquatic > Marine > Oceanic | place: Arctic Ocean: Canada Basin | collected... | reverse complement strand
GGCTACGGGATGTCGGCCGACGCGTACCATGTCACCGCACCATCTGAGAACGGTGAAGGGGCCATTCGCGTGATGGAAACGGCCATCCGCAAGGCTGGCATTCGACCCGAACAGGTCGACTACATCAACGCTCACGGCACCTCGACGCCCTACAACGACAGGCTGGAGACCAAGGCGATTAAAGCGTGCTTCGGTGAACATGCGCGCACGGTGGCAATTTCGTCCACGAAGTCGATGACCGGGCATCTGCTCGGCGCCTCCGGTGGCCTTGAGGCAGGGATCGCGGCACTTGCTGTACGCCATCAGTTGATCCCGCCCACGATTAACCTCGACGACCCGGATCCCGACTGCGACTTGGACTACGTGCCCCATCACGCGCGGAAGGCAACCATTCGCTACGCGTTGTCGAATTCGTTCGGATTCGGCGGCACCAATGGCGCGCTGTTGTTCAAGCAGTACGACGCGTGAGGATCTGGTTTAGGAACGCAACCTCGGTACGCCAGAATTACGAGACATGAAGATAGCCGTCTGTATCAAACAAGTGCCTTCGCGGGAGTGGCAGCCTCGACTCACTGAAGACAAGACGTGGGTGCGCGAGGAAGACAGCACGTACGAGACGAATGAGCCGGACGCCTACGCACTCGAAGAGGCTCTTCGGATCCGCGAGAAGCACGGCGGCGATGTCGTGGTGTGCTCGGCTGGACCGGCGCGGGTGGTGCGGGTCATCAGGGACGCGCTCGCACGCGGGGCGGACCGGGCACTGCACATCGAATCTGATGAACTTGGCCAGGCCGATGCGTTTATGGTCGCAGATGCGCTGGCCCCGGCCATGCGCGAAGAGGCGTTCGATTTGGTGCTGACGGGCTTGCAGTCCGACGATCAGGGTCATGCCCAGATGGGTGTGGTGTTGGCCGAACGCCTGGGTATCCCGCACTCGACCATCATCATGGAGGTGAACATCGAGGATGGGGCGCTGCGGATCAAGCGCGAACTGGAAGGCGGCTGGTTCCAGTGGATAGCGATGCCGCTGCCAGCACTGCTCACTATTCAGAGCGGTATCAATCAGCTTCGGTACGCCACTCTCAAGGGGATCATGGCGGCTAAGAAGAAGGAGATCAAGAAGGTGCCGGTGCCGGACGGTCTCCAGTCCTCACAGGCTATTGTCGGCTTGGCCGTTCCGACCAAGACAAAGCAAACGCAGATGATTGCAGGCTCACCGGTCGAAGTGGCTGCCGAGCTGGTCCGACGGTTACGCGAGGAAGCGAGGGCTCTGTGATTCTAGTCGTAGCGGAGCAGTGCGAGGGTAGGCTCAATCGAGCGACGTGGGAAACGATCGCGGGCGCGCAGGCACTGGCCGGTGGCATGCCGATCAAGATAGTCGTCATCGGCGGTACGACTGGCGATGTCCCGTCGGATTTGGCGTCCGCGGACGTGGCCGAGGTACTCGTGGCGGAGCATGAGTCGCTCGAACCGTACACGCCTGATGGCTTTACGATGGCGCTCCAGACAATCGTCGAACAGTTGTCGCCGGACTTTGTCGTGCTGCCGCACACGTACCAGACTCGTGACTTTGCTCCATCGCTGGCTGCGCGAATGCGGAAATCGCTCGTGACTGACGTAACCGGTGTAAGCGGCGTAGGATCGTCCGCGACATTTTCTCGGCCGATGTTTCAGGGTAAGTTGTCAGCCGCGGTCATGCCCCAAGGGACGGCACCCCATTTCGTGAGTTTCCAGATCGGTGCCTACCGGGCGGACGCGGTCCAGAAGGGTTCGGCCCCAGCCGCGGTGACAAAGCTGACCGTGGCTCTGGACGCTGCGAAGATTCGCCAGACACCCGAGGCACCGTTTCAGGAAGCCCAGCAGGCCGTGGACCTGAGTCAGGCGGAGCGCATCGTAGCCATTGGCCGCGGCATTAAGGCGCCGGAGCATCTGGGAATCATCGACACGCTGGCCAAGGCGTTTGGTGCCGAAGTGGCCGCCTCACGGCCGATCTGCGATAGCGGCTGGCTGCCGATGGATCGGCAGATCGGCAGTTCCGGGCAGACTGTGACGCCGAAGCTATACGTGGCGCTTGGTATCTCGGGTGCGATTCAGCACGTGGTGGGCATGAAGGGCTCCCAAACGATCGTGGCCATCAACAAGGACGCCGAAGCACCCATTTTCGAGGTGGCTGACTATGGAATCGTCGGCGATCTGTTTGAGATCGTCCCGGCGCTGGTAGCGGAGCTCGAGAAGGCCTAGCTGACAACCCTAGCGCCAGCGATACGCGCGTGATCTGCGCGTCGTAATCTGGCGGGTTGCGCGGACGTGGTACCGACATGGAAAGAGAAACTCTCGAAGTCGACGTGCTCATCGTCGGTGGCGGGCCCGCGGGACTGTCGGCGGCGCTCAGGCTCGCCCAACTCCAGAAGGAGAAGGGCGGGAAGGAGCTGTCGGTGGCGGTCCTGGAGAAGGCTAGAGAAGTGGGTGCCCACATGATGTCTGGCGCCGTGCTGGACCCCTCAACGCTCAAGGATCTCATTCCTGATTTTAAAGAAAAGGGGGCGCCGCTGGCGTCTGAGATCCATAAGGATCACGTCTATTTCCTCACCAGGCGGAGCAAGATTCCGTTTCCGATTATTCCGCCTCCGCTCCAGAACCACGGCAACTACGTGATATCGCTGGCCACGTTCACGAAGTGGCTGGGCGAGCAGGTGGAGGCCGAAGGCGTTGACCTGTTCTCTGGGTTCCCGGGTCAGGACATCCTGATGGACGGTGACCGCGTAATCGGTGTGCGCACGGGCGATCGGGGTGTCGGCAAGGACGGTGAGCGGCGACCTAACTTTGAGCCGGGTGTGGACATCAAGGCCAAAGTAACGATCTTCTGTGACGGCGTCCGGGGCAACCTTACGAAGGAACTCATTGGGCGCCTGCGGCTCAGTCAGGACCGGGAGCCAGAACAGTATGCCATCGGCATCAAGGAGCTGTGGGAGCTGCCGGCCGGACGTCTCGCACCTGGCACCGTGATTCACACGCTGGGGTACCCGCTGAAGCACGAGGAGTTCGGGGGGGCATTCATCTACGCGCTTCCGAATAACCAGGCGTTCGTAGGGTTCGTGGTGGGACTCGACTATCGCGACCCGTTGTTCGACCCCCACATGAACTTCAATCGATTCAAGCAGCACCCGTTCGTCAGCAAACTGTTGGCGGGCGGGCAGATGATTCGCTATGGTGCCAAGGCGCTGCCCGAGGGCGGCTGGAACACGATTCCCCGCACGTTCATGAGCGGAGGCCTTATCGCGGGAGACGCCGGAGGTTTCATGAACTCCTTGCGACTGAAGGGCGTGCATCTCGCGATGCGGACCGGCATGCTGGCCGCCGAAACGGCGTTCGATGCGGTGCATGCGGGCGACACGTCGGCAAGCGCGCTTGGTGCTTACCAGCGTCGGATCGATGCGAGTCCGGTGAAGAAGGAACTGTACCCGGTTCGGAACGTGCATCAGGCGTTCGGCTTCGGCCTATTGCCTGGCCTGATCCACGCAGGACTGGTCGTCGTGACCGGTGGGTGGTGGCCAGGCACTATCAAGAGCCACCCTGGGCACGAGCGCATGCGGAAGGTTCTGGAGTATCACGGTGCATCCGGGTCGGGAGACGTACCGATGCCGAGCAACGAGACACCGACCGATCGCGTGCTCACATTCGACAAGCTCACCAACGTGCACTATTCCGGCACTGCGCATGATGAGGACCAACCGGTCCACCTACTGGTCAAGACCGACATTTGCCACACGACGTGCGGCCAGGAATACGGGTACCCGTGTGTGCGTTTCTGTCCGGCCAGTGTCTACGAGATGATCGACGACGGCAACAATGGCAAGAAGTTGCAAATCAACGCGTCCAATTGCGTCCATTGCAAGACGTGCGACATCATGGATCCGTACGCGGCGATTACATGGGTTCCGCCAGAGGGCGGAGGCGGGCCACAGTACAACGGGATGTAGACCGTGCCCGCGCTCGAGCGAGCGCCGGGAATTGCGCGTCTGGTGAGGCAATGGAGGAGTGGCGTCGTTCCTGGCACAAGCGGCTTCAGGCGATCGCCATCGCCGCGGTCGGCTATCCGCTTGTGAACCTGCTTGGTCATTCCCTCCGCTGGCGCGTGGAGGGCAGGCACCACTTTGACAACAGCCTCGCTTCCGGCCGCCAGCCGGTCATTGCGTTGTGGCACGGACGCATTCTGCCCGCCACTTTCTTTCTTCGTGGCCGCGGCATGGCGATCATCACCAGCGAGAGCTTCGACGGTGAATGGATCGCCCGGATTCTCGAGTCGTTCGGTTACGTCACCGCACGCGGGTCGACCACGCGGGGCGGTCGCAAGGCGATGCTACAGCTTGTGCGGGAGATGAAGCGGGGCCTGGTGCCCTTTGCTGGGTTCACGCTTGACGGCCCTCGTGGACCTGCCAGGGTCGCACAGCCTGGAGCGACGTGGCTGGCCATGGCCACCGGCAACCCAGTCATACCAGTTCATCTCGAGGCGTCGTCGCACTGGACGCTGCATAGTTGGGATCGGGCGCAGATTCCGAAACCGTTCAGCACGGTGGCCCTGGTCGCGGGGGAGCCGATCGAGGTGGCCCGGGACGCGTCAGCCGTGCAACTCGAGGCGGCGCGGGTGGAACTAGAGCGAAGGTTGGCGATGCTCGAAGTCCGCGCGCAGGCCATCTTGCAGTAGGACAATGGCCGGCGGAGGATTGTCCTGTATCCCCGGCAAGCCGTTATCGGTAAGGAGACAGGATATAGTGCTGCTTTCAGGAGGGTCTTGAAGATGGGCCGATTCTGGACGGGAATGCTGCTGCTGGCTGCCGCCGTTTCGGCTTCACACAGGGACTGGTGATCGAGTGAGCAGGCTCGTCTTCTAGCGGGTAGTGGATCGACCGCTGCTAGGGCACGGCGGCGCCGCTGGCTTCGTGGTAGTGGCCGTGATCCTGGCTCCAGACCCTGGCACCGCCTGATCCTGATCCATTGGAGCTGAACGAGGCGACACCGGCGGCGACGCACAGGGCGACGGCAGCGGCCACGATGATCATCCAGAAACGCCCTGAGCGTGTCGCGGCCGTGTTTGCCTCACAGCAGCGCTTGAACTTAAGCCCACTTCCGCAGTGGCATGGGTCGTTCCGTCCAAGTTTTACTGTGTTCATGTGGCGTAGTCCCTCGTAAGGCCTCACTGTAACGCAGCGGTTTTTGAAAGTCACGTATCCGAAGATGGGCAGCGTGGGCGTCACAATTATTACAAGCGATCGATTCGCCGACCATGTGACGCCACTGGGGCACCCGGAACGATGCGAGCGGGCAGACGTCATGCAGGTTGTGGCCGCCGAGTGGCGGGCGAGGGGGTGCACGGTCGTTGACCCGAGCCCTGCGTCGGATACCCAGGTCAGCCGTGTCCATGCGCTGGATTACCAGTCGAGGGTACGGGAGACGGCCGGTCGGTCAGTCGCGTTCGACCTTGACACTGTGACATCTCCCGCGTCGTACGAGGTGGCACTGCTCGCCGCCGGTGCGGCGTGCCAGGGGGTGGACGTCGTGCTCGACGGATCGGCGGCGCGCGCCGCGGCGTTTGTGCGACCTCCTGGCCACCATGCAGAACGGGCGCGGGCCATGGGCTTTTGCCTCTTCAACAACGTGGCCGTGGCGGCCGCGCACGCCCGGTCACGTGGGCTGGCGCGCACCGCGATTGTCGACTTCGACGTGCACCACGGGAACGGCACGCAGGCGAGTTTCTACAACGATCCCTCAGTGCTCTACCTGTCGTCCCATCAGTCGCCGTACTATCCAGGGTCAGGCGCCGTGTCCGAGGTGGGCGAGGGGCCAGGCGAGGGGTTTACGGTGAACATTCCCCTGGACGCCGGTGCGGGTGACGCGGACTATGAAGCGGTCTACCAGCAGCTAGCCTTGCCGATTCTCCGACAGTTCAGGCCGGATCTGATTCTGGTGTCTGCCGGCTTCGATGCCCATGGGAACGACCCTCTCGGAGGAATGCGAATGAGCGCCGATGGGTTCGGCCGCCTCACGGCCATCCTCGCGGCGGTCGCCGATGAGGTCTGCCACGGTCGGATGGTGACTGTGACGGAAGGTGGCTACGACCTGCCGGCACTCGCCGATTCGCTTCGCGCGATGATGGGAGTCCTCGCAGACGAGGTTGTGCTCGGCAACTTCGAGCGGGCCTCGGGGTCCGCCTCGCGCGGTGCGAGGGCGATCGCTCAGGTGCGCGAGAACGCTGGCCCGTACTGGCAGATATAATTCGAGCACCCGATGGACTACAAGCCTCAGGAACTCGATCGCAAGTGGCAGCAGCGCTGGGCCGAGACGAATGCCTTCGAGGTGACGGTCGATCCCTCGAAACCGAAGTTCTACTGTCTCGAGATGTTTGCGTATCCATCTGGACATGCGCATGTGGGGCACGTGCGCAACTACATCATCGGGGATGTGATGGCACGCACGAAGCGCATGCTCGGCTTCAACGTCTTGCATCCGTTCGGTTGGGATGCCTTCGGCCTGCCCGCAGAGAACGCCGCGATCAAGCACGGCATTCACCCGGAGGCGTCCACGCGCGGCAACATCGAGCACATGAAGGGGCAGCTGCAACGGCTGGGCATTAGCTACGCGTGGAAACGAGAACTGGCGACATGCGATCCCGAGTACTACAAGTGGAACCAGTGGCTGTTCATTCGGATGTACGAGCGCGGACTCGCGTACCGGAAGCGGTCGTCGGTAAACTGGTGCCCTGGCTGCGCAACAGTGCTGGCGAACGAGCAAGTTGTCGACGGTGGCTGCTGGCGGTGTGGGAGTGTCGTTGAGCTTCGAGAACTGGACCAGTGGTGCTTCCGGATCACCGCCTACGCCGACGAATTGCTGTCAGCGATGGACGGCCTCGCCGAGTGGCCCGACAAAGTCCTGACCATGCAGCGGAACTGGATCGGGCGCTCGGAGGGCGCCAAGGTCACATTCGCGCTTGACGGGAGCCCTGCTGGGAAGATCGAGGTATTCACGACGCGGATCGATACTATCTGCGGTTCGACGTTCGTGCTACTGGGCCCTGAACATCCGCTGGTCTCGACTTTTGCGGAAACCTCAGCCGACCCAGCAGGCTTTAGGCAGCTTGCGCAGACGTTCCAGATGCAGGACCGCGCCGCGCGGATGAGCGGCGAGATCGAGAAGCAAGGCTTCGACACCGGCCGCCGCGCCACCAATCCTTTCACGGGCGAACTCGTGCCGATCTGGGTCGCGAATTTCGTAATTGGTGGGTACGGCACGGGCGCGGTAATGGCCGTGCCGGCTCACGACCAGCGCGACTTCGAGTTCGCGCGGAAATTCGATCTGCCGATTCGCGTTGTAGTGACGCCGGAAGGGTCACCGATGGATCCGGCCGGCCTCACAGAAGCCGTCGATGCCTACGGTGTCTTGGTGGACTCGGGGGAGTTCAGCGGCATGCCCTCAGGCGAGGCGCAGAAGGCGATGACCGCGGTGGCCACAGCACGGGGTGTCGGAGAGGGCACGGTTCAGTTCAGACTGAAGGACTGGGGCATCTCTCGCCAGCGCTATTGGGGTACGCCGATCCCGATGATTCATTGCGAGCAGGACGGCATCGTGCCGGTGCCAGACGAGGCCCTTCCAGTGACGCTCCCGGAGGTGACGGAGTTTTCCGGGCGCGGGGACTCACCGTTGGCTCAGGTGCCTGCCTTCGTCAATGTGGTGTGTCCGACGTGCGGTGGGCCGGCGCGGCGCGAAACCGACACGATGGATACGTTCGTCGACTCCTCCTGGTATTTCTACCGCTTCGCCGATCCGCGCAACGCCACGCTGCCGTTCGATCCGGCCGCCGTGAAGTATTGGCTGCCGGTGGACTTCTACAGCGGCGGTGTCGAGCACGCGATTCTGCACCTGATCTACTCTCGTTTTCTCGCGCGCGTATTTCGGGATATCGGCCTGGTCGATGACGGCGAGCCGTTCAAGCAGTTGCTTACCCAGGGCATGGTGCTCAAGGACGGCGCGGTGATGTCGAAGTCGAAGGGCAACGTGGTTGACCCTGACACGATGCTCGACAGATACGGCGCCGATGCGCTCCGGTTGTACGTGATGTTCGTCGCGCCTCCGGAGAAGGAGGTCGAGTGGAGCGATAGCGGCCTCGAGGGAAGCTCTCGCTTCTTGGCGCGGGTGTGGCGCCTAGTCCATCACTGGGCGGCGGTTGGTGCCAGGAGCGACGGACAGACGTTTGACGGTGTGCCCCCGATGACATCTGCGGAGCGGGCACTCCGGCGCAAGACCCATGACACAATCAGGCGAGTGACCGGTGACATCGTGCAGCGGCAGCAGCTAAATACCGCTGTGTCAGCAATGATGGAGATCGTGAACGAGTTGTACGCCTTCAGCGAGAACACCGTCACGGGGTCGCCCGGCCGTCGGCGGGACGAGGGCGTTACGGGACACCCGCCGCAGGAGCGCCCAGAGACGGTGGGCGTCGTGGGTGAGGCCCTCGGTGTATTGGTCCGCATGTTGGCACCCTTCGCGCCGCATACCTGCGAGGAACTATGGGGACTGGTCGGCGAGCCTGGCGGACTGGCTGCGGCTACGTGGCCCGCGTATGACGAAAAGGCGGCAAAGGCGGACGAGATCGTAATTCCCGTTCAGGTGAACGGGAAGGTGAGGGGTCGTCTCACGGTTGCGGCGGAGATCGAGGAGGCTGAACTGCAGCGCCTCGCCCTGGCCGACCCTGCTGTTCAAGGCCACATAGCCGGGCGCGATGTGACGAAGGTGGTTGTCGCCCGCGGGCGTCTCGTCAGCGTCGTGGTCCGATGAGGTGGCAATCATGAGGCAGCAGATTGGCCTGATGGTCTTGGTGTTGGTGTCCTCCACCTTTTCGGGATGTGGATATGCGCTGGCTGGTCGAGGCTCATTCCTGCCGGACGACATTGTTTCCGTCGGCATCCCGGTGCTGGTGAATAGCACCACGTTCTTCGATGTGGAACTGGTGCTCTCGGAAAAGATTAGGACAGAGTTCATCGGTCGCGGGCGGTATCGGGTGCTGACGGATCCCGCGAATGCCGACGCCGTCCTCACTGGGCAGATTCTCGATATCGTGGTGCAGCCGGCCGGCTTTACGGATCAGCAGTTGGCGTCCCGGTATCTGTTTACCGTGACCATGCGCGTCGCCTTTACCGACGCGCGCAGCGGCGAGGTGCTCTGGTCGAACGACTCCATGACTTTTCGAGAGGAGTACGAACTGGCTACTCGCAGCAACGTCGCCATCGAAGGGTCGGCTTTTCTTGACCAGGAGCGAAACGCCTTCGAGCGGATTGCCTCCGATGTGGCACGCGCGGTCGTGACAGCCATCCTCGAAGCATTTTAGTGGCCGTTCTCACCATTAGGCGTAGCCAGTGTGGAGCTCCAGCTCACACCGAGAGAGGACAGCCTAGCCTTCCATGCCGCCGGTAGCCCTCGCCGCCCTCCGCGCGAGAATCGCCGATCGTGCGACGTCACCACTGTGCATGCTCGTGGGCGACGATGACGTGGAAAAGTCGGCCGTGGCCGACGAATTTATGGCGATGGTGGATGAGGGTCTGCAAGCCTTCAACATCGACAGATTACACGGGGGAGAGACGCGTGTGGACACGCTGGTCGATGCCGCGAATCTCCTTCCGATGATAGCTTCACGCCGGATCGTCCTGGTGCTCCACGCCGAACAGTTGCTCGTGCCCAAGCGCGCGAGCCAGGCGTCAGACGCGGAGCAGGAGCGACTCGAGGCGTTCCTTGCTGATCCGCCGCCGCACACGACGGTTGTCTTTGTGTGCGGTCGCTTGGATGAGCGCCGCCGTGTGGTGAAACGTCTGCGCGAGCGTGCGGACGTCGTGGACTGCGGAACGATCACCGATGCCGCGGACGCCGAGCGCTGGGTCAGGGCAAGGGTTGCGAAGGAGGGCGTGGCGATGGATTCGGCCGCGGTACGCGCGTTGGTTCAGCGCAGCGGCTTCGGCATCGCGAAACTGCGCGCCGGTCTTGAACGCGTGCTGCTGTATGCACTTGGCCAGAAGATGGTCTCCGCATTGGACGTTCGGGAGGCGGTGACCGCTGAACCGGACGCCCAGGTGGATTTCGGGATCGGGAAGGCCATCAGGCGCGGCGATGCCGCGAGTGCGTTGCGTGAGTTGGGGCTGGCGCTCGATGGTGGCACGTTCCCGGTCATGGTGCTCGGACAGTTGCGGGCCACGGCGGAGGGGCTTCCTTCTGAGCGCTTGGAGGCAGCCTTGGACGCTGTGTTTCGAACGGACCTGGCGCTCAAGTCGTCGGGCGGCGATCCGAGGGTGCTGATTGAACGCTTGACTGTTGAGCTGTGCGACGGGGGTGGGGCGGCGAAAGCGGGCGGCCGTGGCTCTGTCGGCGATAGGGCGAGGCCCAGAAGGCGGCGCTAGGGAGACGAACGTCGAATAGCTCCCGAAGATGTGGTCAGGCCTTCCCATCGACTTGGGGTGGGGGCACGCAGACGCTCACCGCTGCGGAGACGTGAAGTCGACGCGCGCGTTCAGTTAGGCGCTTTGCGGGATGCGTGCCGCCAGGCGGGACTTGTAGCGGCCAGCCGCGTTGCGGTGGATGATCCGCTTGGTCGCCATCTTGTCAATCAGGGAGACAGTCTGGCTGATTGTCGCCTTGGCCGTCGTGACATCCTCGGCGTCGAGAGACGCACGAATCGCCTTGAGGGCGGTTCGGAGGCGCGTGCGCAGTCCTCGGTTATGTTCCCGGCGTTTTATGTTCTGGCGGTTGGCTTTCAGGGCTGACTTGGTACGATTGGCCACAGGATCTCGATTCCTCTCTAGAAGACGTCATCTGCTACAAACACTCAATTTTAGCACGGCTTGAGCCTTGGGTGGGGCGGAGTTACCGTGAGACCACACGCTGTGTGGTCTCGGCCGGTCCCTCGGTCGAATAGCGGGTGACCGGTCTGCCGTCGATGATCTCCAGAATCTTATAGATCGTGCGCGCCGCCGCGGGTTGACTTGCGGCCGGGGGTTGTCTACGTCCCGCCGCCCGTTCGACCTTCCGCACATAGTCTTGCGTTTCCTCATAGGGCGGCACGCGCCCGCCGTGCCGGCGTACGGCCTCCGGGCCAGCATTGTAGGCGGCCAGGGCCAATGTCTCGTCACCATCGAAGCGGTCCAGGAGCCGACGTAGGTAGGCCGAGCCTCCGCGGATGTTCTGGTCAGGGTCGTAAGGGTCTCGCACGCCGAGGTCGACTGCTGTTGCCGGCATCAACTGCATGAGTCCTATGGCTCCTTTGGGAGACTGCGCCCTGGAATCGAAGCCAGACTCGACCTGGATCACCGCCCTCACGAGGTCGGCGGGCAGACCGTTTGCAGCAGCGTGGGTCTGAATCAACGGCTCATGCCGGTCGTGATCGCTAGTACCCGGAACGGGTCTGGTTGCTCGGAACACCGTCGTAGCAGCAACCGCGTAGGTCTTCGCATCCGGGCTCAATTGTTGATTCGACAGAACTAGGGTCCCGGTCGCATCGCGCCAGCTATAGATCTGCGCTTGCGCCGATACGCTCAAGCAGAACAGAAGAAGACCGGCTGTCACCGCATAGACACGCATGGCTAACTGTTCTATCGGCCGGCCAGCTCCGCAACGACACGCTTGGCTGCGGTGAGCATCTCACCGATTGTGGAGGCGTCCTTGCCGCCGGCTTCAGCGAAATCTGGGCGCCCGCCGCCCCCGCCGCCAACAATTGGCGCGATCTTCTGCACGACCTGGCCCGCGGGGACTCGTTTCGTCAGGTCGGGCGTGACTCCAACGACGACCGTGACCTTGCCGTCGGCATGGGATGCCAGGACGACGACGCCACTCTTGAGCGCGGACCGATGCTGGTCCACCAGCGCCCGGAGGCCGTCCTTGTCGAGGCCGCTGACTTCTTGCGCTACGAGATTTACGCCGCCCGCATCCACGACCTCGCGGCTTCCGGAGACCGCTCCGGAGTCAATGGCCGCTTTCATCAGGGACTGCTGAAGTTCGCGAGACAATCGCTTGTTGTCGTCGAGGAGTGCTGCCGCTTTCACGCCTATCTCGAAAGGTCTCGCCTTGAGGGCAGCACCAAGAGTGGCGAGTCTCTCGCGTTGCTGCTGAAAGAGGGCCACTGACGCGAGCCCTGTGGTGGCCTCTACGCGGCGGACCCCCGCGGCTACGCCGCTTTCGCTTGTGACGGCGAAGAGTCCGATGTCCCCGGTGGCGGCGACATGAGTGCCGCCGCAGAGCTCGACGCTGAACTCTGGGACGGAGACGACCCGAACCGAGTCGCCGTACTTCTCGCCGAACAGCGCCATGGCGCCCGCCGCGATCGCCTCCGCTGTTGAGCGTTCGTCCGTGTGAACGGATGCATTGCGTAGCACCTGTTCGTTGACTATGCGTTCCACTTCAAGGACCTGGCTCGGCGTCACCCCGGTGAAATGGGAGAAGTCGAAGCGCAGACGATCGGGCGCGACCAGCGAACCAGCCTGCTTAACGTGCCCACCGAGCACCTGACGTAGTGCGGCGTGGAGCAGGTGCGTGGCCGTGTGGTTGCGGCGTGATGCGTCACGGAGCGCTGCGTCGACCGAAGCGGTCACGGGAGTACCCACGGCCAGGTCTCCGGCTTCGACTCGTACGACGTGCACACGGACTCCCGCCGAGAGAACCTCGACTCCCTCCACGATGGCGGAAAGCCCCTGGTCATTGTGCAGCCGGCCCAAATCTGAGACCTGGCCGCCACTGTGGACGTAAAACGGCGTCTCACTGAGCACCACCCATCCGGCGTCCCCCGCGTGTAGAGTCCGTACTTCGACCGGCGTGAGGAGGTCGTCGGCGCCGGTCAGTCTCGCGATCGCACGCACGTCGGTGAGGGTTATCAGCTCGTCATAGCCTGTGAATCGTGTCGTCAGGCCGTCAAAGGCCCCAAAGGCGGACTCCTCGGAGGCTGCCGTCCGAAACTTGCTCTTGGCCCGGGCCTGTTGTCGCTGACCCTCCATCTCCGCCTCGAAGCCTTTTCGGTCAAGGGAGAGTTTCCGATCCTCCACCATGTCTTCTATGAAATTGAGCGGTAGGCCGAAGGTATCGTAGAGACGAAAAGCGGCGTCACCGGCCACAACGCCAGAGCCGGCGGCAGCTTTGTCGAGCACGTCCTCGAGGCGCGGCAGGCCATCGACAAGCACAGCGTCGAAACGGTCTTCCTCGCTTCTGACGACCTGTGCGATTGAGTCCAGACTCTGGGTCAGCTCCGGGTACGCCTCCTCGAATTCGTGGACAAGCGTATCGACGAGCGCATGCAGAAACGGTTCCGCGATGCCGAGTCGCTTCCCATGCCGCATCGCACGGCGCATGATCTTTCGCAGCACGTAGCCCCGAAACTCATTCGAGGGCACCACGCCGTCGGCAATGAGGAACGTCATTGCACGCATATGGTCGGCGACCACCCGCATCGAGACGTCCGAGGGGGACATGGTTCCGCCATGTCGTGTGCCGGCCCGGTCACCGATTGCGAGGAGCAGCGGTGTGAATAGGTCGGTATCGTAGTTCGAGCACGTGCCCTGGAGGACGGCGGTGATTCGTTCGAGGCCCATGCCAGTGTCGATTGATGGAGCCGGCAGGGGCAGCAGAGTCCCGTCGGCCTGGCGGTTGAACTCCATGAACACGTTGTTCCAGATCTCAACGTATCGATCGCAAACGCATTCCGGGCCCAGACATGTTCGCCCCGCCTTTTCCTCTGGGCAGGGGACCTCCTCGCCGTGGGTGTAGTAGATCTCGGAGCACCGACCGCAGGGTCCGGTCTCCCCCATCTGCCAGAAGTTGTCCTCGGCTCCGAGCCGGCCGATCTGCGACTCGGGCAGGAAGGCTCGCCACAGCGCGTAGGCCTCATCGTCTGAAGGAACATTGGCGTCGCCGCGGAAGACCGTCGCGAAGAGGCGGTCCTTGGGCAGCTTCCACTCCGTTGTCAGGAGTGCCCATGCGAACGGGATTGCCTCCTGCTTGAAGTAGTCGCCAAACGAGAAGTTGCCCAGCATCTCGAAGAACGTGTGGTGCCTGAATGAGGGGCCTACGTTGTCGAGGTCGTTGTGCTTTCCGCTGACTCGCATACACTTCTGCGCGCTCGTGGCCCTCGAATAGTCACGTCGCTCCCTACCGAGGAAGGTGTTCTTGAATTGGTTCATCCCGGCATTGGTGAAGAGGAGCGTGGGGTCCTCGTGTGGCACGAGAGGGGAACTGGCGACGATACGGTGGCCCTGATTCTGGAAGGATGCGAGGAAAGAGCGGCGGATCTCGTTGGCGGTCATCTGACTCATTCTAGAACGCGTGGCGGATGAACTGCTCACCGTCTTGCGGGTGGACGGCAGCGGGATCAGGATTGACTTCGCTGCATCCGGTGCGCTCGAAGCGTCGCGAACACACGGTCCGGCTCGAAGCCCTGTCCGATCAGGAAGCGGTAGAGACGTCGAAAATGCGCATCGTCTTCGATGAGGTTCCCCCAACGAAGCCGCTTGGCAAGTGCCATTGCGATTAGTTCGTCCGGATCAACGGAGGCAAATACCTCGTCGAGCGCACGGCGGACAAGCTCCGGTGTGATTCCGGCGGCCTCCATCTGGCGCTGAGCACGGAGGCGGCCATGCCGCTTAAGGCCGACCTCACTTCGTGCGAGCGCTCCGGACACGCGTTTGTCGTCGAGGGAGCGGTTCTCCTTCAGCCGCGCGACCGCTGAGTCGATGGCATCTGGGTCATGGTGTCGACGAGCCAGTCGCTGCCGGATCTGCTGCTCGGACAGTTCGCGCCGCGCGAGCATGCGCAATGCAGCCAGGTACGTACTGTCGGTCACGTGGGCATTCTACGGGCAGCTCCTCTCGCAGGCACCTGGACGAGCCAGCGGCTCCGTATTCGACGGCCTGCTAGGGGCCGAGTCGGAGGTTGACAGGGGTGAGCCAGCGATGTGTGTCCGGAGCCTTGCCGGTCACGACGTCCTGGAACCGTTGCTGAATGGCTTTGGTGATTGGCCCGCGGGAGCCGCGACCCACCTTGATTCTGTCCACCGAGCGGATCGGCGTGACTTCGACCGCGGTGCCCACGAAGAACACCTCGTCCGCAAGGTAGAGCATCTCGCGCGGGAGCACTTGCTCGCGCACCTCGAACCCCAGGTCTTCGGCGATGGTAATGACCGAGTCGCGCGTGATGCCGGCCAAAACAGAAGAGCCGAACGGTGGGGTATAGATCAGCCCGTCCCGGACTAGGAACAGGTTCTGGCCGCTGCCCTCGCTGACGTTACCTTCGGTGTCGAGCGCGAGGCCCTCGGCATAACCGTCGATCCGCGCCTCCATGGCGATGAGTTGCGAGTTGGCGTAGTTGGCCACACACTTGGCCATGGCAGGGAGCGTGTTTGGTGCCAGGCGCGCCCACGTGCTGATTTTGACGTCAAGTCCTTCTTCGAGTGCTTCCTGTGAGAAGTAGGTGCCCCATTCCCAGACCAGGATCGCCACTTCGATCGGGCACGCATCGGCGAAGACGCCAAGTGAGTCGTAACCCCGATAGATGAGTGGCCGTATGTAGCAGTGCGAGAAGCCGTTCGCGCGAATCGTCTCGAGGACGGCGGTGGTCAACTGCGCCTGGGTGAAGGCCGGTTCCATCCGGTAGATGCGAGCCGAATCAATGAGCCGGCGCATGTGCGGGTCGAGCCGAAAGCAGGCCGGGCCGTTGACGGTGTCATAGCAACGGGCACCCTCGAAGACGCCGCTGCCATAGTGGATGACATGCGAAGCGAGATGGATGTTGGCATCCTTCCAGTCCACCAGTGAGCCGTTCAGCCAAATCTTACCCGTACCCGGAAAACCCATTCACGCGCTCCTTACGACAATCGTAGCAGCTTCCTACTGGGCCTCGCTACAGAACGGGCAGCGGGTGGCTCGTGCATGGAGTGGCTTTCGGCATTGCCAGCAGAATTGAGGCTGCGGCGTCTCGCGGGCCCGCAGACGGGCTTGGATCGCTTGCACACCCTCAGTGGCTCCCTCGACGAAGGGAGTGGTTCGGCGTGCTCCACGTACCGCCGACGGAGCCCGTGTATCGAGTACTGCTTGCAGGAGTTCTGAGGCTCTTGCATAGCGCACGGAGAGGTCCGGTGAGAGCGCCCGAAGGACAACGTCATTGATGGCACCGGAAATTCGCGCGTTCTTCACCCGCGGCGCCGTAACCAATTCACCACGCATGAGTCGCGCGAGGTCAGCTGGCGTTGGCGTCTCGTAGGGCAGAGCTCCGGTGAGCATCTGGTACATCGTGACGCCGACCGAGTACACATCGCTCGCGAATACCGCCTTGCCATTGAATTGCTCAGGGGCCATGTACGGCGGGCTTCCGATGATCGTGGTACCGTGCGCGGCGATTTCCAGAAAGCGCGATGTGCCGAAGTCGGTCACCTTGAGCAGCCCGTGTTCGGACACCAGCATGTTGCCGGGCCGGAGGTCCCGATGGATGACGCCGGCGCCGTGAGCATGATCCACGGCGTTACAGATCTGGCAGGCGAAGTCGAGGGCCTTGGTGAGATCGAGTGCTCCCTCGCGTGCGATGGTGGCCTCGAGCGTCTCGCCTGGCACGAACTCCATCACGATAAAGAACACGTCGTCGATCCGT
>Ga0115002_10004577_pt1 | contig 16662 bp, 13 predicted proteins | sample ArcticOcean_MG_C_8_FD_89576 | JGI IMG/M metagenome (GOLD analysis project Ga0115002, IMG submission 89576) | Marine microbial communities from western Arctic Ocean - ArcticOcean_MG_CB11_86 | ecosystem: Environmental > Aquatic > Marine > Oceanic | place: Arctic Ocean: Canada Basin | collected... | reverse complement strand
GTTTCCGTTGTTCCTTCGCGGTTCAAAAATTTGCGATTCCGCAGGCTCTGTGCATGCTGTGACTACGCTTTTTAGCGAAATCGTCTAGCCGCCTGAGATTCTGGAGTTTCCAGGAAACCTTTCCGCCGGGAGTTGCGTAGAACAGATATAACGGCGGCGTCCCAGGGGGGCGCGCCGCCGTTGGTTAGGAAACTTCACGAATGGAGTCCGCTCATGTCTGCGCACGCTGTGCCTGCAAAAACGCTCTGGCTCGTCTTATGGCTCACCGCCCAAGTGGGCGTAGCCCAAGCCGGAAAACCCGCTTTGACATTCGATTTTGCCCGCTTGGCAGAGTGTCACCAAAGTTCTCCTGAAGACGCGGTCGACATCTATGCTGACGAGAAACTTGTCGAGCTTAAGCTGCGCGTGTCGGTTCACCTTATCGCGGGTAACATCGGTGACGTCGAAGAAGTGCGTATCGAAGTGAAAGACTGCGACAACAAAATGCGGGTACACAGTTTTGCACCCAGTACGCGCCTGCAAAGCGATTATAGCAAAGATATCCGCGTGACCAAAACCAACGAGTCAGGCAAAACGCTTGGGGCATCCTTAGGCGGAGCGCTGCCGGTGCCGGCCGGTGATTTTGTGGCACAGGTGTCCCCATCGATAAGTGGCGGGCTTTCGGAGCGTGAGGTCGTCACTGAAGTCCAGCAGCGCGTGGCCCCCCAACAAGCGGTCGTTGCCAGCGGCACGATCAATCAGGAGCATGGCGTATTCTTCAAACTCCGCTCCTCGCCACAGACTTCGCTGGAAGGCGTGCACGAACTGACGCTACGCTTGCTCGTGCCGCAGAATTGGCGCGGCGATTCAATGCACGTTTGCTGTTACGCAACTGGCCATGAGAAGATGCTTTGGATGAAACAGGAAACCACCTGGGCTCAAGTTTGTGCTCCGGTGGCCCTTTATTTGGCGGGAGATGTTGAGGCCCGCCAAGCGGCTCGGCAGCACATCGAAGATGCGGCACTTTGAGTCACACGTCTTTGTCGTCAATCCATGACATAAGCTTGCGGAGCTCTTTGCCCACAATTTCGACGGGATGCTCACGCTCGCGCCGCCGCCGCGATTTGAACCCCGGAGCACCGGCTTTGTTTTCCAGGATCCAGTTGCGGGCGAATGTGCCGTCTTGGATTTCTTCGAGCACGCGCTTCATCTCTGCGCGGGTTTCGTCCGTGATGATCCGTGGACCGGTCGAATAGTCGCCATACTCGGCGGTGTTTGACACGCTGTAACGCATGTAGTTGAGTCCGCCTTGGTAGAACAAGTCGACGATCAACTTCAGTTCGTGCATGCATTCGAAGTAGGCCATCTCGGGCTGATAGCCGGCTTCGACGAGGGTTTCAAATCCGGCTTTCACAAGTTCTGCCGCTCCGCCGCAAAGTACGGCTTGTTCGCCGAATAGGTCGGTTTCGGTCTCCTCGGCGAAGGTAGTGCGAATGACACCGCCGCGGGTGCAGCCGATGCCTTTGGCATAAGCGAGGCCGATTTTGAAGGTTTCGTCACTTGCTTCGTCGTTGAGCGCGATCAGCCCTGGCACGCCGCCGCCGGCGACAAACTCGCTGCGGACCAGGTGGCCAGGACCCTTTGGCGCGACAAGCAGCAGATCAACGCCCTTAGGCGGTTCAATCTGGCCGAAGTGGATGTTGAACCCGTGCGAGCACATCAACACGTTGCCCGGCTCTAGGTTGTCGCGGATATGGTCACGAAAGATATCACCTTGCACTTCATCCGGCAGCAAGATGTTCATGATTTCGGCTTTTTGGGTCGCCTCATCGATCGTCATGGGCTCAAAACCATGGCTGACGGCCAACTCATAGTTGGCGCTGCCAGTGCGTTGGCCCACAATGACCTTCACGCCGCTATCGCGCAAGTTTTGGGCGTGGGCGTGTCCCTGCGATCCGTAGCCTAAAATGGCGACGGTCTTGCCCTCTAAGTGCTTGAGGTCGGCGTCTTTGTCGTAATAGATGGTTGCTGCCATGAGAGAAATAGTTCCTGTGTTAGTTGGTGGATCGCGAAGACGTGTTCGGCTAGCTATTTGGTTACCGCAGGCTCGCCGGGGACAGCGTGGATGGAGCTCGACTCATGGGCCTGAGGCAGGCCGCGGACCATGGCGATTCGGCCGGTTCGGACCAGCTCGACGATTCCAAAAGGCCGCATCAATTCGACAAAGGCTTGGACTTTTTTCTCTTGGCCCGAAATCTCGACGACCACCTGTTCCGTCGATACATCGACCACTTTGCCGCGAAAGATTTGGCAGAGCTCGCGAATCTCGGAGATCTGCTGGTCGCATTTAACCTTGAGCAGCATCAGATCGCGTTCGACGTACTCTTGCGAGCTGATGTCATCGACGCGCACGACGGTAACGATTTTTTCTAACTGCCTGCGGACCTGGTCCAAGACCCCGTCGTCACCGACGACGACGAACGTCATGCGGGACAGATGCGGATCTTCGGTCTCGCCAACGGCGAGGCTGTCGATGTTGTACCCGCGCGAAGCAAACATGCCTGCGACGTGGGCCAACACGCCTGGCACGTTCTGCACCAAGGCAGAGAGAACGTGTCGCATAGTCATCGACTCCAGGAGAGAGGGAAACGGCCCATCATAATCTGGCCCCAGTAGCCTAGCAACCGGCGATGGATTGAATGACCATATCCTAATGACCAATGACCAATGAAACAGAGGGGATTTCGGCTAATTCCATTGGTCATTGGGGCTTTAGTCATTGGTCATTCCACGCGCCCGTTGCCCTTGTCGGGGCCCGGTGGTAGGTTGGACGGTTTTGCCCCACTGTGCCATCGCCAACAGGGCCCTGCCCCTATGACTCGCAGCACTGTCTCGCCGCCGGCCCCTCCTTCGGCATCTCCCGAGGCTACGGGCGGTGTCATTCAGGTACGGGGGGCTCGGACGCACAATCTACAGAATATTGATCTCGATATCCCTCGAGAACAATTGGTCGTGATTACGGGGCTCAGCGGCTCGGGCAAAAGCTCACTTGCCTTCGATACCCTGCTCGCCGAGGGGCAGCGACAGTACATCGAAAGCCTGTCGGTCTACGTCCGTCAGTTTTTTAATCAGATGCAGCGACCCGATGTGGATGTTATCGAAGGTCTGCAGCCGACGATCGCAATCGACCAAAACACCAGCAGCAACAATCCGCGCAGTACCATTGCCACAGTCACGGAGGTTTACGATTATCTGCGTGTCCTAATGGCTCGAGCCGGAGAAATCGCCTGCCCTGATTGCGACACTCCGATTGCCCAGCAAACACCCACTGAAATTCAAGATTTGATACGTAATTTGCCCTTGGGTTCGAAAGTAGTAATCCTAGCGCCCATGGTGCGCGGCCGTAAAGGGAAGCACCAGGACGTGATGCAGCGTATTCGCGCCGAAGGCTTTGTGCGTGTGCGCATCGATGGCGAGACTTACGAAGTCGAGCACGTTCCTGAGTTTAACGCATCTGCTCGGCATGACATCGAGGCAGTTATCGATCGTGTCGTTATTCGTGAGGACTTAGAAAATCGACTAGCCGAGTCCGTTCGTCTGGCGCTTAAGCATGGCGATGGAGCGCTTCGCATTAGCTTTCTTTCGCCGGATGCCAAGGCCAAAATCGACGGAAAAAACGGAGCTGCCCACGCGGATTGGCAAGAACGAGTTTTTAGTACTTCGTACGCCTGCCCCGATTGCAAACGCAATCTAGAAGAAGTGGAACCCCGCACCTTCAGCTTCAATAGCCCGTACGGTGCTTGCCGCTCTTGTGATGGACTGGCGGCACGCGAAGGTTTTGACCCCGAATTAGTGTTGCCTGATCCCAGCTTATCGCTAGCCGATGGGGCGTTGGCGCCTTGGCGTGGGGCGAGTAGCGCCGGTCGTACGCAAGAGCGCAAGCTGCTCGAAGATTTTCTCGAGCGTGCCCAGGCGGATTGGGAAACACCCGTGGAAGGGTGGCCCGAAAACGCGGCGCAACAGTTGCTATTCGGCGACGGGAAATTTCTCGGGGCGCTGGTTCATTTGGAAATGGACTACGCCAAGGCCAAGCGAGACGTTGTGCGCCAGCGACTCGAGGAGTTTCGCTCTTTGGTCCTCTGCGCTGATTGCAGGGGTTCGCGCTTGCAACCCCAAGCTCGGGCATGCCGACTGGGCGGCCTGGCGATTCATGAGATTACGGCGCTAGCAATCGACAAGGCACTTGAATTTTTCGGATCGATTCAATTTTGTAAAAGCAAGCAGCCCATAGGAGAACCGCTCGTCGCCGAGATCGTTAAGCGGCTCGGCTTCTTGTGTCAGGTAGGAGTCGACTACCTCTCGCTCGATCGCGGAGCCGACACACTCAGTGGTGGCGAAATGCAACGCGTACGGCTGGCCACAGGGATCGGCTCTGGGCTCGTCGGCGTCTTGTATATTCTCGATGAGCCGTCCATCGGTTTGCATCCTCGTGACAACGCCCGACTGATCGCGTCTTTGCGTGACTTGCAGCAGCAGGGTAACACGGTGCTCGTTGTCGAACACGACGAAGCCTTGATGCGCGCGGCCGATTGGTTGATCGACATGGGCCCTGGAGCAGGCGATCGGGGCGGCCAGATTGTGTCGCAGGGTACGCCTAGCCAAGTGGCCGAGGACGCTAGCTCGATTACCGGCAGCTATCTTTCCGGCCGCCGGCGGATTGAACTACCTGCTAAACGTCGCCGCATCGCCAAAACGCGCGCGTTGCAGCTCGAAGGCGCGCGCGTGAATAACTTGCAGGATGTGGACGTCGAACTTCCCTTAGGAACGCTGACCTGCGTGACCGGCGTGAGTGGCTCTGGCAAGAGTTCTCTGGTAATCGATACCTTGGCCCGCGTATTGGCGAGAAAGCTCAATGGGGCCGTCGCCAGGCCGGGGCCCCATCGTGCGCTGCGGGGAGCCAGCAAGCTAGATCGCTTGATCCACGTCGATCAATCCCCCATCGGACGCACGCCGCGCAGCAACCCAGCAACCTATACGGGCATTTTTGACGAAGTTCGTCGCGTGTTTGCCAGCACCAAGCATGCCAAGCAATTGGGCTACAAGCTGGGCCGGTTCAGCTTCAACACCAAAGGCGGTCGCTGCGAAGAATGTCAGGGGCAAGGGGTGCAGCGCATCGAAATGCGGTTTCTGCCCGACCTGTTCATCAGTTGTCCCCTCTGCCATGGCAAGCAATTCAACCGCCAAACCTTAGCTGTGCGCTATCGTGAAAAATCGATCGCCGATGTGTTGGCGATGAGCATCGACGAAGCGACTGATTTTTTTGAGAATCACCAGACGATCTACCGTATGTTGTCCAGTCTAGTCGAGGTTGGCTTGGGCTATCTGTCCGTGGGGCAGCGCTCCACGACACTTTCAGGTGGGGAAGCCCAGCGCATTAAACTCGCCGCCGAACTAGGCCGCCCGGCACCCGGCAAGACGCTCTACATCCTAGACGAGCCGACGACCGGACTCCACACCGACGACATTAGTCGACTGCTCGGCGTGCTCCAAAAACTCGTAGAACTCGGTCACACGGTACTGGTGATCGAGCACAATCTCGACGTCATCAAGACGGCCGACTGGGTCATCGATTTGGGGCCAGAAGGTGGCACGGGAGGTGGCCAAGTTGTGGCGGTTGGTACGCCAGAAGACATCGCCCAGTGCGACGCCAGTCACACTGGGCTCTGGTTGCAAAAAGTACTTAGCAAAGCTAACTAACTGCGCCGTCGAGGTGCTGTTGCCAAGCCCATCAGTGCAGTTCCCAGCAAAGTTAAGGAGGCGGGTTCTGGTACAGCAATAAAGTGGACCGTGGCAAAAAGATTGTCGGCTGACGAAACAGTTCCTAGAGCATCAATAAAAAGATTGGCGGCAGATGTGGATTCTAGTGTGGGGATATCCCCAGCATCAAAAGAGCCCGTTGCGAGAGGCACTCCGCCGGTGAAGGAACCTAGATCAGGGTTGCTACCGAGGATGGTGAGATTGGCGGTGTCGACATAGGTTGACGGAAAAGTACCACCGATGACGTCGACATCGAGCGTAGGGTTCGAAAGAATGAACAATTGCAGAACAAGATACACTGACACAAGGCAACAAGGCAAAACGTTCCGTAAAAAGCACGAGAGAGGGCCGCTTAGGCTATTTTGACTAGACGTAAGTAGCTCAGAAATTACTGCGACATCGCTCGGAGATGAACATCAGGTCCACCTATCGCCTCTATTTTACCCGCTTTGCAGACCATGAAGCAGAAACGCCCTAGTGCTCCCGGACCACCCGTAGGATGGCTGGGTATGAAATCGGCGCGCGAGTTTGCCCGCGATCCTCTTCAGTTTACCGAAAGCGTCGTGCGCCAATACGGGCCTCTGGTCGCTTTGCGGTTTGGGCCGGTGCGTGCTTTTGTGGCTGCGGCTCCAGAAGCCGTGCACGAAGTTTTAGTCAGTCGAGCCCATTCGTTTTGCAAAGAAAAGCGAACTTTGGCCGCCGTTCGCCAGATTGACGGCCTGGGCATTATTACCACCGAGGATGACTTTTGGCTGCGGCAGCGCAGGCTCGTGCAGAAAGGGTTTGTGCCGAAGCAGATCCATCGCTATGCAGACGTCGCCGTGAGGCACACAGCCGAAATGCTTGGCAACTGGCCGCGGCGGGGTGAGCTGGAGATCTGCCACGAAATGACCTGCCTCACACTGGCGGTAATCGCCGAGACCATGTTCGCAGCCGACCTGCGGAGCGAAGCGCAGTTGCTTGCTGAGCATACCGAATATCTCTCCGAGCGGCTTGTCGAGGATTTGAGCAAGGCGGTGGTTTTACCCGATTGGTTTCCCACGCCAGCCCAATCGCGCAAAAGGCGGGCGCTTCGCGCACTGCACGCCATGGTCCGCCAGGTGGTCCAATCGCGTCGCTCGAGTGGCCAGGACCAAAGAGACGTGCTTTCCCTACTGCTGATGGCCGTCGATGCCGAGGGGGACGGGAGCCGCATGAGCGACGCCCAGGTGTGTGATGAGATCACCACGCTCTTTGTCGCCGGGTACGACACAACCGCCTCGGGGCTCGCCTGGACCTGGTATTTGCTGGCCCAGCATCCCGAAATTGCCGCCAGGGCCGCCGCAGAAGCACGTCAAGTGCTTGGCAACCGGCCAGCAGGCGCAGACGACTACGAGCGCCTGGGTTTTATCCAGCAGATTCTCAGTGAATCGCTACGCCTCTACCCGCCGGCGTGGATGCTGATGCTGCGTGAAGCAGTCGAGGACACCCAACTGCTGGGATATGCGGTGCCGAGAGGGAGCTGGATCTATCTGGTTCCCTGGGTAACACATCGGAGTGAGCGCTGGTTTGCTGATCCCTTGCGCTTCGACCCGGGCAGATTTGCCCCCGAGCGGATCGGCCAGATACCCGCGCACGCCTATTATCCGTTTGGTCTGGGCGGACACCGGTGCGTTGGCGAACGATTGGCCCTCATGGAGATGACGCTGGTCGTGGCCACCGTGCTTTGCAGCCATCGCCTTTCCCTTTTGCCCGGACAAGGCCCCGTGGAGGTTGAGCCCCACACGGCGATCCGGCCTAAGGGAGGACTGCGGCTTGTTGCTGAGCGAGTTGCGAAGTAGAGCTGGCTTTACCGTTGAGCAGATCCCTCGCTACGCTCGGCAGTGACAAACAAGGAGGCTCGGCAGTGACAGACTAGAGACTCGGGATGACAGGCTAAGCGTCTCAGGACGACAAGGTTGCGGTCTCGCATCCCGCAACTCTCAACTCTCAACGTCTTGTCACTCCGAGCGCAGCGAGGAATCTGGGCACCTTCCCAAGCACTCCACGACAAACCGAGCAGGCCTGGCGGACCTGGAATCGAAAATCGCATCCAAGCGTTCGGGGGAAAATACGTTTTCCAGCGTCGCCCGGGTCATCACAGCAAAGGGGCTTTGTTTGGCAAAGCAGTCGAACACGTCAGCAAGAACCATGGCAGCACTCCGTCGAAGAAAAAAACAACCAGCTGCTACCATAATCCCGATCGCAAAAAAATCACACTCTGCTAGCTACAAAAGGCTGGATCTAAACGCGTAAGATCTAAACGCGCTGGAAGATCGTTGCGATTCCCTGGCCGATGCCGATGCACATGGTGGCCAGGCCCAAATTGGCGTCCGAGGCGAGCATGGCGTGGATGAGGGTGGTCGAGATGCGTGCGCCGCTCGCTCCCAGGGGATGGCCGATGGCGATGGAACCGCCGCGAACATTGACCTTGGCTTCGTCCAACTTGAGCATCCGTAAGCAGGCAAGCGATTGCGAAGCAAAGGCCTCGTTGAGTTCTACCAAGTCAATGTCGTCAAGTGTGAGCCCGGCGCGCTTGAGCGCCTTTTGGGTTGCGGGAACGGGGCCGGTGCCCATCACGGCGGGATCCACACCTGCTACGGCCGTAGCGCGAATTCGCACCAACGGTTTCAAGCTGAGTGCATTCGCTTTTTCTTCGCTCATCACTAGCAGCGCCGCGGCACCGTCGTTGAGCGGCGAGCTGTTGCCGGCTGTGACGGTGCCCATGCCCGGCATAAAAGCAGGTTTTAAGGAGGCGAGCACTTCGAGGCTCGTGTCGGCACGGATACATTGATCGCTAGTGACGTGCAGCCGCGCTCCTGCTTCGTCACGACCCCAGACGGGAATGATCTCTGAGGCGAACAAACCTTCGGCGGTGGCAGCGGCCGCCTTGTGATGACTGGCTAGCGCAAACGCGTCTTGATCCTCGCGACTGATGCCTTGCGACTGGGCAAGAAACTCCGCCGTGAAACCCATGTGCAGCGCGCCCTTGCTCGTGACGTGAAACAACTTGGGGTTAAAATCGACGCCCGAATCCATGGGGATATGCTGCATATGCTCCAAGCCGCCGACAATTTGAACGTCTTCGCCGCCGGCGACAATCGCATGGCTGGCCTGATTGAGTGCCTGCAGGCTACTGCCGCAGAGCCGATTGATCGTCGCCCCGCCGGCGGTGCTAGGCAGGCCGGCCATCAGCGCAACAATTCGAGCAACATTGAAACCCTGTTCCTTTTGCTGTTGCGTATTGCCGAGTAGCACGTCCTCAATTTCCGCCGGATCAATGTCCGTGCGCTCAACAAGCGCACGCACGACGGCCACGGCCAGATCGTCCGACCGGACATCGCGAAACGCGCCTTTTTCTGGATTTGAGCGCCCGATAGCAGTACGGCAGCAGTCAACAACAACGGCAGATTTCATAGGTTTTCCTTGAATTCAGCCCCGGTTATTGACCCGGGACCATTGTGCTAGGCGTAAAACTTTTCGCCCGATTCAGCGAGTCTTTGTAACAATTCGGTCGGTTCGTAGCGCTTACCAAGCTCAGCATAAGGTTTTAGTTTCTCGATCAAAGCGCCTGCTCCGATCGTATCGGCCCAGTGGAACAAGCCGCCTTTGAACGGCGGGAAGCCGATGCCGTAAATCAGCCCCAGATCGACATCGCGCACGTCCGCGACGATCCCGTCTTCGATCAATCGCGTCGCTTCGAGCAGCATCGGCAAGAAAAGTCGATCCGTTAGGTTGATATCGGATTGCGGATTGTGAATTGCAGATTGAGCGATAATTTTTTGAGCTTCGTCGCTGGGCAGTGCTTTTTGGCGACCCTTACGATCGGTGACGTAGTCGAAGAAGCCGCGGCCATTTTTTTTGCCCAGCCGATCGGCTGCGACCATGGCAGGCAGGATGTCGGCAGGCACCACACGGTCGGGGAAGGCCTGCTGCATCACGCCGCCGGCGTGCAGCGAGATATCGAGCCCTACCGTGTCGTACAGGGTAATGGGTCCCATCGGCATACCGAACCGGGTTGCCGCGCGGTCGATGTCTTTTATGGATGCCCCTGCTTGCAGCAGGAGCAGTGCTTCGTTCATGTAGGGCAGCAGCACGCGATTTACGAGGAAACCTGGACCGTCGCCTACCACGATGGGCGATTTGCCTATTCGCTTGGCGTAGGCCACTGCGGTGGCGACGGTTTCGTCCGAGGTTTTTGCCCCACGAATCACCTCCACGAGCGGCATACTACGGACTGGATTGAAGAAGTGCAGGCCGCAGAAACGCTCCGGGTGCTGAAGTTCCCTCACCAAGTCTGTGATCGGGATGGTTGACGTGTTCGAGCAGAGAATGGCTTGCGGACCGAGTTGCGGTTCGAGACGTGCGTAAAGGGCCCGCTTGGCGTCCGAGTTTTCGTAAATGGCTTCGATGACGATGTCGGATGCCGCCAATTCGTCGTCGCTCATCGTGCCATTCACCAGCGGCGCGCATGCCAAGGCCCGCTCGATATCAGGGCCGCGGGTTTTCTTGTTGAAACTTACTTCGCTGATAATGCCTTGCACGCCCCGCGCAACTGTTTCGGCAGAAACATCGCCCAAAGCGACCGGGATGCGGCGTTTGACGTTCGCCGATGCGATGCCCTGCCCCATGATGCCGGCGCCCAGCACGGTAGCCGAATTGATGGCTTGCGGGCTGATGCCAGGGGCGCCCCCTTTTTCAGGGACGTAGGCCTTCTTGTTGCGGTCGCCGAGGAAAAAGACGTTGAGTAGCGCCCGGTTGACCGGCGAACCAAACAGCTGCGCAAACCCTTCCGCTTCCATTTGGCAGGCAGAGTCGACGTCGACGCCCGCGGCGCCGAGCAGCACTTCCAGGGCGGCGAGCGGGGCCGGGTAGTGACCTTTGGTTTTACCCTGAATGAAGGCGCTGGCGGTCGCCCCCAGAAAACCGAGCTCTGTTTCGCTCAGCCCAATCGGTGCGGCCCAACACGCGCGATCGAGCAAATATTGCTGCGACTCCTGCTCGCTACGGACCATGGCAATGGCAGCATTGAGTAGCCCGGCCCTGGAGGATTCGCCCTCATGATCGCTGTCTTGATAATCGACGACATCGCTGACAAGCCCCATCGCCAGGGCGGCCTCAGTATCGATCGATTCGCCGCTCGTCACCAGCTCAACGGCATTACTCAGCCCGACGATCCGCGGCGTGCGCGCCGTACCACCCCATCCGGGAAACAAGCCGAGCTTAACTTCCGGAAATCCAAAGCTGGTTTTCGGGCTTCGTGTCATGATGCGGCGGTCGCACCAGATGGCCAGTTCCGAGCCGCCACCAACGCACAGGCCGTTGATCGCCGCGACGGTGACGAACGGACACCGCGAGAGTCGACCGAATAGTTTTTGCCCTCGGCGGGCGATGGCCGTCACCTTGTCGGCCGGCTGGTCGATATCGGCCACGAACTCCGTGAGATCCGCACCGGCAATAAAGTTGTCGGGCTTGTTCGAGCAGAAAATCAGTCCCGCGAGATCGTCGCGGGCTGTGAGTCGGTCGAGGTGCTGCTCGAGGTCGTCAAGCACGGCACGCGATAACACATTGACCGACTTATTCGGATCGTCGAGGTTAAGGACGGCGATATCGTTAGCGGGAAAATCGAGCGAAAGGAGCGAGTTGTCCGGCATCAGGGAATTTCCCGAGGTTGTTTGGTTTGTGATTGGTCAGGCATGCGGCTATGGTGCATGCTATGAAATATTCTACGAAACGGGGGCAATCAAGCACAGACGAAGCGAAGCGATCTGGCCAGGCGAGCGGGGGCTGGGTATTTCCTGTGTTACTGGCAGTGGTGCTCTTACTAGTGGCCCTGCTGTCACAGCGTATCCGCGAGAGCGATCCTGCCGGTAAGCAGTCGGATCAAGCTTTGGCCTGGACACCGTCGCCGCCGGCCAATGGCGAGACGGTCGGCCTCGAAATCGATTTCGGCAATGGTGCGGCGCGGCGTTTTGCTGCCCTGCCCTGGCGACAGGAAATGACGGTGGACGGATTGCTGCATGCGGCCCGCCAATTCCGCCCAGGGATCACTTTTTCGCAGCAGGGCGAGGGCGAAACCGGGTTTCTTACTGCTCTGGAAGGACTGGCCAATGAGGGTGCGGGGGGTCGAAACTGGAAATTTGAGGTCGATGGCGAGCATGGGAGAGTCAGCTTTTGCCTACAAAAACTGACGCCCGGGCAGCAAGTCTTGTGGAAGTTCGCCCTAGGGGACTAAACTGCGGAGTGGGCTGAACCCTGTCGTTCCGCGTGTAACGTATTCACGCAAGCACCACAGAGGGCGGTTTCCACCAGTTAAGGTGGACAACTCTTACTAATAAGTGAGCCAAAAAGTGAACCGAACAACTCTCCGAGAGCTGACCGTTTTCAGCCTGCTGCTGACCCTTGGCGTTTTGGGCCGCTGGGCCGAGCCGACTTGGAATTTCACGCCACTTGCTGCAGTGACAATACTGGGCGGCTATTACTTCCGCCAATTGCTTCCCGCTATTTTGTTGCCGGTAGGAATCTTAGCGGTATCCGATTTGCAACTGCCGTCGCACGACAACTGGTTTGTGCAGACCACCGTGTACTTGATGATGATCGTTCCTCTATGGCTGGGACGCAGGACGCGCGATACCGAAGGTTGGCAGCGCGCTGCCGGTTGGACGTTGTGCGGCGTCGTGCCTGCCACGGCGTTTTTTCTGGTGACAAACTTCGCCGTCTGGGCCTTCCAGAGCGACTATTCTTCAAGTTTGTCAGGTCTCGTGGCCTGCCTCGCCGCCGGCATTCCCTTTTACCGTATGATGATTGCCGGTGATGTAATTTATCTGACGCTGCTCGTAGGTTGCCTGGCAATGGCTCAGGCTACCGAGCGGTTGCCTACTCGCCGACAATCCACCCGCTAGCCCCCGCTAACCGGTAGCGTCGGCGTCGCCATCCTCTGCTTTGGCCTTGGGTGGCTTCCAGCTTTTGACCAAAGCGTCGATTTCGGTTTTCAATTCTTGCACCGCTTCGGTGATGTGGAGATTCCCTGAGTCTTTGTCGGCAACCACTGAGATCGTAGGTTTGAGAGAGTCGACTAACTTTTGCAAGTTTTGCTTCGCCTCGTCTGAAAGCCCATCGACCAGCGAGTTGCTACCTTGGGCGATGCATTTGAGCCGGTTAAGCAATCGGCAGCGCGGGTATTCGGACGCACCGCGATCTAAGTTATTTCTTCTCAGCGAGCGGTTGTTGATAGGTCCCTGCGTCAGCGCTTCTTGTTCAAATTCCGCTGACTCTTTTGCTTCTTCCTTGAGCACATCCTGAGCCAATTGCCCCAAGGCCAGCACGGCTGCCGTGCCGTTGATGCCGCCAGCTTTCGCGTAGTTGATTTTTTCCAGCAGCTCGGCCGCGCAGCAGCGATCTTCCAGGCCCATTTTGTCGTCGGAAATCAGCCCGGTTAGCGAGGTTTGAACTTCAACCGTGGGGCCTTCGGCGTACTGGCGAACCAGCACGCGGGCCGCCATACATTTCATCCAGTGGTGAACAGACTTAGAAACTTCTTCTTCCGGCTCTGTATCGGCAATCGCTGCCAGACTCGCCTTCGTCACACGATCCGTATATTCTGCCGAAATGCCAAAACGGGCATGTCTTTCGAGCCCCACCAGCGCCGCGGCCTTCACCGAAGCGGGGACTTTCACTTTCTTGTCCTTGAGGGCGAATTCGTTTTGTTCTAACAATTCCAACAGCGCCAACGTACCTTCTGGTAGCGGCACCGGGGGCGCGGTGGCATACTCCTTATCCAACAATCCCACGATGAGCGCCGCGTTGTAGCGCACCGCTGGGTGAAAATTACCACGCGAGATAATGCGCTCAGCTTTCAAGGTTAAACCGGTAAGATGCTCTTGTGCTTCTGGCACTTTCGCCTCGCGAAGCCATTTGACAAGGTCTTCTCGTCGCTCTCCAAGCTCTCCCAAGTTTTTTGGGTCATCCTGAGTCATCAACGGGAAATAGTACTTCATGAAGTACTCATCGATCTTACTTTTATCCGTTTGAAAAGCAGCTGCATTATTCACAGCTTGACTGGTGACCCGCCACAATGATTTAGCTTCTTTGTCATTCAGCTTGGGAGTGAAAACGGAATACCTCTGCGCTAAGGCACTCGGAATGGTCAAGGAGAGCACCAGCGCAACGGCCATCGGCACGATCATGTGCCGAACCAGGGTGCGCGGAGATTGGAAAAAAGAATGCCGAGATTGCAGCAGCGTGAACATGGCCTGGTGTTCCTTATGTTCCGTTACGAAGAGTTTTTCAGACGTAAAAACTCGCCTGTTTCATTGTAGGGGTAAGCCGCTGGCGAAGTCCAAAATAAACCCCACTTCTCAGCCGAAGTCCCTTCCTCTACCCTACTTACGCCGGGGCAGACATGTCAAGTTATAGGAACTTCCTAGCAGCGGCGGAGCAAGCCCCACCGCTAAATAATCCGGCTAACAGACCATGATGCTGCTCTACACCGATCCTCGATTTCTGCTACACGAAACGGGCAGCCATCCCGAATGTGCGGAGCGGCTGCACCACATCACACGCGAGTTAGAAACCACTGGACTTGTCGGCAAATGCACGCAACCCACGTGGGAACCGGCGGGCGACGAAGCGATTCTCCGAGTCCATCATTCCACGCTCACCGCCCAACTTCATCGCCTGGCCACGCAAGGGGGCGGGCGAGTGGATCCCGATACGGTGGTTTCTCCTCAGTCGTTTGAGATTGCGAAACTTGCCGCTGGCGCGGTTTGCGATGCGACGCAGCAAATCTTGGCGGGCACAGCAAATCGCGCCCTTTGTCTGGTCCGTCCGCCTGGACATCATGCGCTTGCAGATCGTGCGATGGGTTTCTGTTTGCTGAACGACATCGCCGTTGCCGCCCAAGCGGCGCTCGATAGCGGTGTGGATCGGTTGCTCGTCGTCGATTGGGATGTCCACCACGGCAACGGCACGCAGGCCTGTTTTTACGACGAGCCACGTGTCGGTTTTTTCTCGGCGCATCGCTGGCCCTTTTACCCAGGCACCGGCTCGGCGGAAGAGACCGGCACTGGCGACGGCTTAGGCACTACGCGCAACTTGCCCGTCGAGTTCGGTACGTCGCGTGAAACCTATCGGCAAGAGTTCGCTCGCGAGCTAGAAGATTTCGCAGCCAGGATCAAACCCGAGCTAGTGCTCGTCAGCGCGGGATTCGACAGTCATCGCCTCGACCCCATCGGGTCGCTTGGCTTAGAAGTCGAGGATTTCAGCTGGCTAACAACCACGGTCACTGACATTGCCAACACGTACGCCAAAGGCCGCGTCGTTAGCACCCTCGAAGGCGGCTATAACCCGCCGGTGCTCGCCGAATGTGTCGCGGCGCACTTGGAAGCTTTGCAAGACACGTAGGGTGGGCATTGTCCACCAATGGTTGCATCTGTCTAGTTTCGGTGGCTAGTGCCCACCCTACGGCTGACTCCTGCCCACTACTCATCCGCATAGACGTGCGTGCTCTCTTCCTTGGTGATCGGCTGCTGCACGTCATCGGTTGTGAGCTGCACGCGCAAACGCTGGTCGCCGGGGCGTGTGCCTTGGACTTGGATGCGATAGCTCGCGTCGGCCTTGGGGCCCAAGCTGGGAATTGGCGCGAATTCGACCCGTTCGCCTTGGATGGTATGGCGTGTTTCGCCTTGGCCCGATAAAGCGCGTAAGCCTAGCGGTAAAATTGCCACCACTTGGACGTTTTCAGCCGCTTTCGAGCCTTGGTTGACAACGCGAATTTCGTAAGTCGTTTCCCCCCCAATTTCGATCGGGTCTACCAAATCGGCCACTTCAAACATGAGTGCCGCCAGACCTTCCACCATGACTTCCTTTTCAGTCCGGTCTTCTAAACCTTGTTTCGCCGTGGTGGCGACTTGTAATGTCTGAGCTCCCGGCTCGATGGGCAAGGCAATCAGTTCGACCGTGCCGCGCTCTTTAGCGGGAAGTTCGGCAAGGCTCCACGTCACGGTATGCAAGGCCGAATCGTATTCGCCCATATTGTTGGCACTGACAAATTGCAATCCCTTAGGCAGATGCGTCACGAGTTGGACTTCGCGGGCGGTGGCTGTACCCGGATTATCGACGCTCACTTGGTAGGTGGCCGGTCGTTCCAAATAGCGCTTCTGCGGTCCTTCGATTGACAAACGGAGCTCAGGGGCAATGACTTCAAATTCGCAACTAGCCTCGACCTGCAAGCTAGCGTCGGCGCGAGCTGTCATGACGTTCTGGATCTTTCCAGCCTTTTCGGCAAACAACACGAGTTCCAGTCGGCGTGATTCGCCCGCACGTAGCGTACCGATTTCGAATTCGAGCGTAGGACCCGCTTCGTGGCTGACACCTGTCGGGACGCTTTCTAGCAACATCACACCCGTCGCGTCGCCGCTACCTGGGTTGGAGATTTCGATTTGCACGAGCTGCTGCTCACCCATCAGCACCTGGGGCTTGGACGATGACAGTCGTAGCGCTAGTTCTGGTCGCGTGCAGCGCGATTTGGCCGACGCTTGGGTGGCCACGAGGACAGTGGCAACACTCCCCAACTCACCCTCTTCGGTCGGAACGAGTTCCATTTCGACGGTGCGCTCTTCGCCCACTGACAGCGTGCCCAGCTCCCAGACGACCTGCGAGCCCGAAACCGAAGCCCTGGGCGCGGTGCCGACAAGCTCGGTGCCGAGTGGAATTTCGTCGTGGATTCGCACGTCTTGGGCGGTGCGCTGACCCGTGTTTTGGACGCGAATGGCAAACGTGCAGCGCCGGCCTACCTGAATTTCTTCGGGAGATAGTTTTTGAATGGTGATCGATGGGTTCTGCATGCCT
>Ga0115002_10004575_pt1 | contig 16671 bp, 15 predicted proteins | sample ArcticOcean_MG_C_8_FD_89576 | JGI IMG/M metagenome (GOLD analysis project Ga0115002, IMG submission 89576) | Marine microbial communities from western Arctic Ocean - ArcticOcean_MG_CB11_86 | ecosystem: Environmental > Aquatic > Marine > Oceanic | place: Arctic Ocean: Canada Basin | collected... | reverse complement strand
CTCGTGCTGCGCGATGCAGAACTCCGCCAGATGGTCGGCCCAGTAGGTTGCCAGTCGCTCCCACGCCTTCGGCTCTTCCCAGAGGAAGCGTTTGATTTCACTCAGGTCTCGCGAGCGCGGTCCGCCCACCAGATAGGAACACAGGGTGAAGGGTGCACCGACGAAGCCGAGCACAGGGACGTCGAGTCGCTCCACTAGAATGCGGATCGCGTCCAGGTTGAACTTGAGTGCTTCCCGAGGTTCGAATGGTGGGAGTGCGTCTACGTCTGCGGCCGAGCGAATCGGGCGATCGACGACCGGTCCCACGCCCGTCCGCAGCTCGAGCTCGAAGCCTGCGGCCAGGAACGGAGTGGCTATGTCGTTATAGAGTACGGCCGCGTCCAGCGGATAGTAATCCAGTGGGAGCGCCGTGATCTCTGCGGACGCTTCCGGATCCTTGAGCACTTCGAAGAAGGGTCGTTCCTCGCGCAGACTCCGGTACCGGGGCAGGGAGCGTCCGGCTTGGCGCATCAGCCAGATGGGGGTGCGATCCACGGGTTCGCGGCGTAGGGCGCGAAGCAATCGGTTGTTCACGAATGGCTGAGCACGGAGTGGGGATGTCGTGGGCGCGGTACGCAGGCGCTGCGCTGATAGGCTTGGTTCAATGGGAGGTTCCGTCAGGGTACCGGTATTCGCGCCTTTTCCTAAGGAGTACTCCTTTGCTACACTCGGAAAATACGGTCGAAGTCCCAATCATGCGCCGCGCTCTCGGTGTGCTGGTCTGTTACCTGCTCCTCACAGCGTGCACGGCCAAAGGAGGATGATACGTAAAGTAGGTGGTACTACCCCAAGTCGACGCCCTCACGCGGTGCCAGAAGGACACCATTCTGGCCCGCTCTGGGATCCCGCTGACTGGGGCGATCGAGCGGGCAACGGAGGCTGCCGACGCGGCTAGCACTCAAGCTGCGGGTCATGATTCACTCCTGAGGCAGACCGGCGGCACGCTAGACCGCTTGCCTGACGGGGTCCGACCGCCCGAGTTTCGGATATGCGCTGCTCACTGATAGTGATCGTCTTGCTACTGGTCGCGTGCCGGGCAGATGGCCCCGCCGCCGACGAGATCTACGCGGAGGGGACGGGCGCCACTTCTCCGGTCGCTAGCGTGGCCACGGTCGTCAACGTTTTCGATCCTGCTGGCGTTCAGCCGGGCGATACAGTGCTGGGACTCAGGGTCGTATCCAAGTACGTGGAGCGGGTGTTCGAGGACTCGCTCTGGATCGGGAATGTGGTGTTCGAGGGCGATCTCGTAGTTCAGGGTGTGTATCAGCCCCACCCTGACTGGCCCCAAGTCACTGCACCGTGCTTTCACGTGACTGATGCGGGGTCAGTGGCCCGTGTCCCGCGTTTCCCCCCGGGCGATCGTATCGTAGAAGACGGGCGCACCTGGTTCTGCTTCGCCGACCCGGCCGCTGCGCTAGATCTCCTGGGCACTTCAGAGCAGCCGCGCGATGCGGTGATCGCGGTGGACCGCTATCGGGTGCGTCGCGACATCGCGGATACCTTTGACACTGCCGAGCTGATGGAGGTGATCGATTTGGGTCCGCCGGCAGATGCGACGTTGCGTGATCGGTGATGGCGACGGCGACGCGGTCGGACCGGATAGATCGGCCGGTACCGTTGGACGAGTGGGGAAGGTTCTTGTGGTTTGCAGTCCCGCGACTTCGCCGCGTCCACCAGGATGTTATCGAGCCTTCAAGGGTGATGCGCTGAGGCAGGTCTGTCAGGGCTGCTGCGCCGCGGCGTAGGCCGCTAGCGCCATCATTTCGTCTTCGTCGAGTTCAGCCACGACGCTCTCCATCAGTGGCGACCATGGGCCGGAGCGAGCGCCGTACTTGAAGTCGAACAGCTGGCGCATGAGGTAGCTCGCTGGCCGCCCTGCGATCGGCGGCACTGGCCCGAGGCCGCGCAGATCGTCTCCATGACAAGTCCCGCAGGCTCCGGTCTTCACGAGGGTCTCACCGCGGGCGAGGGTTCCGGGCGGAACGTACGCGACGAATCCGGAAATAGGGTCGCGCAGCTCGGTGCGAGCCGGGTCCTCTGGCACCTCTACGATACGCGACCCGATCGGGTCAGTACCGTCGGCGGGGACCCACATGCCACCTGCGATACGGAGCTTGGGTACAGTTGCAGCCTCGACCACACGGACCCATTTCTGGTAAGGAAATGAAGCGAAATAGGCCGCCGAGGTCGCCATCTCTTCTGCCGTCATTGCCTGGGCGAGCCGCACCATCGCTGCCGGCGGCCCCATGCGGGGCTCAGAGCTCTTGCGGGCACCGCTTTTGAAGTCGTTCAGCTGCTGTATGATATATGCGGCTGGGAGCCCCGCTACCGGCCCGTTCTCTGGGCGACCTTGGCCATTGGGGTAGTGGCAGAGCGCACAGGCCCGCACGTCTGGCCGTCTGCCGGCGGCTACCACCTCCGGCATAGTGGGGTGGGTGTCCGGGCGCCAGTCGCCAGGGCCGAATCCGTTCCTGATCTGCGCGCGAGTGAAGGTCATGGTCGTCCCCGGGAGGCTCATCTGAGCCGGGTCCGGGTCTGTAGCCTGAGCTCCCCCCCCTCCACCTTGGGTGGGCGGGCGGGTTGGATACGCCCAAGCGGGTGGGGTGGGGTCCTGAGTCTGCGCCGTTGCGTTGTCCACACCGGCCATCGTGATCAACCCTAACAGAACTGCGATCTCACGCTTCATGGGGAGGTCTCTCCTGATCAGACGTCCTTCCGTGCGGGGGATGCCCGCTTCAGGCATGGCTGTCTAGGCTTCTGCGTTGAAGTACGGGTTCGATCCGCTGGCATGGTCGGTCACGTCGTGCACGGCCGTGATCTCGGGGACCTCTTTTAGGAGCATCCGTTCCACACCCTGTCGTAGCGTCTGCCGGGACATGGCGCAGCCCTGGCAGCCCCCGCTCATCTCGAGGTAGACCTCGGTGTCCTTGATGTCCACTAGGTCGATCTGGCCTCCATGGGAGGCGATGGACGGATTGACCTGGGAGTCCAGCACCTCGCGGACTCGTTGGGCGAGCGGTCCGCTGGGCTTGCTCGGGACTGTCGCGCTGCCCACCCCGGGGCGGGGCCGGACCTCGAAGCCACTTTCGTTCACCCCCTCGACGAAATCGACGGTCGCTCCCTCCAGTTGGCCCATCGACTCTGACGTCACCAGCACGGCGAACTCTCCCAGGTCGACTTCGTGCTCGTCGTCCCGCTTGTCCGTCCGGCTCACTAGGGTGAGTTCGAATCGGGGCGCGACCGGGCTGCCCGCTATGCCGATGCGAAGGGCCTCGCTCTCGCTCTCGCCCTCGCTCATGAATGTTTGCACCATCTCGCGTGCGTGGTCCGTGAAAGTTAACAAAAACCCCTCCATGAGCTGCTCAGAGTTGCCTGACATGAACCAGGTATGTCGCTGGCTACGAGTACCCGCGGGGGTAAGCTACGGTCCACCGTTGGGACCGTAGCTTAATAGCCTATCGCCAGGAGTATATGGGCCAGTTTGGCTAGGGGTATGGCGGGGCAGCCACGGCCCGTGGTTTTCCGTAAGCGTTGCCCCCCCACTCAGCGTGCCTCTACCTTCGCTTTCTTTCACCGGCTCGCTTCAGTTAGATCCCTGCCCCGACTACGACCATGGCTGAAACTCAAGATCTGATGGACAAGATCGTGTCGCTCTGCAAGCGACGCGGCTACATCTTCCAATCCTCCGAGATCTACGGAGGGACTGGCTCCGTCTGGGACTATGGTCCCCTGGGGGTTGAGCTCAAGCGTAACGTCAAGGATCTCTGGTGGAGCGCTATGGTCCACCAACGAGACGATGTCGAGGGGCTGGACGCGTCCATCCTGATGCACCCCCGCGTCTGGGAGGCGTCCGGTCACGTGGCTGGCTTCTCGGATCCGCTGATTGAGTGCAAGAGTTGCCACCGGCGCTTCCGGGCCGATCTCCCGGAGGTCCAGGACGGACAGTGCCCGGTTTGCGGCACCAAGGACGCGTTCGGCGAGGCTCGGCAGTTCAACCTCATGTTCAAGACGTTCATGGGGCCTGTCGAGGATTCTTCTGCTGTGATCTACCTCCGCCCGGAGACTGCCCAGGGCTCCTACGTGAATTTCTTGAACATCCAAAAGTCGGCGCGCCAAAAGGTGCCCTTTGGAATAGCCCAGATAGGCAAGGCTTTCAGGAACGAGATCACCCCCGGGAATTTCATATTCCGAACCCGCGAATTCGAGCAGATGGAGCTTCAGTTCTTCGTTGAGCCGGGCACTGACGACGAGTGGTTCGAGTACTGGAAGGCTGCTCGCCTAGAGTGGCACGTGTCCTTGGGGATCCGGAAGGACAAGCTCCGTTTCCACCAGCACGGGTCCGATGAGCTGGCGCACTACGCCAAGTTGGCGTTCGACATTGAGTACGAGTACCCGTTCGGGTGGAAGGAATTCGAGGGCATCCACAACCGTACCGACTTTGACCTCTCACGCCATCAGGAGTATTCGGGCAAGCGTCTCGAGTACATCGACCCTGTGACGAACAAACGGTTCATGCCCTACGTAGTGGAGACTGCGGTCGGAGTCGACCGCACCATGTTGGTGGCTTTGATCGACGGCTACCGTGAGGAGATGATCGAGGGAGAAGAGCGGGTCGTCTTGGGTCTTGACCCGAAGCTTGCCCCGATAAAGGTGGCGGTCTTTCCACTGGTGAAGAAGGACGGGCTCCCCGAGCGCGCTGACCAGATTCACGCTTCTCTCAAGAAGAATGCAGTTCCTTCGTTCTTCGACGGGGCCGGCTCGATCGGTCGTCGCTATCGCCGCCAGGACGAGGCCGGCACGCCCTGGTGCGTCACCGTGGACGGGCAGACCGCCGAGGATGGGAGCGTAACTATCCGAGACCGGGACAGCCTCGAGCAGGTCAGGGTGGCAGAGGACCGGGTGCTCGACTGGGTGCGTGAACGGTTGTGAGATCGTGCGCGACCCAGATCGAGCGAGCATGTCTGCGATGAAGTTCGAGGCCTTCCGCGCCGCCGCCGTGAGGGCATACGGGGAAATCACCGAGCTATTCAAGGCAGGCACCGAGGAATTGACCCCGTATCGTGACGCGGTGCTGAGCCCCGATCTTCCTGATATCTACACGTTGGACGAGTGCGTCATGGATACTTGGCTATCCGACTGGCAGGGGCCGGACACGACCTGCTCCTCGGTCGTGCTCTACTGGGGCTCGTTCAAGAGCTTGTCAGAGCATGATCCCGAGTTCGACTGGGAAGATGAGATCTGGGAGACCCTCACCCACGAGCTTCGCCACCACCTGGAGTCTCTGGCCAATGAAGATCGACTCGACGATGTCGACCACGCCATGGACCAGGGATTCAATCGCACAGAAGGGCTGGTGTTCGACCCTGATACTACCAGCGAGGTGACCCCCAAGGGGAAGGGCCTGTGTTCCTGGAGCAAGGTGATAGGACCATCATTTCGAGAATGTGGACAAAAGCGCCTTCCAGTAGCGTGGCCGGCATTGGATCGTAAGGCGGCCGGAGCAGCTTGATGACGTTCACTTCGTCTGGGTTCACGGTGTGGTGGAGCCACCGGATATTTTTGAACTGGTGCTAGTCCGGCGGCGCTCGTGGTGGGAGGCCGCAGCCGGTTTTCTCCGCACCGCCCGGATCGATGTGATCGAGTCAGAAGCCGACGGCGAGAAGCGCTATCTGTTAGGTTGACGTTGATGTCCCTCCACGACGCCTTCGCCCGCTTCACGCCTTACGAGCTTTTGTTTCCAGGCTTGAGTTCCGCGCGAGCACACTTCGACGCCATTCGCAGCGAGGCGGATGCGCGTGAGGTGGATGTGCGCGATCCCTCGTCGTTCGTCATGCTGGCCGCGACGGGGCAGGCCGTGCGAGAAATCCGCAGTGCCGAGGATGATCCGGCTCTGATCCGGCAATACGGATTATTGCTCTATCATGCTTTCCACTTCCGCGAGCAGGGCGAGGAGCTTTATCTGATCGAGGCCGAGGTGCTCCGTGCACTGCTCGACGAGGATCCTGAGGTCTTGGGATGGAGGCCTTCGCTTGGAGAAACCGTCGGCCACGCGGCTGGTTACTTTCAACTGCCACAGCACCTTGTCTGGGTGCGCTCTGAGGAGGACGCGGCCCCCGAATCGCTGGACGGGGTCTTCTGGATGCGGAGCACTGATGAGCACCTAGAGCTCCTGCTCGTGCTCGGGATGCGGGGGGAACGGCCTGGTCTTTCGGTGGTCGATCTCTCGGACCTGCCACTGAACGACGTCTGGGATTGGAGTAGGCTGCCAGCACGGGAGGAGGGAGGCGATTTTTCTTCTTCACTTCCCGGGTCTGAGCTGGAAGGTCTCTACGAACTGCGTTCTGCGGGTGAAGCACTCAAGCTGGCGGCTCGTGTTCTGTGGAGGCTTGAGTGCGGGGAAGAAGGCTCCCGTGGAATCGGTTCGGAGCAGTCCGGTAGTGGCGGTCCTCGGGCAAGCGAGATCCCGTTCCGACGGATCGAGCGTCACTCGGCCGCACGCTGATGCCTCGCGAGTCGAAGCAGGCTCGCCACGTGCGCGCCGAGTGCCTCTACGCTCTCCTGGATGAGGCCTATCCTGATGCCCACTGCGAGCTGGATTACGCGGACGCGTACCAGCTTTCGGTAGCCACAATCCTATCAGCCCAGACCACTGACCAACGCGTAAACCTGGTCACTCCTATCCTCTTCCGACGTTACCCGAGCGTGTCTGCGCTTGCGGCCGCGCGCCAGGCCGACGTCGAGGAGATCATTCACTCGACCGGTTTTTTTCGGAACAAGTCGAAGAGCATCATCGGGTTCGCACGGGGGGTTATGGCTGAGCATGACGGGGAGGTTCCACACACGCTCGTGGAGTTGGCTGCACTCCCAGGGGTGGGCAGGAAGACTGCCAACGTGATTCTCGGCAACGCGTTCGGGATAGAAGAAGGTGTAGTAGTAGACACGCACGTGAAGCGGCTTTCTGCCCGGCTCGGGTTGACCTGTCATGCGGAGCCGGCCAAGGTCGAGCATGATCTGATGGCGCTCTTCGCTCGGGAACATTGGACAATGCTCTCCCATCTCCTGATCTGGCATGGCCGACGGGTGTGCGACGCTCGGCGACCGCGCTGCGAGGAATGCACCGTGGCGAGGCTCTGTCCGTCTTCCCGGGTGTAAAAAGGTTCCCCCGGGCCCAGGTTTTTTCTTGGAGCTGAACTATGCCTGATCGTGCGGATGCGCTGGCGCTGGTGGAGCAGTGGGTCGGGAACGCGAACCTCAGGAAGCACATGCTCGCGGTCGAGGCTGCGGTGAGGCACTACGCGCGCATGCGGGGAGGCGACGAAGAGACCTGGGGCCTCGCCGGCCTGCTCCATGATATGGACTGGGAAAGACATCCTGAGGAGCATCCCTTGAAAGCCGTGGCAGAACTCAGGAAAGATGGCTACCCGGATGAGGTGATCCACGCCATTCTGGCCCACCGTCCGGACTTCACGGGGGTGCAACCGGAGACCGACCTCGACCGCGTTCTATTTGCGTGCGATGAGTTGTCCGGGCTCGTCCACGCCACTTGTTTGGTGCGTCCGACTGGTATCGATGACCTTACCCCCAAGTCCGTCACCAAGAAGCTCAAGGACAAGGCTTTCGCTGCCGGGGTGAGCCGTGAGGAGGTGGCCAAGGGGGTAGAGCTGATCGGACTCGAGCGTAGCCAGCACATCCAGAACGTGATCGACGGCATGCGAGCTTGCGCCGCGGAGTTGAGCATCCGGGGCGTGGATGTGGGTGGCGCGGCTCGTCCGTGAACCGGGACCTCCTGTTCGGTGTGTTCGCCGTGCTGGTTGCGCTCTGCATCAACGCACGGCCGAGAGCTTGCTGTGCGTCGCAGGTTTGGACACATTTTGACCGCCCTCGACCTCTCCCGGAGAACACTTCCGCATGAGCCTCTCCGGACCGTCCTAGCGTGCCTAGACGCGACGACCTAAAAAGCGTTCTCATCCTCGGCTCTGGCCCGATTGTCATCGGTCAGGCCTGCGAGTTCGACTATTCAGGGACCCAGGCCGTGAGAGCCCTCCGCGAGGAAGGGTATCGCGTCATCCTGGTGAACTCGAATCCCGCCACAATCATGACCGATCCGGACTTGGCGGATCGGACCTATATCGAGCCGCTCACCCCGGAGTGGGTCGAGCGGGTGATCGAACGCGAGCGTCCCTCCGCTCTGTTGCCGACCATGGGGGGGCAGACCGCGCTCAACCTCGCGATGGACCTCCACCAACGAGGTGTGCTCGAGCGGTATGGGGTGGAACTGATCGGCGCCAACGCTCGTTCGATTGCGATGGCTGAAAATCGTGAAGAGTTCACCGCTGCGATGAAAAGGATTGGTCTGGACGTTGCTCACGGAGGATTCGCAACGAGCATCGAAGACGCCTACCAGATTGTCAAAACGACGGGCTATCCGGCGATCGTCCGGCCGAGCTTCACTCTCGGCGGGACGGGGGGCGGCATAGCGTACAACGTCGAAGAGCTTGAGGTGCAGGTACGCAAGGGGATCGATGCGTCGCCCATCCATGAGGTGCTGATCGACCGGTCCGTGATCGGGTGGAAAGAGTTCGAGCTTGAGGTCGTACGCGACGCTGCCGACAACGTGATCGTCGTCTGCTCAATCGAGAATTTTGATGCGATGGGTGTTCACACAGGAGATTCCGTCACGGTGGCGCCCGCGCAGACGCTCACAGACGTCGAGTACCAGCGCATGCGTGACGCTGCGATAGCGATCATTCGCGAAATAGGTGTGGAGGCCGGCGGGTGCAATGTCCAGTTCGCCGTGAGCCCGAAGACTGGCGACATGCTCGTCGTAGAGATGAATCCGCGTGTTTCACGATCGAGTGCGCTAGCGTCCAAGGCTACTGGGTTCCCGATCGCGCGGGTGGGAGCCAAACTGGCCGTGGGATACCTGCTCCCTGAGCTGCCGAACGACATCACGAAGACGACCCCGGCCTCGTTCGAGCCGGTGCTCGACTACGTGGTGGTCAAGTTTCCGCGCTTCGCGTTCGAGAAATTTCCCGAGGCAGACCCCGTGCTGGGTGTGCAGATGAAGTCGGTGGGTGAGACCATGGCCATCGGCCGCACCTTCCGCGCTGCGTGGCAGAAGGGGATTCGTGGTCTCGAGATCGACCGTCCGGGCTGGGTCATCGCCGAGCACCTCGATGACGACGGGCTCAATGCCGACGACCGGGAGAGCCTGCTCGCTGCGCTGCGCCGGCCCACCGCGGAACGGGTGTTCCAGCTCAAGAGGGCGATCGAGTCCGGCATCCCGATCCATGAGTTGCACGAGGTGACCATGATCGATCCCTGGTTTCTGGACCAGCTCCTGGGGATCTTTGAGATGGAGCGTGAGTACGCGGCTGCCTCGGACGCGACCGGCGACCTGCTCCGGCGCATGAAGCGGGATGGCTTCGGTGACCAACAGCTAGCGATGCTGCGGGGCGAGCAGGAAGGGGACGTGCGTCAGCGTCGCTGGGATCTCGGGATCCGACCCACCTACAACGTGGTGGACACCTGTGCCGGCGAATTTCCTGCCGAGACTCCGTACTTCTATTCGTCGTACGAAGAAGAAGACGAGGCCGAAGCGGGGGGAGGGAAGGGGGCGGGAGAGAACATCATCATCTTGGGTAGCGGTCCCAATCGGATCGGACAGGGCATCGAATTCGACTACTGCTGCGTGCAGGCGGTCCTCGCTCTGCGGGAGGCGGGCTATTCCACGATCATGGTGAACTCGAATCCTGAGACGGTGTCCACCGACTTCGACGTTTCGGACAAGCTCTATTTCGAGCCACTCACCCTGGAAGACACCCTCGAGATCATCCATCGGGAGAATCCCAAGGGTGTGATCGTACAACTCGGAGGGCAGACCCCGCTAAAGCTGGCCGCTGAGCTCGAAGCGCTGGGTGCACCCATAATCGGGACTAGCGTGGACGCGATCGACCGCGCTGAGGACCGTGAGCGCTTCTCGGAGGTGTGCGAAATCGTCGGTGCCAAGGTGCCGGACAACGGCGTTGCCATGAACGAGGACCAGGCCGTCGGCGTTGCGAACCGGATCGGTTACCCGGTATTGGTGCGGCCGAGCTATGTCCTAGGTGGTCGAGCGATGCGCATCGTCTACGACGAAGGGGGGCTCAAGGAGTACTTCGAGACCGCGATCCGCGCCTCGCCAAACCACCCCGTGCTGATTTATTGCTTCATCGAGGACGCGTTCGAGGTCGACGTCGATGCGCTTTCGGATGGAACTGACGTCGTCGTAGGTGGAATCATGCAGCACATCGAGGATGCGGGAGTGCACTCTGGGGACTCGGCGTGCGTGCTCCCGCCACATCTCTTGTCCGGGGATGTGCTGTGCGAAATCCGGGACCTGACCCGTCGCTTCGCGCTTGAGCTGGGTGTGGTCGGTCTCCTCAACGTGCAGTATGCGATTCGGGAGGGTGTGGTCTACGTGCTTGAGGTGAACCCGCGAGCGAGCCGCACTATACCCTTTGTGAGCAAGGCGACAGGGGTTCCGCTAGCACGGTTGGCCGCACGGGTGATGGCTGGGGAGAGGATATCGGATCTTAACGTACCTGCGGATCCTCTCGTGGCAGGGGTAGCGGTCAAGGAGTCCGCGTTTCCCTTCAACCGTTTCGAGGTGGATGTCCTGCTCGGCCCCGAAATGCGCTCGACGGGGGAAGTCATGGGGTTCGACGATTCCTTCGGAATGGCTTTCGCCAAGGCGCAGGCTGCCGTCGGGAATCATCTACCCAAGGAGGGGGGGGCCCTGGCCGTGACCGTTAACGACACCGATAAGATCACGGTCACGCCCATGCTAAGGCGCTTCCGGGATATGGGATTCACGATTTTGGCGACCCGGGGCACGCACGCGCACCTGACCCACCTGGGAATCGAGTGCGAGCTCGTGTTCAAGGTGGGGGAGGGACGCCCCGACATCGTCGACAAAATCATGAGCGGTGATGTCCAGCTGTTGGTCAACACGCCATTGGGGAAGAAGTCTCAGTACGACGATTACGCGATGAGGCGCGCCGCCATCACTTACGAGGTGCCCTACCTGACAACGATGTCGGCCACCAGGGCGGCGTGCGACGCTCTCATTGCTATGCGCACGCGCGCCCAGGATGTGACCAGCCTGCAGGAGCGGTTGGAGCGGTCGCGACAGGCGTGACTGGCGACACGGGCCAGGGGGACGTGCGCATCGAACAAGCCATGACCAGGACGCGCCTTCCCGCAGCCTTCCTCATGCACTCCGCATCCTCGTTGCACGACCCCGGGTGGGGTCACCCCGAGCACCAGGGGAGGCTGCGTGCGCTCGCGTCCGCGCTGGCGGGGGATATGCCCGTGCTGCATGGTTCGGTCGAGCCCGTCGAGCCTGAGGAAATGGGGGAAGACGTGCTGCTCATGGTGCACACGCCCGCGCATGTGGCGCTGGTCCGGTCGGCTGTGGCCGAGGCTGCTGCGACTGGACACGCGGTCGAGCTAGATCCCGACACGCGCGTGTCAGCCGCGTCTTGGGACGCCGCGCTGGGAAGCGTGGCCGCAGCGATCACTGCGGCCAGAGGGGTAGCGCAGGGACGTTGGGCCAATGCGTTCGTCGCCACCCGCCCGCCCGGTCACCACGCGAGTGCCGAGCGGGCGATGGGTTTCTGCCTATTCAATTCGGTGGCGGTGACCGCGCGGTGGCTTCAGTCCGAGGGCTTCGCTGAGCGCGTGCTGATCGTCGACTGGGACGTCCATCACGGGAACGGTACGCAGGATGTGTTCTGGGAGGATCCCACAGTGTTCTACCTTTCCCTGCACCAGCATCCCAACTGGCCGGGCACCGGGAATGCCGACGAGCGCGGTGCGGGAAGGGGAGAGGGATGGACGCTCAATGTACCCGTTGAGCCGCACACGTCGCGCGCCGAGTATCTGGCTCTATATCATGATTCTTTGGACGCGGCCTTCACTGCTGCCCGACCTGACGTCGTGCTCGTGTCGGCGGGCTTCGACTGCATGGCCGGGGATCCGTTGGGGGGGCTCCTTCTCGAGCCGGATGACCTCCACGCCATGACGCTCGCATTGGTCGAGCGCGCGAGCGAGGACTGCCCCGGGCGCATCGTCGCGTGCTTAGAGGGTGGTTACGAGCCGTCCCGCACAGCGCGAGCCGCGCTCTCAGTGGTGCGGGCCTTGGCCGGGCTGGGGTCGTTGAGCGAAACTTCCGGCGAGGTGGCAATCCCATGATCACGGTCCGCACTCCATTGAACGTTTCGTTCCGCCTTGCGCTACTGCTCGTGCTTGCCACTGTGGCTGGCGTACCTGCGTGTGCCGCAGCACAGTCGCAAAGCGAGCTTCCGCCCGGAACCAAGGGACCGCTCGAGTGGCATCCCGAGGCGATCAAGGCGATTGATGTGCTCAAGTCTCCCTACTGTCCTGGCTTCATGCTCGAAGTATGCCCTTCGCCGGATGCGGCCGCGTTACGCGATACGATCCAGACGATGGCTGAGCAAGGCCTTCGGGCGGATTCGATCGTCGAGGAGTTGATCGCTCGCTACGGCGAGGAGTGGCGTGCACTTCCGAAGACGAGTGGGGAGGCTTTGTTGGCCTGGGTAGTCCCTCCAATCGGCCTCATCCTGGGGGTCATGGGCGTGGTCGTTGTGCTCAAGAAGATGCGTCGGCCGCCCGGGGGCCCAGTACCAGCCGAGGTCTCGGACGAAGAGCGCGAGCGGCTTGACGTGGCGCTGCGGGAGCTCGAGGCCGAAGAAGATACGCTGTTCTAGGCTGATGCTCCGGCCGTGATTCCCTCCCATGCGGAGCGTGCACCGGCCCTTCTCATGTCAGAGGAGCGAGTCGCGCGAGTGCAAGCGGCACTCGCGGAGGGTGGGTTTGACGGTTGGCTGCTCTTTGAGTTCCGCGGACAGAATCGGATCGCGGCGGAGATGCTGGGGGTCGAGCACACGACGCGGCGGGCGTGGGTGCTGGTGCCGCGGGCAGGGGATCCCTGCGCGCTTGTGCATGCCATCGAAGGTTCCGCGTGGCGCGCATGGCCGTTCGTGATGGAGCGCTACTCCGGGTGGCGCGAGATGGAGGAGAAGCTCGCCCGCATGCTCTCTGGGTATCGCCGATTGGCTATGGAGGTATCCCCCCGCTCGGCCGTGCCCACCGTGGACACCGTACCGGCCGGGGCCGTCGAGCTAGTGCGCGGCCTCGGTGTGGAGCCGGTCAGCTCGGCCGACTTGGTGAGCGCGTTTCACTCGGTCTGGTCGCCGGTGCAGCTGAAAGACCATCGTCGCGCCGCGGAAGTCGTCGCGGAAGTGGGAAAGGCGGCGCTCGGGGAGGCAGCCCGTGCCGTCCAAGGGGGCGAGCCCACCACCGAAGGAGCGCTCTCCCGCTGGATCCTCACCCGCCTGCGCGAGGGCGGCGTCACAGTGGACGCCGACACCCATGTCGCTGTCGGTCCCGGGGCCGCGGACCCGCACTATGCACCGATGGGAGAAGGGGCTGTGGTCGGAGTAGGTCAGGTGCTGTTGGTTGATCTGTGGGGTCGTATGTCGGCCGACGGGGTGCACGCAGACCAGACCTGGATGGGTTTTATGGGCGGAGCACTACCGGCCCGTGTCGCAGAGGTGTGGGATGCGGTCAGGGATGCGCGCGACGCTGCAGTGGCCCTCCTCCGGGATCGCCACCGGGAGGGTGAGCCTGTGCGTGGATTCGAGGTCGACGATCGGGCGCGTGCTGTGATCGTGGAGCGAGGTTACGGCGATTTTTTTGTCCACCGTACCGGTCACTCCATCGACACTCGCCTGCACGGCAGTGGTCCCAACCTCGACAACTTGGAGAGCAGGGATGACCGGTTGCTGGTGGAGGGGATCGGCTTTTCGGTCGAGCCGGGCGTATACCTCCCGGGTGAGTTCGGTGTCAGGAGCGAGATCAACGTGCACTGGGGCGCGGACGGACCTGAGGTGACGCCACAGGCACCGCAGGACGATGTCCTCCTCCTCCTGGACGGGTGACGGGGGCCGGGAAGGGGGCTCTGTCCCCGCCGGTCACCGTCGAGGTGGCGCTTCCTCTTCCTATTCCAAGGACATTCACCTACGCCTCACGGGGACTCGCACCTCGGGAAGGCACGCGTGTTCTGGTGCCCTTCGGACGCGACACGCGGATCGGGTGGGTGGTAGGACCCGGAAGTGAACCTGTCCCGAAGGGGCTCCGCGCCCTGCTTGAGGTGCTGGACGAGGAGCCGACCGTTACCGCCGACATTATGCAGCTGTGCCGCTGGATGTCGGCGTACTACGTCGCGCCGCTCGGCCTGGCCCTGCGGGCCGCGTTGCCCTCAGTCTTAGCCGATGTGTCGAGGGACTACATATCTCTGCGGAGCCCGGACGGAGCGGGCACGCCCACGGCTCCAGCAGACTTGACCGCGCGTGAGTGCCGTGTGCTTGAGGCACTGGCAGCAGCGGATGCGCCGCGCGCGGTGCGAGCTTTGCGAAGTACGCTCGACATGCGGTCTATTTGGCCGGAAATCCGGAGCCTCTCAGATCGCAGGCTCATCCGCCACGTGACGGTCCCCCCGGCGGCGCCTCCTGTTCTCACCCGCCGGATGGTGCGGTTGGTCCGGTGGCTGAGCGATCTCAGCGAACGCGAGACTATGTTCGTGCGGGCGCGTCGTCAGCGCGAGGCGTACGAGTGGCTGGAGGCGGCGTCCGGAACGGTAGAGCTACGCGTGCTCCTAGAGCGAGGGAGATTCAGCCGCTCGGTCGTGACGGCCCTCGAGAATAAGGGGGTCGTTACGGTGACTGACGAGGAAGTGCTCAGGGATCCCTTCCGGGGGGAAGGCGAGGTCCCCGCGGTCGACCACACGCCCACGCAGGACCAGCGGTCCGCGTTGGACCTGCTCCTAGCGGCCTGCGACGAAGAGAAACCACGCCCGGTGCTGCTCCACGGCATCACCGGTTCTGGCAAGACGCTCGTCTACGTAGAGCTTCTGCGGCAGGAGATCGAGCGCGGCCACACCGCGATCGTCCTGGTCCCGGAAATATCTCTGACTCCGCAGGCTGTGACGCGTTTTCGCGCGGCCTTCGGCGACCTGGTAGCGGTGCTCCATTCTGGGCTATCCGAAGGAGAGCGCTACGATCAATGGCGACAGCTGCGCTCTGGGGAAAAGCGGATTGCGGTGGGCGCGCGTTCGGCGTTGTTCGCCCCACTCCCTGACCTCGGGGTCATCGTGGTCGATGAAGAGCACGACGGAAGCTACAAGCAATCCGAATCGCCACGTTATCACGCGCGTGACCTTGCCGTGGTCCGAGCGGGCATGGCCGGAGCGGTGTGTGTGCTGGGCAGCGCTACCCCTTCGTTGGAAAGTTGGGTCAACGTCGATAGTGGCAAGTTCGCCTTAGCCAGACTTCCGGAACGAGTGGGCGGGGCGCGGCTTCCCCAGGTGCGGGTGGTCGACCTGCGCAAGCTACGGCAGCAGCTGGAGAAAGACTCTGTGCGCGGTGCCTCGATTCTCTCGCCAAGTCTTGTCGAGGCCGTGCACGAGCGGCTCCGCCGGAAGGAGCAGGTGATCCTGCTCCTCAACCGTCGCGGTTACGCAAATTTCGTCCAATGCCCTGAGTGCGGTGACGTTCGGCGCTGTGTTAATTGTTCCGTTTCGCTCACGTTTCACCGGGTGAGCGGACGGCTGCTCTGTCACCATTGCAGCTACGAGGAAGTGGCCCCAGAGCGGTGTGGGAGCTGCGGTGGCAGGGATCTTTCTCACAGGGGCGTAGGCACCGAGCAGGTGGAGCGGGTGGTGGCGGAGACCTGTCCGGGCGCGCGCCTCGCGCGCATGGATGTGGATACGACCAGCGGCAAGTGGGCCCATCACGAGATCCTAGGGCGGGTGGAGCGCTGTGAAGTCGACGTGCTAATGGGAACCCAAATGATCGCGAAAGGCCTAGACTTCCCGCGCGTCACGCTTGTAGGTGTGATCAACGCGGATGTAGGCATCCATTTGCCCGACTTCCGAGCGAGCGAACGCACGTTCCAGCTGCTCTCGCAGGTGGCTGGCCGCGCGGGGCGGAGACAGCTCGAAGGGGAAGTGATCGTGCAAACCTCGCTGCCGGAGCACTACGCGATCCAGGCGGCACTAGCGCACGACTACGAAGGTTTCGCGGAGCGCGAACTCACGGAACGCCGCCGCCCCACGTATCCACCGTGGGTGCGTCTCGCTAATGTCGTATTGAGTAGTCCGGATTCGGAATTGGCAGCGATGGCAGCGGAGCGTGCCGTGGCATGGCTCTCGCCCCGACTCACGTCGAGCGGGCCGCGTGGAGTGGAGATTATCGGACCGGCCCCGTCCCCGATCGAACGGCTTCACGGGCGATGGCGTTGGCACTTTCTCCTTCGCGCCGGGTCCGCTGCAGCTCTGACTGACGCGTGCCGGTCCCTGGTCGAGGGGTTCAGCCCTGGCGGATCCAAAGTGCGTCTTGCCCTCGATCGCGATCCGGTCGCTCTCTTGTAAATCCTAGAGCGACCGGTCCCGTTGCCGCCGCAACCGGCGCGGGGGTATTGTTAAAGCGAGGTCTGCACAGTCGATCCGCGAGGACCGAGAGTGATGGGAAGTATGAGCTGCCTGGCCCTGAATGCTTCTTTCGAGCCGCT
>Ga0115002_10004574_pt1 | contig 16672 bp, 14 predicted proteins | sample ArcticOcean_MG_C_8_FD_89576 | JGI IMG/M metagenome (GOLD analysis project Ga0115002, IMG submission 89576) | Marine microbial communities from western Arctic Ocean - ArcticOcean_MG_CB11_86 | ecosystem: Environmental > Aquatic > Marine > Oceanic | place: Arctic Ocean: Canada Basin | collected... | reverse complement strand
TTTCCGGCGCTGGTGGTACTCGGCGGCGACCGGGCGGGCGGGCGGCCACGATGTGTCGACCACGCCTGGGAGCTCCGTCGAGCGATCGCCGCGCGCGAGCCGCAGCTCACGCTCGGTGGGTGGGCCAATCCCTACGCAGAACCTGTCCGGCAGGTTGATTACTTGACCGATGATGACTTCACGGCGGAGTTTTATCTCACGCAGGTTGTCAGCCACCTGAATGTCGCCCCGGTGGCGCGGTTTGTCGAGGAGACTCGAACGCGCGGGCTGGACCACCTGCCCGGGGTCTTCGGGGTGTTCTACTACCGTAGCGCAAACCCCAGAACGCTCAAGATTCTCAGCCAGTTCCTTCCGGTGCCGGCCGACACGCTGGCGGCTGAGTTTGCGGCAGGCGCAACCCCGATCGACATCTGCGCGCGCACGATTCGCGCAATGCTCGACGTCGGCGTCCGGCACTTCTACATCAGCAACCTGCCCCTGTTACGCGCCTCCGCCACCCTGAGCGCGATCCTCGAGCGCGTTGGGGGGCTCGCCTGAGAGCGCCGACCGCTACTTCAGGTGCCGGCCACCATCCACCCGGATGGTTTCTCCCGTGATGAAATCGCTGTCCACGAGCGCCAGCACGGCCTTGGCAATCTCGATTTCGCCGCCCCAACGGCCCAGCGGGGTGGCGTGCTCCACCCTGGCGAACACCTCGTCCGATGTGCCCTCGGGCGCCACGATCGGACCGGGAGCCACGGCGTTGACCAGAATCTGATCCGGCGCCAACTCAAGCGCCAGCGCCTGACTCAACGCGATAACACCAGCCTTGGCCACGTAGTAAGGCAGCCGGCCGAGATAGCGCGGCCGACCGCCATACGCCACCCAGTCGGACAGGTTCACGATGCGTCCGCCACGGACGCGACGCATGTGTGGGACCGCCGCGCGGGCGCAAAGCCAGGCCGCGCGAAGGTCAACCGCCATCTGCCGGTCCCAGTCGGCTAGGTCCAGCTCATCAAACGGCTTCTTCTGGTAGACCGAGGCCATGTTGACCAGCACGTCGAGCCGCCCGAGCTGGTCGACCGTCTCGTTGACGACCCGCTCCGCCGAATCCGGTTCCGCAAGGTCCGCCTGCAGCACCACCGCGCGACGCCCGAGCGCGCGTATCGCGTGTGAAGTTTCCTCTGCCTCTGTCCGCGATGCGCCGTACACCAAAGCCACGTCCGCCCCCGCGCGCGCCAGTTCTGTCGCGACGACGGCGCCAATGCGCTTGGCGCCGGTGATCAACGCCACACGGTCACATAGGTCCATGCCGGCACCAGTCTACCGGCACCGGTCCATGTCGCGGCGACCGGTCGTGGCGCGAAAGCGCTTTCGTGGGCCGTAAGTCCGCGCAGGCTGGCTTCTCCGTATCTCGTTGACAACACTGGGTTTCGAAAGTGGTCTGCATCGTGCTCTGATCGACGCTCTCATCCGCAACGCCGCAAGGTCGGCGACAGGACGGTTGTGTTTTCGTTTTTCGTTTAGCCACGCCGATCATTCGGCACGAGGAGATGTTTATGAGCAGGATCTGGTTGAGCACGTTGGCTGTTGTCTGGATGTCGGCGGGGATGTCCGGGGCAGCGTCTAACCATATTGTGACGATCTTCTGGAGCGGATCCGGTGCGTTTGAGACAACGGCGATTGCCAGCGCCGGTGTGGCGAAGGCGACGTGCACGCTCAACAGCACAACCGTAGAGATTGCCTGCACGGCACGTGTCCACAATATCGTCGGGCTGACGGCGGGGCATATGCACCTCGGCGGGCCTGGCGCGTCTGGACCGGTCGTGTTCGGCATCAGCGGGCTGCCGACAGGTTCGTCGGACGACTTCACCCATTCGTGGACGTGGACGGAGAGCGACTTGACGCTGCGGGCTGGCCAGGGCGTGTTGAAGATGGCCGATGCGTTCGAGTCGTGCGCGAGCGGCAACTGCTACCTCAACTTCCACACCTCGGCGGACCCCGGAGGCGCGATCCGGATCAACATGTGCCCGCAGGGCGACGCGGAAGATCGGTTTGCCAACGGGATCTATCTGATCAACGTCTGCGCGCCCGGACGCTAGACCGCACCTCACGCTGACCACCGTGTGCGCTACGATTCGACCGTGGCGCGCACGGTGTTCCTCCTTTTCCTGGCCTCGCTGGTTTCCGGCAACAGCCTTGAGGGTTTCGAACCGGCACCCGGCCTTCGCCTGATCGACGAGGCGATCGGCATCGGTCACACCAGAATCCAGGCCGTCCGCGTCCGGTTTCACGAGCCCTACCGCATCCAGATCTCCGCACCCCCGATCGACTACGTCGATGTCGTGACGCCGTTTCGGCGCGTGGTGCTGCTGGCGCAAGAACGGGCGCAGGCTGGCGGCCGTCTTCTCCAACGCGAGGCGGTGGCTCTACTTGCGGACCGCTCGACGCTGGTTGAGTTCCGTGTCGAGATGACGTTTCATCCGCTCAACGCGTTCGTTGGCGTCCCGGCCTACGACATCCTGCTCGCGACAGAAGCGACCGGCGTGCACGTCGATCCCGTTCAGATGGTGCTCACCCCCCGATTCGGGGCGCGCTTTGACGGCGTGCCGAGTGGACTGCCATTGGCTGGAGTGACCGCGTTGCCGGGGGAGAGTCAGCCAATGCTGGGGGGCACGATTATCGCGACCTTCAGGGCTGACGCATTGAATCAGACTGGGGTCTATGAGCTTGTCGTGAGTGAGAACGATAGAGCGCTCGCTCGGACCCGGGTGGATCTGGGAACGGTGCGGTAGGCGCGACCCAGGTCTGCGCTTCAGGACCTCGGGCGCCCAGGTACCGACACCTGAGGCCCGCGCCCTGAGATAAGAGATCACGCCGTGCGCAGAGGCAACTCCGGCGTCCGACTTTGCGCTACGACAGCACTCTCACGACGACGCGCCGGTTCTGCGCGCGACCTTCCCGCGTGTCATTCGGTGCCGCCGGCTTCTCTTCGCCGTAGCTAATGACGTTCATTTTGTGCAGCGGCACCTGATGCTGCTCGTACATATACGCCTTGACCGCCTCGGCTCGCTCGAGGCCCAGCCGCTCGTTCGATTCTGCCGACCCCGTGCTGTCGGTGTGCCCCTCAATTTCGAAGTACACGTTCTGCGGATTGGCCTTGAGCTGATCGATCACCGTGTCTAGCCTGGTCTTCGCCGCGTCCGGCAGCTCCGCCCCACTGGACGAAAAGTTGCCCTGGTCTTCGCTGAGCGTCACGGAGTACACAAGCTTCCGCACGGACGCGTCCACGGCGTCGACACGAGCATCCACAGCCGTGGCCGCAGCGGCCGCCCGGTCGGCCGCGCTACGAGCGTCGGTTGCGGCCTGAGCCGCGGCTTCGGCTTTCTGATCGACCGTGCCAATGCGGCCCTCGTTCTCGCTAACCCGCTGCTGCGTCTGCTCGATCGTGCTGCTCAAGGTGTCGCTCAACGTGTCGACCTTCGTGTTGACCGCGCCGACTTCCTCCCGCACGAATCCCTTCGTCGCACAGGCTGGCGCCACAGCCACGCTGACGGTAAGAATCGTTAGTGCTAGCAACGTTTTCCGCATAGTGCTCTTCCTCCTCATATCCACAAGACATATCCGTTCATCGAGCCGATGGCGAGGGGCCGGATATGTACCCGCTTCGCGCGTGGACGGTCAAGGCGTTGTTGTAGGTCCGCACCTCAAGTGGGTGCCACCCGGGAGCCGCACCAGACTCAAACGTGATCAGGTACTGGTAGCGCAACTCCGCAAACAACGTGCGGATCGCCTCAACGGCCTGTTCCGGCGCACTCGCGATCCGCATGTCGCCGCCAGTCCAACGCGACAGGTCGGCTAGTGTCCCGACACCTGATGGTACGCCGCCGACGGCAGGCACGGCCCCTTCGCCTCTATGGTGCTCCAGTGGCGCCACGACCGTCAGCACGTACACGGGCACGTCGATCGCACTGGCGATGCCAGACACTTCGGCAGCATTGAGCCGGCTGGCGGTATCCACACCGTCGGTCACGACCAGCAGCGCTCGATGGCGATTCGCGCGCTCCGCGACACGATTGGCCGCCGCTCCGATGGCGTCGTATAACGACGTCGTTCCCCAAGGCTCTCCGTCGAGGCTGACGCTCCTGACGGCATCAAGATTCTTCGTAAACGCCACAGCCTCCTGCAGCGCGGCATCAAACGTATACAGCCCCGCCTCATCGTCGCCACCGCTGAGCATGCGGATCGCAATGCCGACGGCTAAACGGGCACGATCGATATTGCCGCCCACGGCCATGCTTCCGCTGCTGTCGAGCAGAATGCCCAGGCTGATCGGCGCCTCACCCGCGTGGAAGTCGCTGATGCCACGCGCGATACCGGTATCACGCACCTCGAAATCAGCGCGCTCCAGATTGCGAACGACCTGTCCGTGCTGGTCGCGGACCGCGGCAGTCAGCGTCACCAGGTCCACACCCGCTTTGAAGACAGCCGGAGGGACGCCGCCCTCTGTCACAGACGAGCGAACCTGAGCGCGCGCAGCCCCGGGCAACATCGATACCGACGCCACCAGGCACACGAGGGACGCATGCGCGTAGACCATCACTTCAGTATCCCATTCAACGTGCTTGCCAGCGTAGATATCCGAGCACAGTCAACGACTTACGAGGATCGCTCCTGTCAAAGGGCGAGAGAAGGCACGGCGGTCGTGTAAATTCTACACTCGTCTACCACACCTCGGTCCAACCAGACACGTCACCGGACCCCAGTGACACGCCGTGTAAAATGGGGGCCGACATGCTCACAGAAAAGTCCACCAGGCCGATACACGTGGCGACTCGCATCGATCGGTTCTCTTACGCCATCCGCAATATCGTCGCGGAAGCCCTGGCAGTCCAGGCGCGTGGCCTGTCTGTGCGCTACATGAACATTGGCGACCCAGTGGCGGCCGGATTTGAGACACCGCCACACATGATTGAGGCCGCTGATCGCGCTATGCGCGATGGCCACAACGGGTATTTGCCATCCGCTGGTCTTCTTGAAGCTCGTGAGGCCGTGGCAGCGGAATACGCGGCGCGCGGCGTCGCCGTGTCAGCGAGCCGAGTCCTGATCACGGACGGCACGTCGGAAGGCATCGACATCGCGCTCAACGCCCTGGTGGATGAGGGCGATGAGGTGCTGGTGCCCACGCCCACCTACCCCTTGTACACGGCGGTGCTGGCGAAGATCAACGCGACGCCAACGTACTACCGGACCGACCCCGAGAGCGGATGGCTTCCGGATCTCGACCACTTGCGCAGCCTCATCACGCCACGCACACGCGTGCTCGTGGTTATCGATCCGAACAACCCGACCGGCGCGGTCTATCCGACGGCCGTACGGCGAGGGCTAATCGACCTGGCAGAGAAGCACGGCCTGACGATCCTCGCCGACGAGGTGTACTCGGACCTCGGGTTCGAGGGCGCCGTCCCCCTCCTGGGAACACTGGAACCAGACGCGCCGATCATCTCGTTCTCGAGTCTCTCGAAGGCGTATCTCGCACCCGGTTGGCGTGTCGGCTGGCTGGTGGTCGGCGCGACGCCACGACTGGATGGGGTGCTGACGGCCGTGATGAAACTGGCCGATGCGCGTCTGTGCAGCCCTGGCCCCATGCAATTTGCCGTCACCGCGGCGCTGACCGGTGACCGTTTGCACCAGGCGGCCTTCCGTCGCGCGCTGGCCGATCGGGGAGCGATCACCGCTCAGGCCCTCAATGCGATACCTGGCATGCGGTGCGTGCCGCCGCGCGCCGCCTTTTACGCGATGCCGATGGTGTCGCTCCCCCCGGGCCGAACGGACGAAGACTACGTGCTCGCGCTGTTGAGAGAAACCGGAATCCTCTGCGTGTACGGATCCGGGTTCGGCATGCCGCCGGAGCTGGGGTCCTTCCGGATCGTGTTTCTTGCCGACCCAGACAAGCTGTCACAGATCTACGCCGATATTGGCGCATTCACCGGCGAGTATCTCGAACGCGCCGGCTGAGGCCGCGCCGCACCGTTCCCGCGCTCGGTGTCGATCCGATACCGCGGCCGAGGTCCCAGGCCCTAGAGTTGATATGATCGGCGGGTTATGGCAACGGTCACACTGACCATCGATGGCCGTCCGATCACGGTGGCCAAGGGGCGCACGGTACTTCAGGCCGCGATCGAGTCTGGCATTTCCGTCCCGTACTACTGTTATCACCCCGGCATCAGCATCGACGGCTCCTGTCGCGTCTGCGTCGTCAAGATCGAGAAGATGCCGAAGCTGCAGACGTCCTGTTCGATGCTCTGCGCCGACGGCATGGTGGTCTCGACGCGCGAGCCGGATGTCGTCGACGCGCGAGCAGGCGTCTTCGAATTCTTACTGGCGAACCACCCTCTCGACTGCCCGGTCTGCGACAAGGGTGGCGAGTGCCCGTTGCAGGATTTTTCGTACAGCTTCGGCCCATCTGAAAGCCGGATGGACTTTCCGCGTCGTGTGTTCGACGGTGAGGGAGTAAAGGCCGACGTCGACTTTGGCCCGACGCTGATGCTAAATCGCAACCGCTGCATTCTCTGCACGCGGTGTGTGCGCTTCATGAAGGAAATCGACGACGACGCCCAGATCGGCATTGTCGACCGCGGTGCCGGCAGCGAAATCGCCACCTTTCAGGAGCAGGGGGTGCACTCGCTGCTCTCGGGCAATCTGATGGACGTCTGCCCGGTCGGCGCCATCCTTACGCGCGACTACAGATTCAAGAGCCGTCCGTGGGATAACCCGACCGTCGTGGATACGACCTGCACGCTGTGTTCGAAGGGGTGCAACACCAGCGCCTGGCTCAAGGCGAAGCCGGAATGGGCGAAAGGCTCGCGGCTGATCCGGATGACGCCGCGCCACAACCCTGACGTGAACGGCTACTGGATGTGCGACATCGGGCGCTTCAACTATCACTGGGTTGAAAGTGATGCCCGGCTGAGACGCCCGATGATGCGGACCGGCGCCGTGCTTGAACCAGCCGCCTGGCATGACGTGCAGCCGCGCTTACGCGACCGATTGCAGGAGGCCGGAACGTCGTCGGAGGGCGCCACCCCGGCCGATCAGGCGCCGCCCGTGAGATTCCTGGCGTCGGCACATGCGTCTACCGAGGAGTTGTTTGTGCTCAAGCAGCTGGCCGAGGGCCTGATGGGATCTGACGGACTGAACGCCGTGACTGTCACCTGGACCGCCAGCGATAAGTCACAACCAGCGGGAACAAAGTTCAAGGTGTCCCGAACCGACGCGCCCAACGTCAACGGCGCCAGAGATCTGGGCTACGAGGTCGGCCAGGGCAACGACGGAGTGCCAGACCTCACGAAATTCCGCGAAGCCATCGAGGGCGGCCAGGTAAGAGCGCTGTACGTGTTGGACGCGGGTCCGGATGGCTCCCTTGGCGACACGTCGTGGCTCGTCGCTGCCCGCCAGAGCGGTGCACTTCCGCTGCTGATCGTGCAGGGCGTGGTGATGACTGAACTCGCTGCCGCTGCCGACTTCGTGCTGGCAGGGTCGGCCTACGTTGAAAAAGACGCGTTGTACACAAACGATCAGGGACACGTGCAGCCCGGGTCACGGGCCATCGCTCCTCCGGGTGAGGCGCGCGACGACTGGGATATTCTGGTCACGCTTGGCCAGTCACTCGGCTTGACGCTGACATTCAACAGCGCGATCGACGTGCGACACGCACTCGCTGCGGCTATGCCGGGTACCACGTACGCCGACCCGGCCCTGCTGGTCGTCACGCCTCCGGTCCCGGCCCGCAGCTGGCTCCAAGAGTCGAACCCCTCCGAACGGTGGAAGTGGGATTTTCTCTACCAGGATCTTCCGCCTGTCAAAGGCCACTCGGTGCAGATGGACGGCGTGTCTCCACGGGCCGCCTTTATTCCACTCAAGCTGACGGAGTAGACAGCGAACACTGACCGTTGCTAGCCCCATCCGATAGGAGCGTTCGATGAAAACAAAGAAACCGACGCAAGCGGCAGCCAAGGCAACCCGCCCCGACGCGCCGCGCCCCAGTCCCCGTGAGGAGGCAGGCAGTGCCGAAGGGCTTCATCTGCACGCTGCCCTTTTGTGGCCGGCTGGAGGTTGAGTACCGCGTCCGTTCGATTCGGCTCGTCAGTATTGATCTCTTTGTTCCCAACGCCGCGAACCAGAATCGGACGTGGATCACGGTCCGGCCTCCGCTGATGAACGCCCAAGCCACAGCGAGTGCCCTACGCGCCCTTCGGCGGGCCACCGGCGGAGGACGGGCCGATATCCCCTGCTTTAACGTGGGTTGCGCGTGCCGGCTGTCGGGAAAATGGAGCGCCTGGTCCCGGTGGCAACGAGTCCCGATTGCCGGCGGCTTTTCCGTCCCGGCCCCCAACCCGCCACCTGCGCGCCTCCGCTATCGGGCGAACGGCACCGCCACGATGGGGTGCGATTCCAGCCGGGATTCTGCCACGAGGTCCGAGTCACCTCATGAGGGTCGAGTGTTTGCAGAGATACGGGCGACACTTGTAAGAAGTCTTGGGGTCATACTCGCAACTGGCATGACGAAATTCCTTTTCGTATTCGCGCTCCCGTTTGCTCCGCTCCCCTCACGGGCTCTCGCGAAGACGCCAACCCCGGCCGCCTAGAGCGTTTTTCATTGGGCAGTAGCGCGCAGGATTCAGCCTGCTCGCGTCCGCGATGAGGGGTGCGATAGGAAGGACGCAGAGGCGCGACGCCGCGAGCGACTGTGCCTGAGGCTTCACCAGGATGTCGACGATGACGTCCGGTTTCAGCTTCAGGTCACCAGCGGCGGTACGGGCACGCCGGTATTCACGATCCAGACCTGCGATTCATTCTTCCAACCAACACCGATCAACTTGGATCGTGGTTCCGCGGGCATCGTCCGCCTTTGAGTCTCCGGTCTCGCGCGCTAGGTGTTATTCTGTCGCGCAGGATGCAGAAAAGCGCTGCTCGTCTCACCCTCATGGCATTGCTCGTTGTCGGTGGGATGCTGGCGGCCTCGTTTCTGTGGATCATCGAGCGTGGTAGTGACGAAAGCGTCGCCACGCAGGCGGACATTTCGATACGCCTCGCGCGCATGAGCGAGACCATCGCCGGCATCGGCGCCGCCCAGCGCAGCTACGTCGCACCAGGACAGCTTGACCAGCCCTGGTTTGACCAGGCGGCTGCGCTGCTGCACCAGCTCTCCATCGATATCGAGCAGACCCCCGCGCGTCTGCGATCACCAGAAGCCGCAGAGACGATGGCGGCGCTGTCTGTTTCAGCCGACGCGCTGATCGCCGCCGATGCACGAACCCGCCAGAACCTGGGGATTGGACAGGATCTGATGGCCTCGGATGTCATCTTCAGCGACGGCCACAGCATCGTTGACACCATGACCGCAGGCCTGCGTGATCTGCAGGCAGCCGAACAGGCCGCACACCAGACTCGAATGGCCTCGTTGACACGCCAGCGGTGGGCCGCGTTCGGGGCGGCCGCGCTGCTATGGGTGGTCGGCCTTCTGGCACTAGCGAAGCCGTCGGCACTACCCTTGGCAGCCCTCGTTGAGCCCACGCAGGCACAACCGTCCACCCCAGCCGAGCCCCTGGGGGCGCTCGAACCGCATCCCGATCAGGGTGCTCCCCCTGATCTCACGTTAGTCGCAGGTCTCTGTACCGATTTGTCTCGGGTGACCTCACCGTCGGCCCTTCCAGACTTACTTGGCCGCGCAGCCCAAATCCTCGACGCGTCTGGCGTGATCCTCTGGATCAGCGCGGGGGAGCAGTTGTTCCCGGTGATGGGGCATGGATATGGGCCGGACATACTGGTACGTATGGCACCCATCTCGCGAGACGGGGACAACGCCGCGGCCGCCGCGTGGCGGACGGGGCGCTTGACGGTCGTCCAGTCGACCGGGCCGTCCGACAGTGGCGCGATCGTGGCGCCGCTGTTGGGACTCGATGAATGTGTGGGCGTTCTGGCCGCCGAAGTCCGTCACGGGGTCGCAGACCGCCCGGCCGTGCACGCGTTGGCTACGGTGATTGCCGCGCAGCTCGCCACCGTCGTTCCGGCCTGGCCAACCGCCAGTCTGACAAAACCCGACGACGCCTCGCCAGGTGGAATTTCCAGCGAGATGCCCAGTGACGCCACGAGCACCACTCCGAACGCTGACGCAGCCGTCTCGCCACAGACCTCACCGCAGGCCTCGCCGGAGACTACAGGGCAGACCCCGGCGCTTGAGGTCCGGTCCGCATAACCGCTCCTGACCTCTGTTTCCGCGTCTCCTCATGTTTCCGCTACAGCGCTGAGCGCCCCGAGCCGACACCTAAGTCACGGGTTTCTCCCGAGGTGCATTGATGGTTTTCTCACTTTTACTCGCCGTGTCGCTGGCCCTGAGTCCCTCAAGCCAGGAGTCGCCTGCCGCGGAGACTCCAGGGCTCCCAGCGGCCATTGAGGCAGCAAACGACGGTCGCGACACCGAAGCGCTGGCCGCGTTCGAACGAATCGTCTCAGGCGATCCCGACAACCACCAGGCGCGTCTCTGGATTGCGCGCCTGCACGCGAGGATGGGCCATCACGACCGGGCAGAGCCGGTGTACCGAAGCGTGCTCCTGGAGGATCCAGACAACATTGACGCGATGCTCGGCGTGGCCGACGCGCTCGTGCGACGCGACGAACCCGCGCTGGCGACCGAGGTGCTGGACGTGGCGGAAGAGCTTGAAGCCAACAACGCTGAGGTCATTGGCGCGCTGGGCCGGGCCCATCGGGCTGCGGACCACTCCGACCAGGCCATCACCTACTTGAAGCGGGCCGTAGCCGTCTCACCGACCAGACGAAATTTGCTATCGCTGGAAGCGGCCCAGTTGTTTTACCTGCACAGCGTCGAGGTACGCGGGGCGGACGAGCAGTTCAGCGACGCAACGCCAGAGAGCCGCCTCGGCGATCTGTTGTTAAACATCAGGCTCACGAATCGGTGGCGGGTGCTTGCCCAGGGCCAGGTCCAGCGCAAGTTCGGCAGGACCGAAGAACGCGGCGGCGCTGGTGTCGAGTGGCGATGGACATCTGCCACAACGCTCCGTGCGGTCGCACTCATAGGGCCGGACAACCGCGTCACACCGGAGCAGGACTATCTCGCGGAGGTGCGCCACACTCGCAGATCCATCACCTGGACGTTGACCGCACGCCATTTTGACTTCGACCGCGCAGAAACAACCGTGCTCTCGCCTGCCGTCGCGTGGACGCCTGAAAACCCGATGTCTTTCGGGCTGGGGTACGCCTTGTCGCGCTCCGACACACAAACAACGGCATCAGTGAACGGACACAGCGCGTACGTGCGAGCCGCGGTGCGCGTCTATCCGCGACTCTCGATCCAGGGCGCCTATAAGGCCGGTGTGGATGACTTTGACCGCTTCTCGATCGATCGCATCGGCGACTTTCGGGCACATACCGTCTCAGGCGGTGTGCGCGTCTACCTCCCGACCATGACGGCAATCGTCGCGCAATACGACTACCAGGCCCGTCGCCGCGGTCCGAACAGGGACATGGGTCGTGCGACGGGGTCCCTCGTACAAGCGTTCTAAGCGGTAATCTTCACGGCCACGGCGGTCATGTCGTCGTTCTGAGGCGCGCGGCCACGGAAAGCGCCGGCAGCCGCGAACACAGCGTCGACGATGCCTTCGGCTGTCTCCCCCCGGTGCGCATGCACCACCTCAGAGACGCGCGCGGTGCCAAACTCCTCGTTCTCGTCGTTCACCGTTTCGAAAATTCCGTCCGTGCAGAACACGAACACGTCTCCGCGCTCCAGCGGAATCACCACCTCCTCATACGTGACTCCTGGAAACGATCCAAGGGGAACACCCGGTAGCTCGATCTGGCCACAGGTCTGCTCCGAGCACTTGATCGGGTACGGCAGTCCAGAGTTGGACATCGTCAGCACACGACGGTCGAAATCGAACAACGCGTAACAGAGGGTGCAGAAGTACTCCTCCAGCTGCCGCTCGTGCAGGATTTGATTCATCGTCTGCAACACGCCGGACACGCTGAATCGGTCCGGGGCGTAGCGTCTGCGCACCGTACGTGATCGCACGAGTTCAGAGACGTAGGCACCATACAGGGCTGCCGGCGCACCCTTGCCGGAGACGTCGCCGACAGCAACCACCAGGATGTTTGGATCCGGCCCAAGAAAGTCATGAAGGTCGCCACCGAGCTCGTTGGCAGGTTCGAATCGACCCGCAAAGTCTGCGTTACGAAGACCGGGCGGCAATTCCGTCGGCAGCAGAGCCCTCTGCACCCGCTGCGCGAAGCGCAGCTCCTTCTCGATCCGGTCCTCGTTGCCCAGCACCTCCTCGTAGAGACGCGCGTTTTCGATCGCCACCGCCGCCTGACTTGCCAGCAGCGTCAACAACTCCGTGTGCTCTTTGGTGAACGCACCGAGCTCTGGGCTCTCAAGGTCGAACACACCGATGCAACGATCCTTGATCAGCATGGGCACCACGAGCTCGGAGCGCACATCCGGCACCAGGCCGACATAGCGATCGTCCTGAGACACATCCGCCACGAGCACGGGTTCCTTGTGTCGCGCCGCCCAGCCCACGAGCCCTTCGCCCAGCTTGACGTGCTTCGACGTGGCCTTGTCGCCGTAGCGCACGGCGAACTTCACTTCGAGCTCCTGCGTGTCCTCGTTCAGCAGAAGGATGCCGAACGTCCGGTAACCAATCAGTCGCTTCATGAGGCTCGCGATGCGCGTCAGCAACACGTCGAGGTCAAGAATCGACGACATCTCGCGGCCGATCTCGGCGAGCGTTTCGAGCGTCTCGCGATAACGGCGCTCCGACTTGAACAGGCGCGCGTTCTCGATGGCCACCGCCACGTGAGCCCCGAACTGGCGCAACAGGGCTTCGTCCTGGCTGCTGAATGCGCCAGGCGGTTCGCTCAGCAAATTGAGCGCGCCGATGACCTTGCCCTGACGTCGCATCGGCACCGCGAGCTGCGAAAGCATGTTGCGAAGCGGCCCCATGTAGCGCGGCTCGTTGCGAATATCGTTGACGAGAATCGGGCGGCCCTCCTGGACAGCCGCCCCCACCACGCCTTGTCCGACCCGGAGCCGTTGCGTGGTCATCGCATCGTCGGGATAACCCACGGCATACGCGATACGCAGTTCCTGGCGTTCCTCATCAAGGAGATACACCGAGAAGGCGTTAAATCGAGTCAACCTCGCGATGAGCTCAGGAATCTTGGCGAGGAGTTCTTCGTGATCAAGCACGGACATGACCTGTCGCCCCAGGTCGAATAGTGTCGACAGGAACTCGGTGTCTGACGGGGGACGGACAGGTGGCAACGTGCTCATGGGCGGGTGGGGCAAACGGATTATACTGAATGCCCTTGATGAGCTCTCTCACCCTTCCGCTTGACTACAGTGCGATTGAGCGCATTTTGCCGCACCGCTATCCGTTTCTGCTCGTCGACCGCATCATCGAGCTGGAGCCAGATAAGCGGATCGTCGGTATCAAGAACGTCTCGCTGAACGAACGGTATCTCTCCCACCAACCCGGCGAGTCACCGGCGCTGCCGCCCACTATCCTGACGGAAGCGGTCGCACAGGTCGGCGCCATCCTGATCCTGTCCAAGCCGGAAAACCGCGAGAAGCTGATCTTCTTCATGGGCATCGAGCGCGTCCGGTACCGGCGACCGGTGTGCCCCGGGGACGTGGTCGAAATCGAGGCCCGCGTGAAGCGCCTCCGTAGCAGGATGGGACAACTTGAGGGCTTTGCTCGTGTCAATGGGCAGATCGCGGTCAGCGGCACGATGACGTTCGCGCTCGGGCCACGCGGCGGCGGTGCCGGTTAGCGCGGATTTCATGAGCGCGTAGGTTCCGAGGAACCGCAATCAGACCACTAGGCAGACGTGACATTCGCGCGAGCAGAGCGCGCTAGCCTCCCACGCGCCCGCCATCCGACCAGACGCAGTTGCGGCCATTTTCCTTGGCGCGATAGAGCGCGGCATCCGCGCGCGCGATGATGGCCGTGACGTCAAGCTCGCCAGAGGTGACGACCGTCACGCCGAAGCTCGCCGTCACGCGCACGTCGTGTTCATTCCAGCGCACGGGATGCCCCGCCAGTTCGCCGCGCAGCAGTTCCGCGACTCGCTCCGCCCCCGCCAAGCCCGTGTCAGGCAGCAACACCAGAAACTCTTCGCCACCGTACCGGCACTTCAGGTCGCTGGCGCGCAGGACACCGCCCATGCGCATCCCGACCGCCGTCAGGACCGCATCCCCACACAGATGACCGAACTGATCGTTGATATCTTTGAAGCGATCAAGATCGAACATGAGCAGTGAGAGGGGCAGCTTTGATCGGCGTGACCGGCTCAATTCTCCATCGATCACCGCCATCGCATGCGCCCGGTTTGCGCAACCAGTCAACGCATCGTGCACGGTCGACTCAAGGAGCGCGTGGAACCGCTGCGCGTTCTTCAGGGACACGGCCAGGAGCGGAGCCACCGCCGTCGCGACATTCCGCTCGGCTGCACTCAACGCCGGCTCAGACGCGACGGCGAAGACCCCGAGGGCTGCTCCGGCGGCAATCATCGGGAAACAAATGTCAGCCGGAGGTCCGGCGCTGCCGGCGCCGGTATCGCCCAGCGCAAAGCGAGCCGCCTTCTCGCAGTCCGCCAGCGATCGGTCGCCCGTCACCGCCAGGTGGCGCCATTGCGAACCATCGCCCATGCTGGTCGACCCCCGCTCAGCGACGGAAAGTGCCTCGCGGCAACGTCGGCGATGGAGTCGACGGTCAGCGACTCCCCGAGCGCCTGTCCAAAGTTCACCAGGTGCTCCATCTCGGCCACGCGCGCAACCGCTTCCTCCGCGGCCGCCGCCGAGGTCCTCGCTTCGGCACCCGCCTCGTGGCGCTTCCGCATCTGGTGAACGGTCAATACCACGGCAAGGATCACGAGCGCGGAGAGCAGTTGCTGCCCGTAGGTCTCGTCTGCCTCAAACGCGAAGGCCATGAGCCGACCGGGGGGTCGTGAGACGACGACAAACAGGGCGAGCCACACGCCCACGAGCAGGAACAGATCGTTGCCGTCTTTCAAGCGCATGGAGTTTCTGTCAGAGGTGCCGGAGGTCTCACGAAGATGCGACAGCGTATGGCCGCGCTGTGGCGCTGTCAAGATCCCCCGCCCCCTATATAATCGTCGACCCGTGGCACTGAAGACTCCCCGAAAGCCCGCGCGGGACCCGCGCGGGACCGCACTCGACCGCCTGTTCGAGGCTGTCCGCGAGGGCGTGTTCATCGGTCGTCTCGACCCAACCGCCACAGGCCCTGGCGGCAACACGATTGCCGCCAATCCCCATCTCAAGTCGATCTTTGGGTACGACGTCGACACGCCGGAGGCCCACGTCGCGCCGTTTGCGCCTGATCGATTCGCCGATCCAGCCGCACGAATATCGTTTCTTGACCGCCTGACGGCCGACGGTGGCGTTGCCGATCACCTGCTGCGGATGCGTCGTGTCGACAACTCCCCGCTCTGGGTCGAGGTCACGGCGCTGGCTGTGCGCGCCAGGACTGGGGGCATGCGGGTGGACGCGCTCATTCGAGACGTCAGCGCGCGCAAGCACCTGGACGACCAGTCGCGCGATCTGTACCAGCAGTTGCTGCAGGCCGAAAAAATGGCGGCCCTGGGCCAAACTATTTCGGGCGTCGCCCATGAGCTGAACAACCCGCTGGCCACCATCCTGAGCTGGACGGAGCGTCTGTCGCAAAAATCGCTCGACGGCGACGTCCGACGTGGCGTCGACGTCATCCTTGGGGAAGCGGACCGTGCGGCCCGCATCGTCCGGAACCTGCTGACGTTTGCGAGAAAGCGACAGTCGACGCGCGCCATGATCGACGTCAACCAGGTCGTGACGGAGACGCTCGCACTACGCGTCCATGAGCAGAAACTGATCGATATCGACGTGCAGACCACACTGGCCGCCCGCCTCCCGCAGATCTTCGCCGACGCTCACCAGATTCAACAGGTGCTGCTCAATCTCGTCATCAACGCCGAGCAGGCCATGCGTGGAGCCCATGCCCGGGGAACACTGGTCGTGCGTACCTGGCATGACGCTGAGCAGGATACGGTGGTGCTCGAGGTCAGCGACGACGGTCCCGGCGTGCCACCTGACGCGCAAAGCAAGATCTTCGAACCATTTTTCACGACAAAAGAGGTCGGGGCAGGTACGGGCCTAGGCCTCGCGGTCGCGTACGCCATCGCCCAGGAACACGGCGGAGAGATCCGCGTGGATGCCGCGCGGGACCACGGAGCCGCCTTCGTGGTGAAGCTCCCCATCAGCGGAACGGCCGTCGCCAAGCCCCAGAAAGCTGCAGCTCCCTCTATGGAGGCGGTGCGTGGCGCGTCCGTGCTCATCGTGGAAGACGAGCGTGCACTTGCCGTGGCGGTGGGCGAGGCGCTCACCGACGCGGGCCTGATCGTCGATCACGCGGGCGACGGCGAGGAGGCCCTCGCCCTCGTCCGACAAAAATCGTACGACGTCTTGGTTTGCGATCTCAAGATGCCGCGCATCGACGGGATGACGCTCTATCGAGCCATCGCCGCTACCAGTCCCGCCCTGGGGCGCCGCGTCATCTTCGTCACCGGCGACGTGGCCGGCACCGATGCCGAACGCTTTCTCGCCGACAGCGGCTGTCGCTGG
>Ga0115002_10004573_pt1 | contig 16672 bp, 15 predicted proteins | sample ArcticOcean_MG_C_8_FD_89576 | JGI IMG/M metagenome (GOLD analysis project Ga0115002, IMG submission 89576) | Marine microbial communities from western Arctic Ocean - ArcticOcean_MG_CB11_86 | ecosystem: Environmental > Aquatic > Marine > Oceanic | place: Arctic Ocean: Canada Basin | collected... | reverse complement strand
TCAGGGATTGTTTCCGGGCACTGTGCTGGATCAAAGTCTTGAATCTGTTCTGTGAACGTCTTTCGGCGCATATCGTCGAGTGGACGACGTCTATCGTCTTCGCCAGAATCAAGAGCATTGGTGATTCGTGTAATTTCTTCAGCAATTGCCTCTTCGAGTTCTTCTGTGATTTCGATGTCGGGAATCTCGATCTCTTCATCGGGGGGGGGCGGTGAAGTCCAGTGGGGCCGGAACTTGGTAATGTTCGATTGGCCCTAGGGGAGGGGCAAATGCGTCGCGCATTTCTTTGCCTTCCGTCAGCGTCTGAGCGATCTGTTTCTCCCGGTAAAACTTACGAGCGACAAATATTGCGAATAGATTCGGCTCGGCTTTGGATGCCGCGAGGAGCCCTTCCAAGTGCTCTCGGCGTTCATCTGTCAGGGGAGTCACGTCTCCTAAAATGCCAGTATCAACAATGCGCTTTAGTCGCTCGATATGTGCGACGCTGTTGTCCCGTAGCACAGGCAGCAAAGGGGATTGCTCGACGAATGGGCCATAGGGGCAGTACTTAAGTTCCCAGCATGGCTTACAAACCTGCGTCGAGCGGTGTTTCCAATCTGCCAGGACATCTGCGTCGTCCTCATCCGCTTGGTATCCCAGACATTCTTTAACAGTCGGGTGTAGCTGCTTTGTCTTCTTTGCCATTTCATTACGACCACAATGTCAACGTATAACTAGTGTTTATCTTGTATTGTTTGCAAGATAACGTATCACGGATTGGAATGAATATCCAGAGCTAGCATACGTGCAGGTTAGAGTTTAAATTCAATGCGCCGGGTGCCACTCTGCGGCTCTACCGCCAACTCTCCGCCCAGTTGCGCGTGTGATAATCACTCCGCATCCGCCACTCGCGCAACTCGGCAAGAAGTTCCTGCTTCTTCTCCTGCGAGGCCGCGTCGTCCCACAGGTTGTTGACTTCGTCGGGGTCGTTTTCGAGGTCGAACAGTTGGCCCCACGGCTCATCCATGAAGTGCACCAGCTTCCAATCTTTGCTGCGGACCATTGTCATGAAGTCGGTCTCTTGCAGGATGCCGTCCTTGCTGTGCTCGGCGTACACAAAGTTTCGCGGCTGCCAATCATCGCCTTCTAAAGCAGGCAGTAACGATTTCGCTTCCATCGTTTCGGGTATTTCGACGCCCGCCCATTCTAAAATGGTTGGGCCGATATCCATTTGCTGGCACAGGCCGTCAATCTGTTTGCCCGCAGCGATGCGTCCTGGTGCCCAGACAATCATCGGCATGCGGGTGATGGTGTCGTACATCGTCCATTTCTGGCTGTGGCCGTGGTCGGTTAGGCAGTCGCCGTGATCGGATGTGAAAATGATGATCGAGTTTTCGAGATATCCTTTGTTCTCTAAAGAGGTCAGAATTTTTCCGATCTTTTCGTCAATCATCGTCACATTGGCCAGATAGTAGGCGCGTTGCCTGTGCCGTTGCTCTTCGGTCGGGTTTAGCATATGGACGACAGAATCGTGATCGACTTCCGTGTTGTGCACCCGCATTTTCTTAAACGGCTCGGGTTGGTTGTCCAATTCTTCCTGCGTGACATCCAACAATGGCAGGTCTTTTTTCATGTAGGGTTCCGCGTATTCCGGGCTGGGGTCATAAGGCGGGTGCGGGCCGGGGAAACCGATTTCCAAGAACAACGGCTCGGTTTGCGGATACGTATCAATCCACCAGGCGGCCATGTCGCCGACAAACATATCCGACTGCAGTTCGACCGGCAGGTTCCAATCGAAGGCCCCTAAACTTTCGTTGTAGTCGGGTAGTGCCCGATATTGTTCACGTTGTTGTTTGACCACTCCACGGGCACGCAGGGCTTTGTCCCATTCGTCGAAGTAATACCGTTCTTCCAAATAACGGTCCTTGTTCTCGACGACGTACCGTTCGTGAAATCCCAGGGGAGTGTGATAAGGGTACGTGTGCATTTTACCGACGTTCACGCAGCGGTAGCCCGACTCGGCCAGCAGTTCAATCCAAGAATGTTCCCAACGGTCAGCATTTTTTAAGATGCCCGTGGTGTGCGGGTAATATCCGGTGAATAAGCTTGCCCGCGATGGTGCACACGATGGGGCCGAGATATGACAGTTGGTGAAGGTGGTCCCTTCATTGACCAGCCGGTCGAGGTTAGGCGTGTCCATGTGCGGAAAACCCAACGCGGCAATTGTGTCGAAGCGTTGTTGGTCGGTGATGATGAAAATAATATTCGGGCGTTTGTCGGACATGAATTGTTACTCGATAAAGAAAACTGATATCGTATGGCTTATCACCTTAGCAGCGGACAACTGACCGGACAACACAGCCGTTGGCTGAGAGAACACGTCGTAATTGCATTTCAGAGTTCAGCCACGTAAGCTAATTATTAATGATTCATCCAATTTGACCAAGAAGAGTACCGAACGAATATGAGTTATAGCATTCAGTCGATTGAACTTTACGTGCGGGATACCAAGCCGGGCCGTGTTGTGTTTTCGTTGGGTCGCAAAGGGGGCACGGGCGACCTCAGCCAGGCAACAACCAACCCGCTGGGGCACGTGCGGATGGTTGTGCGCGATTCGCAAGGAAACGAATCGTTCGGCTGTGCGGGAGACCGGCTTTCGGTCCGCTGGCTCGACAAACGACCGGGCCGCTCAAAATCGCTGAAATTAAATGAGCTGGTTTCACTCATCGAAACATCACGCGAAATTTACCTGCAGAAAAAAGAATTTGATTCTCCATTTGCAATGTGGCGAGACTGTTACTCGCAAATTCTGAAAGTGGGTCGCAGTAGAAATCAGGAAGATTTGACCTCGTGTTTGGCATCGGGACTGTTTGAGCGAGCGATGGTCGATGCCGTCTGTCGGCTTTCGGGGAAGTCGATGTTTCGGATGGTGAAGGATGGCCAATTAGGCATTCAGCCGGAAACTGTCCACCCGGAATTGAAGCCGCTCAATCTTGAAGAGCATTTACCCGCCCGTCCGAGAACTCAAATTGCCGTGAGGCACACGATTGGATTGAAGGACGTTCTGCGGGAGAAGGACATTCAAGAGAAAGACCGCGTGAACGACGGCCTGCCGGAAACCTTGGAAGAGTACATTAAAATCGATGGCATTCGCCACTTTAAAATCAAGGTGTCAGGCGACCCCGATTACGACGTGAAACGGCTTTCGCAAATTTGGGAAGTGGTTGTAAAAGCAACCGAGCCGGTGATTACGTTAGATGCCAATGAGTCATATCAGGACTTAAAAACGCTAGATATGTTTGTGCAAAAGTTTGAAGACGAATTGATCGGCATGTTTCAGCATGTGGAATGTATCGAACAGCCGTTGCCTCGATCGGTCCAATTGAACCGCGAGAACGAGAAATGGATTCGCAAAATCAATGAGCGAAAACCGCTGATCATTGATGAAAGTGACGGCGATGTAAACGCATTCAAACGGGCATTCGCAGCCGGGTTTGCGGGGACGTCGCACAAAAACTGTAAAGGGTTCTTTAAGTCACTTTTAAATTACGGCCTGCTGACTCATTACAGTTTACAAGGGCGGTTTTGTATTATGACGGCCGAAGATTTACAGAACCTGCCCGTCGTTCCGCTGCAGCAAGATTTTGCTTCGGTCGCCATGTTGGGCATCGAGCATTGCGAGCGCAACGGGCACCATTACAATTATGGGCTGTCGATGCTTTCAGAAAAAGATAAACAGCGGGCGGCGAAGCATCACCCCGATTTGTATACGAAACGCGGCGACGAGTATTTCTTGAAAATCGTCGATGGCCAAGTGCAGTGTCGTAGCCTGCAATGCTCGGGGTTTGGATTACAGGACGAACCCGATTGGCCTTCGATGACGCCTATGCGAACATGGCTCAAGAAGAACTACCCTGCATAAACAACGTCGAAGAGAAACAACCTCGTATTACTTCACCGAGGAAGTATCGACCTGGAACTGGCGATTGAAGGCTTCTTCAAAATCGTACAGATCAAAGAAGTCGGAAAGCTGATCTTGATCGGTTTTCCGCATCTCGCCGCGTTCGATGAGTTCGAAAACAATTCGTCCAAAATCATCGGTCGATTTCACGCCCCAATGTTTGAACACGGAAATTGTCATTAAGCCAAATTGCTTGATCGCGAACTCACGAATTCCGTCCAATAGCTCCGGCCCGGAAACGTGGCTGTCTGCCTTCAGCAGAGACCATTCATCTTCAGATTCGGAATCAGAAAACTCGTCTTGCGAATCGACGTGATGGTCTTGGGTATATTTCAAGGCGGCAAAAACGAAATCGAACGCCTGTGGATGATATCCCGGTTTTTGGATCAGAGAGTTGCTAGCAAACGTCATAGGTCATTCACTCGGTATATTGATTGGAAGTCGGCAGGGTCTAACTGAAATGACTTCCCTTGATGAGATAAAGCTGTCTTTCGTCCATCCACTATAATAAATGTCTTGAGTCTGCTGGAAGCGCAGTTCGCCATATTCGGAAATTTTTTGTCATCTTAGGAAAAAAACATAGAAAACAGTTGCAAGAGACCACGGCCTGTAAAGATTTCTTCAATTTCTGTTTTTGGGATTCTCTTTCTTATTTTCTGGTTTCGTCGATTTCTTTTTATTGCCTTTAATAACCGTAAGAATTTCGGACGGATCGACAATCATTTGTCTTCTGTCTTCAAACAGCACTGTTACTTTTTGAGTCAAGATTTCTTGGGCGATGACTTTCCCCTGACCTTGTTGGGTGACCACGGTGGAACCATGCGGGGGTAAATCTTTTCGGTACTCTTTGTAGGTGTCGTATTCGTATCGTAGACAGCATTTCAAACGACCACAGCGGCCTGAGATTTTTGTGGGGTCGAGAGACGCTTTTTGAATTTTCGCCATCTTCATTGAAACGGGGGGCATTTCATGAAGGTGATTATTACAGCAGACCGGCTTGCCACAGTCGCCGTAATCGGCAAGAAGTTTGGCTTCGTCACGAACGCCAATTTGCCTCATTTCAATTCGAGTGTGATATTTTTTCGCAAGCGATTTCACCAGCTCGCGAAAATCGACCCGCTCTTCAGCCAGGTAATAAAAAATGATTCTTTCTCCGCCAAACAAGTGCTCGGCATCGACTAGGTCCATTTTCAGTTTTCGTTCTCGAATCATTTCCTGACAGCCGCGAAATTCTTTGCGTTCCGAATCGTGAATTTCATCGAGTTTTTGATGATCCTCGGACGAAACATCCCTCAAAATCTTTCCGTGTGGTTTTTTCGATTTGAGGTAGTCTTGCGTATTGGTCGTAGTGGGGCAAAGTACGGTTCCCCATTCGACTCCTCGGTCGCTGCGCACTAGCACTAAATTGTTGCGTGCGAACTCTTTCGGGCCTTTGGCGGTAAATTCACCAACATTCCGGGTCGTGCCGTAACGAATGACGTAACTGTCGGGCATATTAAACTCTTTATCGAAGACGGCAAGAAGCCGATTGAAATGCAAATTGAACCCACGCGGGGCGTCTCGAAAGCTGAGTATGTATTATAGGCAGACACACGGGGTTTGCGCCAAGGGAGTTACGGAATTGTTGCCAGACGCTGAATTTGTTCGAGATCGTGAAAGAACGACTCAAAACAAAGGGGAATGGTCGTATTTCGCCCCAATTCTTCTTCAGCCTGAATGGTCCGATCCATCATCTCTGCTAAAATTTCAAAGCCTTGATTCGAATTCTGCTGGAATTGTTGGGTAAACTGTTCAATCTGCGGCGAATACAACTGGTCAAGATTTCCGGTGAGGCTATGAAACGATTGCCTGTAAAATTCAGTGCATTCGTGAACAATCCACGTGGCAAAAGTTCGCTGTTCTGCAGAATCGCCACCGTGGTCATCAATGGCAGCGATGGCGGCTTCTGCCGTTTCCACCCCGTTAAACTTATTTTGAGCAAGTAGCACGTAAAGCTGTTCCCGCAAATTTCGAACGGTTTCATCGAGAAGTTGCTCGGCCCGGTGCATACTTCCTTCAGCAGCCACGGCGATTGTTTTCGCTGCCTGCTTGTCATCGACCCAGCCTAATTGAATCAACAAACCGGAAACAGCGTCTTCACTCAACGACGAAAAACGAACAGTTTGGCAGCGCGATTGAATAGTGGGCAAAACCCGGTCGGCTTGATTGGTGATGACAATCAGCAACGAATTGGGTGGCGGTTCTTCAAGCGTTTTCAACAGGGCATTGGCACTGGCGTCGTTTAGCAGTTGGCCGTCATTAATAATTGCAACTTTGCGATTGCCTGCCATCGGTTTCAAATTCAAGTCGTGGCACAGGCCTTCTTTTCCGCGTTTTTGTCGCGAACCGACAAACAGTTCAATCGGTATTTCGCGTTTTCCGGGCGGGCATTCGATCAATAACTGATCGGGGTGCGTTGCCGCAGCGGCAAGTTTGCAGGTTGGGCATTCACCGCAGGCCAGCAGTTCGGCATCGGCGTGCCTTTCACAAAACAGGCACTGGGCTAGCAATCGTGCAAACAGTCGTTTGCCGACACCTTCCGGGCCGGTCAACAATAAAGCATGCGACAGCCGTCCCCGTTCGAGCGAACGGCGAAATCTGAGGATGACATCCTGATGCCCTTTTAACTGATCCCAAATCATCTGATACAACGAGCCTTAATTCCGAGATAGTGAGAAGGTTTTAAATCTATACTCAAACCGTATCTTCTTCAATCCAACCGAGAATGTCACCCGGCTGAACGTGGTCATCCATATTTTTTTCAATGCCTGTTAGCTTTCCCGATTCCGGCGAGGTGACGTCAAAAGTCATTCCCGGAAGCAGCAATTCAACAATCCGCTCACCGCGAACGACATGCTGCCCTGTTTCGACCAACCAACAACTGATCGATATCACTTCTTCTGAATCGCCGAGTTCTGGGCAGCGAAGGGCACAGGTCATGGTGAATCATCTGTTGTGTTGGTTTTCAATTGAGCGGCATACTCTGAAGCCATCTCAGAGGCGTGATAACTCGAACGCACAAACGGGCCACTGGCAACGAATTGGAAACCCATTTTTTCAATGAGCGATCCAATTTCGTCGAACTCTTCCGGAGGCACGTATCGTTCAACGGGCAGATGATCGAACGTAGGTTGCAGGTATTGGCCGAGGGTAATCATGTCGCAGCCAATCGCCCGCAAATCGGCACAGACATCGAGCACTTCTTGGGTTGTTTCGCCTAAACCAAGCATCATTCCACTTTTGGTGGCAAGTTCTGGGGCCGTCTGTTTGACTTGTTGCAGCAGGTTGAGTGAGCGTTGGTACTCGGCATTTCGACGGACGCGGTGATACAATCGGGGGACCGTTTCCATATTATGGTTGAACACTTCCGGACGCGATTCGATCACCGTTTGGATAGCATTGCGGTTGCCAAGAAAATCGGGCGTGAGCACTTCGACGGCAGCGCCGGTACGGTTACGAACTGCGGTCACACATTGAGCAAAATGGTCGGCTCCTCCGTCGGGTAAATCATCGCGAGTGACAGACGTAATCACCACGTGCTTCAACCCAAGCCGTTCCGCTGCCTCCGCGACGCGTGCCGGTTCGTCGTCTAAAACGTCTTCCGTTTTCCCTTTGTTGACTGAGCAAAATCCACACGGTCGCGTGCAGACATTTCCCAAAATCATCATCGTGGCGGTTCGCTGCGACCAACATTCCGTGCGGTTCGGGCACTTGGCACTTTCACAGACCGTCTCTAAATTGAGGTCTGAAATAATGTGGTCGGTTGCCGCCATTCCCGGACCGGGCATGGGCCGTTTGAGCCAAGACGGTAACCGACGCCTTGGTTTTGGCGGGACGGAATCTATAATCTCAAGCGTTGACATAAACTTTCCTACGGGTTCTGCTGAGTAGCGGATGCCCGGTGTAATAGTGGCAATTATTGTATTGGAATTGCGAGGTCAACTGCCGGGCTATGTTTTCCCGGACGCTGTGCATCGAAGTTCTTCTCGTTTTTTGTGCGGTCAGTGATGTTGGTCGGTGTTCGACGGGGTTGGAAATGACCATCCGCAATAAATCCAAGTTTGGGTTCACATTGAGGAACATTCCGTGATAGCTGACCCAAGACTTGACCGCAGCACCTATGTAACCAAATTGGCCCGTGCGACACCAGAGGCCGGGTGCATCTTCTCGGGAATATGCGGGAACCCGGATTTCGGAGCATGCCTGGATTGCCGAGTTCAACAGTTTACTGCGGAATTCCGACAGGTTAATTCCTAACCGGTTGAGCGGCAAAATGGGATAGATGGCAAGTTGCCCGGGGGCATGTACCAAGGTGCTGCCGCCTCGGTTCAGACGGCGAACTTTCATTCGGCGAAAATCTAACTCGGACTGCACACAAAGCACATCTCCATAATGTCCTTCACGGCCAACCGTGACGATGGGTGGATGTTCGCAAAGGATCAGCGAACCTAAACCATCGGTGCGGCGTCCTACATCGGCAACCAGCTTCTCCTGCAACAGCAAGGCCGATTCAAAATCGACGCAGCCGAGCAAATAGATTTCTAGCGAACCGCTGGCTCGAGTTGTGGAAATTTGTGTTGTGGACATTGCAGGCACAGTAAAATTTAGAAGTAGATAAGAATCGGAACTATTATGATTTGTGTGCCACTGGCTCTGCCAGTGTTTCCATAAACCACCGTCTGGTAGATTTGCACTGGCAGAGCCAGTGGCACACTTAATTCAGACTCTGGCTAAGGTCTGAATGCTCTAAGCATTGTATCATTGAAGAATTCGCCTCACAATGTGGCCGAACAGCTGGCTAGCAGCCGATAGGACAATTGCAGTCTATTAACAACACAAACAGTGATAAAACGCATGGCTAAGAAGAAAAAAGCGAATCAGGACGACCCGAATTCCAGAACGGTTTGTAGAAACCGAAAAGCTCGGCACGAATACGAGATTATGGACCAAATGGAATGCGGGATTGTTTTATTGGGTAGTGAAGTGAAAAGCATCCGCGATGGAAAGATTTCTATCGAGGAAGCGTTCGCCCGGATGCGCGATGGTGAAGTGTGGCTGATTGGCTGCGATATTGCCCCTTATCCTCAAGCGACGGTAATAAACCACGAGCCTCGCAGACCGCGAAAACTTTTGCTGCATAAGATGGAAGTGAAAAAGTTTGCCGAGAATGCTTCGCAACAAGGGCTGACGTTGATCCCTCTGGCTGTTTATTTGAAGTCCGGGAAAGTGAAAGTTAGTCTAGCCGTTGCCCGTGGACGTAAGCTGCACGACAAGCGTGAAAAGCTTAAAAAAGATTCAGCCAGGCAAGACATTCGCAATTCGATGTTGAAACATCAATAATCGGACCGGTTCTAGCCGTCGGTTCGAACTTGAACCTGTAAGGCTCCCAGCATGCGGGTGATCTCGGATTCTTTGGTGTTGATAAAGAAGACGTTTTCAAGCACGATAGCCCGACGCTCGTTACTGGGGTGCAGAATTAACCGGCCTGCCCGAAGCAGCATGTATTCGAAGACGTCGTTGATTTCTTTGTCTATTCTTAAGCTAGGTGCCGAGAACCGTTCTAAGTCGCTGAGAATTCCGTGGTGGTGCAGTAATTCGTTAGGGCGCACTTCCCAATAATCGAATTTCACGCTGACTGCCACGAAGGCAAAAATAGTTCCCAGGACGCCCGCGACCAAAAAGTAGAACTGGGCGTTGGCCCAAGGCTTAATGGTCTTCAAAGCTTTGGTAATGACGGGGACCAATTCGGGATTGAATCGAAACAATAGTACCAACCCCATGATGACCGCAGACGCAAAGAAGAAGAGGGTCAGCGAGGTGGTTCTCGGAAAATCAAAAGCCAATACTACTAAATTGACGCCACCCAATAGCAGAAATATGGTAGCAACCACTTCCGTATCGTGTCGTTCGACTCCGTGGGCATCACGGGCAACAAGCATATAGATGCCCGCAACAATGGCCGCAATGAATGTCGGATACAGAAAGACAACCTTCGGATAAGAAACCAGATAAATATTTTTAGGAAGAGACGATTCTTTTTTCGACTCGCCTATTGAAATTTCGTTCGATTGTGAGGTCGTTTCTTCAGACATGGTTCCAATTCCTTAAGCAGATTCCGAAGAGAAGTATGATCGTTTACAAGGTCCCTTGCGCTGCGAAGCACTGTACCTTCCCCTCAATCGGAGATCCAGAGATCAACGAGATAAGAGTTGCTACTTTTCAAGAAGGAAATACATGCAACGCCAGCAATTACGTTCGTTAGAAGCAGGAACGTAAGAAAGTGCGATTCGGATCACGCATTACATAAACTATTTTTAATTGATCCGTCGTCGTAAGTTGCATCGTCGTTGGCTGCACGGCAGCGACGGCTGAGTGGGAAGTCGTTTCGCACGCCCATGCTCACTTCTTCGTGCCTTTCATCAACTTTCTCGGCCATTTCTTGTAAGTTGAAGGCGCCCCATTTTTCTTCGAGTTTGATGAGCTGTTCTAACCCTTGGTAATGCTGCCTGAGTTGATCGGGAAGCAACGCCGACAAGGCAACCGCAGCAACGGCAGACCTGCCGAGTTCTGGGTGAACAAGAATTCGCAATCCTTGATGGTGGAATAAAATGCAACAGACCAGCTCATCGGGCAGAAGCCAACGGCGGGCTAAACAGGCCCCTGCCAGGGCATGGTCCCAACCGAATGCCTGTTGTTCGAATTCACAAATGCATTCGCTTTGACTTTCTCGCTGCTCGACAAACTGCAGGTAATTCTCAAAGAGATCGTTGGTAATGACCGGCAACAGATAGTCTTGCAGCAACGCCCCGGCAAAAGCTAAGTCGCCATCCGTTTTTAATAACAGGGCAATTTCTTTGGCGAAAAGAGCTTTCTGTAGGCTGGCGTTCCAAAAGCAGTTTTGGTTAATTAATTTCGATTTTCTTGATCGAATGGCCGCCTGCATGCCCGTTGTCACAATCAAGCTTTTACTTTGACGCATGCCCAGCAACGAGAGGCCTTGTTGCACGTTCTTGGCCTTGTGCCTCAAACCCACAAACGCTGAGTTCACATGCTTTAGCAGTTCGACAGTCAACCCGGTGTCGGTTTCAATAATTTCAGCCAACTGCTTGACCGTTGAATTTGGATCGCCTGATTTCTGCGTAAACTGAGTCACCGCATGCGGAAGCGCGGGAAGTTCCAATGTCGGCGGCAAGGCATCGAGAGTAAAATTCTCGAGCGACTTGTCGGCAATAGATTTCCAATCGATTTCAGACATAGAGAATTCCTACAAGGAATGTTCGCGACAGCTCTAATCAGAGCTTTTCCGTTCTGCGAAAGTATAGGTCAACTCGGCCAACGAACCTGGACGCAATGGCTGATTTCTCGGAAATTAACAACCGAATACAGGGATGATTTGACGCGGGTTGATTCGATGCAATGGGTAAAATCGGTCTTGCAGATTATTCAGGAGGTCAGTCGGCAAGAAGATTGAGGCAGTCGATTAAATCATCTCGATTCCACAATCGCCTAATTCAACCGAGACGCCTTGACTTAAATAATTGACGGCCACCAAGAACCGATCCCCCGATCGGTGCTTGACCACTTCCCCTTCGAAATTTTGGAAGGGGCCCGATGTAATCCGGACTTTCGTACCTGGCTGAAGTCGCGTTTCTGCTGTGAGAACCTGCCCTAATTCGGTCAACTGTTTGATTTGAGCTAAATCGAACGTTAATTGATTGCTGTCAGGAACTTCGAGCATTTGGGCCGTCGATTGCAGATCTTGAACCTGCATTTTCTCATCCAGTGTGCAGAAAACGAAGGCATAGCTAGGGAATAATGGAACATAGGCGACCCGTTTGCGTCCCGATTTAGAAATCGTTTTTTTTTCGTGTTGAGGAACGTAGTGAGGAATTTGAATCGCCGAAAGTTGCCGGGCAAGAGTTTTCTCTTGTCGGGGCTTAGTATGCACCACCCACCAACTGAACTGCAAATAACGCTCTTCGCCAATCTTCTCGAAGAGGTCTTCTGGGTACAGGTCTGGTTCTTTCGCCAGAATGGTCATAGTCGCGGTCCATCATCGGGTGTCAAACAGGTTGGTTGATTGTATGAATCCTTGGCATCCAGGTTGCATGGGGCAAGGGCTTATTGTTTTATTTTATGATCTCTCGGTACTTGCGGACCGAGTCGCATCTAGTTGCAAATGGTCCTGGTATTCATTTGAAGCCGGAATTTTATTTTTAGAGAAGTTAGAGCTTGGCGTGCTGGCGGCCGACTCAGAGATCGAGTGATAAGAATTGTATTCCGTCAATTGAACTTGGTTCGTCACGACGCCGAGGACATTCAAGCCGTGCCGCTCAATTAACTCTTCTGACTTGCGAACATCGTCCCGCGTATCAGCTTGTAGGTTGAGCACAAGTAGCAGGCTGTCAACTTTTCGGCCAAGAATACAGGCGTCACTCACGGCGAGTATCGGCGGTGAATCGATCAGTATGTAATCGAACCGTTCACGCGATTCCTTCAGAACAGATTCTAGTTTGTTGGATGCAAGCAATTCAGCCGGCTGCTGAGTTCCAATCCCTGCAGTCATAAAGCTGAGTCTTTCAATCGAAGACTGTTGGACGGCATTTTGGAATTGAATTTCTCCCAGTAGAACTTCGTCAAGTCCAACATTGTGTTGTGATTCGAATAATTGATGGATCGACGGTTTTCGCAAATCGGCATCAATGAGCAAAACTTTCTTTCCGGTTTGGGCAATCGCCACGGCTAAGTTAGAAACAAGAGTTGTTTTTCCGTCGGCCGGTGCCGGGCTAGAAACCATCAACACCTTTGCATTGTCAGATTGGGCACTCACAAAAACTGCCGCCCGGACCGAGCGAATTGCCTCAGCGACCGCTGAATGCGGTTCGGACAGATAGATTAACCGGCTTTGGAGTTCAGATTGTTCTTCAGAATTCGCAGCAAAGCCCGCAACATTGGCTGCTGCAAAACTGGGGATTCCCCCCAAAATTGGCAAGGTGAGAACTTTCCGCGCGTCTGCCAACGATTTGAGAGATTTGTCTTTCATCTCTTTGAGAAAAATGAAGCCGAATATCCCACAGAGCCCGAAGACACCGCCGCCACCGATAAATTTCAAATGCTCTTTGAAGACGACTTCTGTTTTGGTTTTCGCAATTTGTTTAAGTCGGTACCCTTGGTTCTCTCCAACTAAATCCAGCTCATTCAAACGGGCCAACACCACTTGCCACAGGTTTTTCATGCGAGTGATCTCGGCGCTTAGCATGTGGTCTTTTTCCTGAAACCGTTGTATTTCTTTGGCCAACAATGACTCTTCGCCATGAATTTTTGCAAGCTCATCGCTGCGGAGTCCAAACTCTAGCAGTTGTTGCTTCAACGAGTTCATGTAAACTGAGACCAGATCGTAGGGGACAGCTTTAATTTTCGCGTCCTCTGAATTCTGAATATTATCGGGCAACGAAATGCCTCGTTGCTTGTAGAACGCCGTGATGGTTTGAATGCTTTTTTGAATGGTGCGCACTTCAGGGTGGTCGGGGCCGTAATCGCGCATCAGACGTTTTTCTTCAAGCAACAACGGTAACAGTTGGCCTTCCAGGGGGTCTCTCTCAAGATTTTGGGCAAGGTTCCCACCTGGTGCTGCCTGCTGTGCCTGCTGAGCAATAAACTGTCGAACCAGAAATTCCAAATTCTCTTTCGATTCACCGTTTGCTTGGGCATTTTCTAACACCCTCACTCGAGATTTCACTTCTGCAATTCTAATAAGCACAACCCGTCGTTCGGTATCCAAGGCAACTAAATTGTCTTGGTGGACATTGACCGAACTGCGGCCCGGTTCATCCCAAGGGGCCGCATCCTGCCAATGTAACGGGGTTGATTCTCGGAATTTCAGATAGCTCTCTTCCTTCTTGGCAATTTGCTTTTGCAAATTTTCGTTCGAATCGAGAATGACCTGCCTGACTTCTGCGGTGTGTTCGAGCTGTGATTGTTTCAGATACGATTGATAGGCCTGAATCACAGCCTGGACCACAGACTTGGCATCGTCTGAATTGGAATTTCGGAAGGTCAAATCTAGCACGTTAATGACCGAGCGGTCTTGACCCGCTGATCGTTTGACTTTCAAATTATCCACAATGTCTTCAACGGGGTTGTCCGACGCCCGAAATGAAGCTAGCAGACCAAGCTGGCCTTGTTCAACCGCCTGCTCGACTATCAACGGGCTCATTATTAACGCAATATGTTCTGATCGGGCGCCTGTATCATTCGTCTCTTCGTTGCGAACCGCGGTTGCGGCTGCTTTACTGACAAGAACCTGGGCGGTCGCTTCAAACAACGGGCCAGATTTTCGGTAGGCGGCCTCGCCCAGCACAACGCCACAAACCAAGGCAATTCCCAAATACCATTTGTAGCAGAACGCCAGTTCGAATAGATCGGGAAAATCTCCAGACTCTGCCGAGTCTGAAAACGTATCAAAAGGGAACTCGTCTTGTTGGATGTTGTTGCTCATGTGCTTACCGGCATTTCAAGTTTTAACTCAGGTGCGTTTCATTTCTAACGAATTTGTATCACTTTTTACGAATAAAAATCGGCGTAGTATTCGACCGTTCGACGGAGGCCTTCTTTCATGTCAACTTTCGGAGAATAACCGAGTTCGCGTTCGGCAGCTGAAATGTCTGCCCAAGAGTGCAACACGTCACCGGCACGCGGCTCAGCAAAATTTGGGTCATAAGGTTTATCGAGCAGCTGACAGATTTCTTGCAGCAGGTCGATTAAATTCAGCGAAGTCCCCGTTGCCACGTTGTACACATTGCCCGAAACGCCTTCCGCCTGTGATGCTAAAATATTGGCTTCGACGACATTATCGATGTAGATAAAATCGCGAGACTGTGTTCCATCGCCAAAAAATGTCGGCTGTTTCCCCGACAATAAAGCCGCAACGAATAACGGAATGACCGCTGAATACGGGCTAGCCGGGTCTTGCTTGGGGCCGAATACGTTAAAATACCTTAAGCGAACGGTTTCGATATCGTAAGAATCGGCAAACGACTGGCAATACAATTCGCCAGCCAGTTTGGCTGCCGCGTAAGGTGAAAGAACTTCCGGAGGCAGGTTCTCGTGTTTGGGCAATGTTTCTTCATTGCCGTATGCACTGCTTGATGCGGCATAAACGACCCGCTTCACACCAGCCAACCGACTGCAATCGAGCACCTGTAATGTACCGTTCACACAGGCATCGTGCGTCTTCATGGGGTGCTCAACACTCAGCGGCACCGAGGCCAATGCTGCTTCGTGGAACACAATCTCCATTCCTTCAACAGCATGCTGAACCTGACTACGATCGGCAACGCTGCCTGCTTGAAATTCAAATTGGCCTTCCAAGTGAGCCAGGTTTTCTAACGAACCAGTGCACAGGTTGTCGAACACGCGAACATCAAAGCCATCAGCAACCAACCGCGTCACTAAATGCGACCCAATAAAACCTGCACCGCCCGTCACCAGACATTTCGTCACAATAAGCCTTTCAAATCATTTCAGGACATCGACCGATGCCTGAAACCAACAAATTTTTCATATACGATGAGCACCACAGATTGCGCAATATCTCCGCAGTCTCTCTTCTTGGGTATCGTCGTTGGTAGGAGGCCTAATACCCATTCATTTCCAAACTGACCAGAGAACTAGGAATTGTAGGTTGGCTTTACCATTTATAGCGGTTTCAGGGAGTGAGAATGTGCACAGAATCAGGTGGTCACACCCTGCGATTTCAACCCAGCTTGCGGATTGACGGCATTTATTGGATTTCGTTGGAGAACAAGGGTTTCCCCCAACGGATCTTGCATCGATGCCGCTCAGTGAAGATAATGAAAGTGCTGCCGTGGCTTTACGGGGCAGGCTTTAACAACAAGCGATGGGTGAATTATCTTTTTTCACAAGAGAGAAAATCTGCTATGAGTGTTTCTCGGGTCACTAAAATCTCACTTCCACAATTGATATTGGTATTTGCCGTTTATCTAACCGGCTCGGCCATTATTTCGGGGTGTGGCGGCGGTTCTGAACCGGCTGAACAACCTGCCGCGAAACAGTCTGCTGCATCTCAGGCTCAGTCGTCGAAAAAAGCACCCGCAAAAAAACAATCGGCAAATGGTGTCAGCGTCGATGCTTCAGGACGCAAATTCGTAGGCGAGATTCCCTTCGATGTCTTCTTCGACGATCCGCTGGCCGTGGCATCAAACAGCCAGCAAGTTGCCTCCAAAACAAATACACCCACAGAAACAACCGAAGAACCAGAACCTGAAGACACATCGACTGGAAAACTCGATTGGAAGTCGATCATCACTGCCGAGCAAATCGATGCGGAAATGAAATCTGTCCGCAATCATTTGACGGCCAGCATGCAGTCGGTCGGTCAGTACAACTCGCACTACAAAGAATTGCAAATCGATGGTGCTGTGATGGCCGCGTTAGCGGGCATATTGATGGCCCATCCGGAAGAGCTCAGTTGGAAAAAAAACGCAAAGTTCATTCGCGACCTGGGGGGCAAAATTGCCGAGAACTCAGTCGGCCTGGGTAAAAAGTCTTTTGATGCCACTAAACTGCCTTACGAACAAGCGATGGCTGTACTTAGCGGAAGCCTGCCTCCCGACCTACCCGAATCGACAGACAAATTCGACTTCGTCGATGTAGCCAGCAAAGGCGACTTGA